>Ga0256829_1001472_pt1 | contig 19251 bp, 23 predicted proteins | sample 131447metaG_FD_185979 | JGI IMG/M metagenome (GOLD analysis project Ga0256829, IMG submission 185979) | Hydrothermal vent microbial communities from Lau Basin, Pacific Ocean - 131-447 | ecosystem: Environmental > Aquatic > Marine > Hydrothermal vents | place: Pacific Ocean: Lau Basin | collected...
AGAGGATGCCATTATTATGCACCCAGGCCCCATTAACCGAGGGGTCGAGATCGACTCCGCCGTTGCCGACGGCCCCCATTCCGTTATTCTCGACCAAGTCCACAACGGCATCGCCGTACGGATGGCGATTATGAGCATCATTATGCAAAACGCCGCCGAATTGGAAGCACCACAAGGAGTATGGGCATGAGACTCGCTATTGAAAATATCCGCATTATCGACCCCGCCAACGATTTAGACACCATCAGCAACCTCTACCTCTCAAGGGGCAAATTCCTCACCATCAGCGACCAACCGCCTGAAGGCTACCACCCCGACCAAACCATTGATGGCACAGGCAAATGGCTGATTCCAGGCTTGGTCGATCTACAAGGACGACTCGGCGAACCTGGTAGTCGCTACGCAGGCTCCATCGCCTCTGAAACCCAAGCGGCGGTCGCAGGCGGCATCACCACCCTCTGCTGCCCGCCCGACACCCAACCTGTCGCCGATACCCAAGCGGTGATTGAGCTGATTCAACGCCGTGCCAGACAAGCCGCCACCGCCTTTGTCCTCCCCATCGGTGCCATGACCCAAAATCTCGACGGCGAACTGCTGGCCAATATGCACGCCCTCAAACAAGAAGGCTGCATTGCCGTCTCTCAAGCCAACAACCCCATTCAAAACCCGCTGGTGTTGCGAAACGCCCTTGACTATGCCGCCTCCTTTGACCTGCTGGTAATGATGCGCAGTGAAAACCAGCAGATGAAAAATAACGGTGTCGCCCATGCAGGAGCCATCAGCTCTCGTCTCGGACTGGAAGAGATTCCCGCTTCAGCCGAAACCATCGCCTTGGCAAGAGACCTCATTTTGGTGGAAGAGAGCGGCGTGCGCGCCCATTTCTCCCAGATTTCCACCGCCCGTGCGGTCAGCATGATTGCCGAAGCAAAAAAGCGAGGCCTGCCCGTCACCTGCGATGTCGCCGCCCACCACCTGCATCTCAATGAATACGACACCATGGACTTCAACAGCCTCTTCCATGTCACCCCACCATTGCGCAGCCAGCAAGACATGGAAGCCTTAAGATACGGTGTTCAATCAGGCATTATCGATGCCGTTGTCAGCGACCACACCCCGCTGCATCCTGATGACAAACTCCTGCCCTATGGTGAAAGTCAACCTGGCATCAGCGGTTTTGAAACACTGCTCGCTCTGATGCTTAAATTGGTCGAAATGGAGCAGTTGACACTCACGCAAGCCATTGCCGCCATTTCTGCTAATCCTGCACAGATTCTGCAAATCGACAGCGGCAGCCTCAACGAAGGTCACTCCGCCGACTTCTGCATCATTGACCCAGAAGCCCACTGGACGCTTAATCGAGAACAGATGGTCAGTGCAGGCAATAACAACCCTTTTGACGGCTGGGAATTCAACGGTCGCATCGAAGCCACCTACTTCCAAGGTCGCCCCGTCTATCGCCATTCAGATCACGCATGATTGAGTTGCAATTTCACAGCCAACAACCCGCTCTACCTCACCAAGAGGACGGCTATTGGCTGCTCACCTACCATCGCACCGACACTCACCCCTTCAACCTTCCGATTCAATTCGCCCTGCATCAATACAACCCCAAAGCTCAAATCGCTTTCAATGCCCAATTGATGCTCCAAGATGCTTCTAAAAATACACTTCAGAGCAGCGGGACTGGGAATTCTGGCAAAAATGCCCCACTTCGCAAACTACAATTTCTCAGCCCCTATCCGCTAGAAAATCCTCAACCCCTCACCCTGCCTGCCGCACTGCACCAATACAGTAAAAAAAATCGGCAAAATTCAGAAAAAATGCCAGAATCCACAGTCCCGCAAGCGTGGCAAGCGGTATTAAACGGTTGTTTCACCCCTGAAACCTTACAAACAGAAATAGAAAAAGCGATTCAAGCCACACAAAACCCCCTGCTGGTCACTGCCATCGGTTTAAAAATCGCTACAGCAGTACAATTTGCCCAACAATTTAAACCCTTTATCAACGAACACCCTATCCTAATGCTCCTGCAAGCGGATCCCCAAATTGGCTTCCCTTTTCAGCCAAAACCCGCCTTAATCATGGTGAACGAACTGGCACAGATCGCCCCCGAAGCCATCGGCATGATGCCTCTACTCGAAGACTGGCAAATCCCCAACCGCCTACTCAACCCCCACTTCCAAGCAGGCTGCTACCAAGGCACCTTGGAAGAACTTCTACACCAATGGCAAGAGCATTCTTCCTCACATCAATGGCAACAACTGGCATTACAGTGAGCGCTTTGCACGAGTGGGATGCGAGAGAACAAAGAGAAACAGAGCCAGAGCGCATGACTACTCTTTAAACGAACACCTCATGCACCGCTGGCTTATTCCTTACTTGAAAAAAAACCGAAACAGCCATGCTGGCAACATCACCAATAACATCCAGCCAATGACAAAAATCGACACACCAAACAGTGCTGCCGCCCATATTGAACTATTGGGTGAGTCAGTGGCGAAAATGGATAGGATGAGGGCAAACCACCCTACACCGAGTGCGACCCCGATTTGATAGAGTCGCCACCCCCATTTCAATAAACGCTGCATGTCCTCCTGCATGTTCTTTTAGATCACTCACTCATTTAGCTTATTTATAGCTTATTTGACTCATTTGACTTAGAAAACGCCCCTATTCCCCCACCAAACTCACCTCTTTTCGCAACTCATGTGCCACCTCTTCCACCATTTTGGCAGCTTTATGCGCCTCTTCAGAGATCATCGCACCAATGGCAGCGGCAATCAGGGTTTCCAGCTCATCAAAATGCGCATCTCCCACCGCTACAATTTGTGACTCGTCTAACATTAACTTAAACCGCTCAATCACGCCTGCGGCTTCTTTTTCGATTCTCTTTTGCATCTTTAAGGAAGTGCTGATTAAATCGCTTGAACTTCTGCAGGACTTTAAGGGGGCAGATTCTAGGCGGGCTTTGCAGGCAATGGCTAGCCCTTGTCAAAAAGCCCAACAACGAAGCTGCCCCCTTAAAGCCCCGCCCGAAGGGGGCTAAGCCCAGAAGCCAAGCGATTTAATCAGCACTTCCTTAATCCTCCTGAAAAATATCTTCGCCACTGCTTAAAATCAATGGATCGGGTTGACCCACCACTTTATGATCCTTTTCATCATACTCAAACTGCGACAACACATAACGCATCGCATTGAGCCTTGCCCGCTTTTTATCATTGGATTTAATCACTGTCCAAGGGGCTTCTTTGGTATTGGTGTAGAAGAACATATCCTCTTTTGCCTTGGTGTAATCATCCCAACGATCAAGCGAGGCCAAATCCATCGGGCTGAGTTTCCACTGCTTCAAGGGATCTTTTTTGCGTTGATTAAAACGGCGCAACTGCTCTTTACGCCCCACCGAAAACCAAAACTTCATCAGATGAATCCCACTTTCCACCAACATCCGCTCCAAATCGGGACACTGGTGCATAAACTGGGTGTACTCCATCGGTGTACAGAAGCCCATCACCCGCTCCACGCCTGCACGGTTATACCAAGAGCGGTCAAAAAACACCATCTCACCATGGGTTGGTAACTGATTGATATAGCGTTGGAAATACCACTGCCCCTTCTCCTGCTCATTCGGCTTATCCAACGCCACCACTCTGGCACCCCGTGGATTCAGATGCTCCATAAAGCGTTTAATCGTGCCGCCCTTGCCTGCAGCATCTCGCCCTTCAAACAGAATCACCAACCGTTGATCATGCGTTTTGATCCATTTTTGCAACTTCAGCAGCTCGATTTGCAACAACCGCTTCTGCGCTTCATACTCCGCTCTCGGCATCTTCTCTTTATAAGGGTAACTGCTATCACTTGATTTAATCTTTTTCATACTTTTACTTTCCTGTTGTTTTCATCCTTTATAATTTTATCCCTCTTCTGGCAAAATAAATTGACTCAACGCAACTATGAACTCAAAAGAAAAAGCACAACTGCTCACCCGTTACCAAACCGTCAAACAACGCATCATCCAAGCAGAAAAAGAAGCAGGACGAACTGACCCTGTCACCCTTTTAGCGGTGAGTAAAACCAAACCACTGTGGATGATTGATACGCTGGCAGAAGCGGGACAGCGAGATTTTGGGGAAAACTATGTGCAAGAAGGCGTGGAGAAAATTTTGGCCAGTGCCGAACGCTATCCTGACCTGATTTGGCACTTTATCGGCCCGATTCAATCCAATAAAACCAAACACATCGCCCAACACTTCCAATGGGTGCATAGCATTGAACGCTTTAAAATCGCCCGCCGCTTAAATGAACAACGCCCTGAACAACTGCCCCCCTTGCAGGTGCTCATTGAAGTCAATATTAGCCAAGAACCGAGCAAATCGGGTGTTTTGCCTGAAGCCGTCTTACCTCTGGCACAGCAAATTGTTGACCTCCCCCAACTTCAACTTCGAGGACTCATGTGCATTCCACAAAAAGCCGACTCACTAGACGCTCAACGCCAACCCTTTCACGCCATGCAACAGCTACTGAAGCAATTACAAACCGAACTCCCCGGCCAACCGATTGATACCCTCTCCATGGGGATGTCGGCCGATTTAGAAGCGGCGATTTTAGAAGGGGCCACCATTGTCCGTATTGGCACCGATATTTTTGGAGCAAGGGATTATGGCACGACAACGCCTCACTGACACCTTTTACAAAACGCTCGATGCCCTCACGCCAAACAAGCTGATTTTGAATCAGTGCCGTCTTGAGGGCAATCGGTTACAGATTCAAAATCAAACTTACGACCTCTCACAATACGACCATATTTATCTTTTCGGTTCAGGCAAAGCGGTCATCCCCATGACACAAGCGATGCAAAAACTGCTCACCCCCTTCTCCCCCGACACCCTCATTGTAGGTCATACACACATTGTGAGTCATACACAAACCTCCCTCGCCGCTCTCCCCAACACAACCTATCTACAAAGCACCCATCCATTGCCTTCGGAAAAAAGCCTAGAGGCAGGTGCAGCTCTCAAAGCCAAAATGGCGAGCCTCAAACCGAATGATTTTTATATTTATCTTCTCTCAGGCGGCAGCTCAGCAATGATTGAACAGCTGGTAGAAGGCGTGACACTTGCCGACCTGCAACAGACCACCCAGCTGATGCTGCATCACGGCGTGCCGATTGAAGAGATGAATGTGGTTCGCAAAGCCCTCTCACAGATTAAAGGCGGCAAACTGGCGCATGCCACCTCGGCACAAGGCATCGCTTTGGTACTGTCCGATGTATTGGGCAATGACCTTGAAACCATTGGTTCCGCACCACTGATGCACACCACAAAGCCAGCATCGGGACTGGGGATTTTAGAAAAATACGCCCTCTTGGAAAAAGTGCCGCCCGTGGTGGTTCAAGCGTTACAAAAAGCGAATATTGTGCCGCCCACCCACATTCACCACCACCTCCTTGCCACTAATGAAACCGTGATTGAAACCGCCACTAGCTTATTAGAACAACAGGGGATCGCCGTGCGGCCGTTCCCTTTTCGTATTCAAGGGGATGTTGAAGCGGTAGCGGACAAAATCGTACAGTCCCTTCCCTCGCAAAAGCCCGCTCAACCGCTCTGCCTGATCACAGGCGGAGAAGCCACTGTGACCGTCACAGGCAACGGCAAAGGCGGCAGAAATCAACACCTTGCTCTCACCCTTCTCAATCGCCTCAAACACCACCCGCTAGCCAATCACCTCACCCTACTGTGTGCCGCCACTGATGGCATTGATGGAAACTCCAATGCGGCGGGTGCAGTGGTTGATGCTCAACTACTTACACAAGCCAAAACTCAAGGGTTCAGCCTACAACATCACCTTGAAAACTTTAATTCCCACACATTTTTTCAATCACTCAATGCCCAAATCCTCTCAGGCGCTACCCATAATAACCTGCTGGATTTGCTGATAATTTATATTCATCCATAACTTATCCCACCCAACAACAAGCGGTCGCTTTTTCCCACAGGGGTTTTAACTTCTCGGGCAGGCCATCAGGTTGTAAATAAGCCCCCTCTTCGGGCAGAGGATAAAGTTCTGCCAAAGTGACCACCTCTTGCTGATGCAAACGGTGAAAAATCTCTTTGGCCGTAATCTGCTCATGCCCTGCAAGCCCACACGCTGACACCAGCTGATTAAAATGAAAAATGACCGAACTATGATAATTCGCTACCCGCTTCGCCTTGTCCGCAATATCCAGTGCCTTAAAACGGCTTGGATCTTGCGTCGCCACCCCTGTTGGACAACGGTTGGTATTACAGTTTTTGGACTGAATACAGCCCAATGCAAACATCATTCCTCTGGCGGAATTGACTGTATCCGCCCCCAACGCTTTTAGACGGAACAGATGAAAAGCAGAAAGGGATTTACCTGACGCAATCAGTCGAATTTGCGAACGCAGCCCACAGCCAATCAAACTGGCATGCACAAAGTGCAATGCATCTTTCAGCGGCATCCCCACCGAATTCGCAAACTCCACGGGGGCTGCCCCCGTCCCACCCTCTCCGCCATCCACAGTGATAAAATCAGGCACAATGCCCGTCTCCAACATCGCTTTACACAATCCAAAAAACTCCGAGCGTTTGCCCACCGCCAACTTAAAGCCCACAGGCTTCCCGCCCGATAGCTGGCGTAACTCCTGAATAAACCGCATCAATCCAATCGGGCTATTAAACGCCGTATGCCAAGGCGGAGAAACCACATCTTTACACACTTCTACCACACGAATTTTAGCAATCTCTTCGGTCACTTTTACCCCTGGCAATAACCCACCATGCCCAGGTTTCGCCCCTTGAGATAATTTAATCTCAATCATTTTGACCTCTGGGCGGTGGGCATTTTGGGCAAACAAGTTGCGGTCAAACTTGCCATCTGGAGTGCGTGCCGAAAAATAACCTGTCCCTATCTGCCAAATCAAATCCGCCCCATATTCCAAATGATAGGGCGACAGCCCACCTTCTCCTGTATTGTGAGCAAAGCCCCCCATCTTCGCCCCTTTATTCAAGGCCAAAATGGCATGCTGACTTAAAGCCCCATAGCTCATCGCCGAAATATTTAATAGCGACAAATCATAAGGCTGCTCACATCGCCCTTCACCCACTCGTACTCTCGGGTCAGGTTCGGTAATCGGCTTAGGCTGTAAAGAGTGGTTCAGCCACTCATACCCATTGCGATAGACATCAAATTGCGTCCCAAACCCCCGTGTATCCCGTTCGCCCTTGGCTCGCTGATACACCAAAGAACGAAACTCCCGATTGATGGGACGACCATTGATATCATCTTCCACAAAGTACTGCTGAATCTCAGGACGAACTGCTTCCAATAAATAACGGAAATGCCCCAGCACAGGATACAACCTCAATAGCGTATGCTTGGTCTGCCAAATATCATACAGCCCCAGCAAAAACAGCGGCAGCACTACCAGCCAGCCCCAAACCAACCACGGAAAATAAAGCTGCCCCCAAAGTAGCAACCCCATCATCCCAAAAGAAACCCACCAAAATGCTTTCTGCACGCCCATCTCCTTCGTCAAACACTTCTATCAAGACCTAGCATAAATGAAATCATGACAGAATTCAGGACATAAAAAAAGCCGACGAGGATCTCTCATCGGCTTGTTCTCCTTTTTGGCGGGTTGGCGGGCATCTCCATTGCCTTCAAAACAGCATCCAACCCAACGGTGGGAACTTTTTCGCCTCCCACTTTTTATCCGTTATTCTCTTTATCGGTCGATTGAGGTATTTCTTGAGGTGATTTTTGACCAGCTTCAGATAGTTTTTGTACACCCTTGGCATTTTCTGCCGCAGGCTTCAATCCATCTGTCGGAATCTCAACACCACTTGGCTTCAAAGTAACCTTATCCAATCCAGCCATCTGTGCCAACTGATCGTGTAAACTTTTCACCTTATCATACCAAGCTGAAACTGGTTGTTGAGCAGGATCTCGTTGTGCCAGTGTCATCGAAAACAACTGATCCACCTTCTTTCTCGCCTCTTCAAAATACTGACTCATATTTTCTACCGCCTGTTGCATTTTTTGTAAATAGGGCGGTAAATCTGCCACTTTCCCATCACCTTTCTGTGCTGGCACTCCTCCTTGAGTAGACTGTTGCACCTGTTGATAAGCCGCTGCACGCTGATAACTCTGTGTTTTGACCTCTGACTTTTGCATATCTAAAGAGACATTGCTCAACTGCCCAAAGTCAATCTTCATATGTTGTGCCTGCTTAAATGCCTCTTCAATATTGCCATCAAAAAATTGATTCGCCAATTGATTCACCTGTTCGAACACATTATAAATCGCCTTTAACTCATTTTGATTAAGGTTGCCTTTCACCGAAAAACCAAATCTTTCTTGAAAAGCCGTCGCCTCCATCGCTTGAGTTGACTCAAAATAGCGTGCACCCTTTGGTCCCGCAGTAGCTGCTTGATCATGCTGATAAGATTGATACTGTGCATAGAGTTGACGGAAATCGACCTGCACCGTATCTCCCTCTTTGGTTCTCAAAGTCAGTTTCATTGTTTGACTATAACCATACGCCTGTTCATACTTTTCAGTGGCTGCGGCAGCACGCAACCCTTTTGCTGATGGATGAAAATCTGCATCTTGATCCAACTTGCCATGCATCAATGCCTGCTCATTCGGATTCTGCTTTGCATGCAACAAATCTGCCAAAGGATTCCCTTTAGCGTCCTGCGCCCCCGTCAATTTGGCCAAATTAGCCTGTAATGGTGTAATCGTATTCATGACTCTCTCTCCATATTCAGGAAGCCCACCCCCTGTGTTATCTTGTGTTTATTTTTGGGCTTCAAAAAGATTTCTTCTCAATATCCATAACGGCCAGTTTATCAAAAACTTAAGAAAAAATTTCATCATGACAATATCACATCCATGCACAACACGCTTAAGTCCGCTTTTATTGTTTATAATAACCATTATCAAACAACAAAATAGGATTCGAAAATGACTCAACCTACCCTTTGTTTTATCGGTGCGGGTAATATGGCTCGTAGCATTATTGGCGGCCTCATTGCTGATGGCTATCCCAAACAGCAAATTTTAGCCACTGACCCCAATCTCGCACACTGTCAACAATTTACCCAAACCATGGGCGTAGCCTGCGATGTGGACAATGTTCAGACCGCCGTCCAAGCTGATATTATTATTCTCGCAGTTAAACCTCAACAGCTATCAGCCGTCTGCCAAGAGTTGGCTGAAACCGTCCAGCAAAATCAGCCGCTGATTATTTCCGTAGCGGCGGGTATTCGCACCCAAGATATCGCTCAATGGCTAGGCGGTGAGGTGGCGATTGTTCGTGCCATGCCCAATACTCCCGCCTTGATTCAAAGCGGTGCCACCGCACTGTTTGCGAACCATTTAGTCAAAGATGAGCAGAAAGACCAAGCGGAACATATTCTGCGAAGCACTGGGCTGGTTGTCTGGGTGAAAGAAGAACAGCAAATCGATGCCGTCACCGCCCTTTCAGGCAGTGGCCCTGCCTACTACTTCTTGTTTATGGAAGCCATGGAGCAGGCGGGGGAACAGCTTGGACTGGATGCCAAAACCGCCCGAGTGCTTACGCTACAAACCGCCTTGGGAGCGGCAAAAATGGCGATGGAAAGCAGCGATGACCCTGCAACCCTCCGCCAAAAAGTCACCTCACCTGGCGGCACCACTGAACAGGCACTCAAAGTCTTTGAATCACAAGGTTGCAAAGAGATTGTTCAACAAGCCATGCAAGCCGCCTACCACCGTTCACTCAGCTTGGCAGAAGAGCTGGGCAATCCCCCCAATGCCTTACAAAATAAAACAGGAGAAAATGCATGAGTCCCGTTGCTTCTGGTGGTCTTTTTCTACTCCAATTTTTCGCAGGACTCGTGACCTTTGTTCTGCTATTGCGTTTTTTAATGAGAGCGACCCGCGTTGACTGGCGGCACCCGATTGTCGGCTTTGTCGCCAAAGTCACCAACCCTATCTGCCGCCCCTTTGGCATGCTGTTTAAGCATATTGGACAGTGGGATTGGACAGCATTATCTGCTGCTTTTGTGGTCGAAGTCCTTTTTGTCGGCTTGATTGGTTTCTTAACGGGGCGGGATTTTGGACTGATGACCATCCTACTGGTCAGTTTTACCGAAATTGCTAACCAGCTTTTGGATCTCGTTTTCTGGCTGATTGTGATTCAAGCGGTACTCAGCTGGGTCAGCCCTGGCTACAATCCCAATACCGTTCTCTTTAATCAGATGGTCGCCCCGATTTTGCGTCCTTTTCAAAAGATCATCCCTCCCATTTCAGGTATTGATCTCTCCCCGCTAGCGGTACTGGTGGCGATTCAACTCACCCAAATCGTGCTGCTTCGCCCGATTGTCGGTATCGCACAAGGGTTGGTCGGTTAAATGGCAGCCGTAACCTTTGAAGAGGATATCCTCACACTCCATGTCTATCTCCAACCCAAAGCCAGCCGAGATCAAATTCAAGGCTGGCATGGAGAAGGCGACGATCAAGCCCTGAAAATCGCCATCACCGCCCCACCGATTGACGGCAAAGCCAATGCCCACCTCATAAAGTTTCTCAGCAAACAATTCAAGGTGAGCAAAAGCAGCATTGAAATCGTCGCAGGCGAACTCAACCGCCATAAACGCCTTAAAATCCACCACCCCAAAAAAATACCTGAACTCATAGAAGCCGCCTTATAATATTGCCCATGAGCGAAAACTTTACCCCTCCTGAAAATTCTGTCGGTTTTGTCCAACCGCAAACCCTCCATGTTGACACCCCTTTAGAGATGGCGTGTGGTGTCACCTTGCCGCAGTATGATTTGGTTTATGAAACCTACGGCACGCTGAATGCGGACAAAAGCAATGCGATCTTAATCTGCCATGCACTTAGTGGCAGTCATCATGTGGCGGGCTATTATGAAGGCGAAAAGAACCCTGGCTGGTGGGAAGGGTATGTCGGCCCTGGCAAACCGATTGATACCAATGAATTTTTCGTTGTCTGCTCCAACAACCTAGGCGGCTGTCATGGTTCCACAGGCCCCGCTTCCATCAACTCTGAAACGGGTCGTTACTATGGCCCCGACTTCCCCATTGTCACCATTCCTGACTGGGTCAATAGCCAAAACACCCTGCGTGAACACCTCGGCATCGACCGTTGGGCAGCGGTTATTGGCGGCTCTATGGGCGGCATGCAAGCCCTGCAATGGTCCATTCAGTATCCTGACAAACTCGCCCATGCAGGGGTGATTGCCGCTGCCCCCAAGCTTTCGGCGCAAAATATCGCTTTTAACGAAGTTGCTCGCCGTGCGATTATGACCGATCCCGAATTTCACAATGGGCGTTATTTAGAGATGGGCACCGTTCCCAAAAGAGGGCTTGCCTTAGCACGGATGCTCGGGCATCTCACCTATCTCTCCGACGATGTCATGGGCGAAAAGTTTGGACGAGAATTGCGAGAAGGGGAGCTGAAATATCATTTTGATGTTGAATTCCAGGTGGAAAGCTACCTACGGTATCAAGGCGAAAAGTTTGCTACCAAACTCAAATTTGATGCCAACACTTATCTGCTGATGACCAAAGCGTTAGACTATTTCGACCCTGCTGCTGACTTTGACCACGACCTCACAAAAGCGATGGCACAAGCCCAAGCGGAATTCTGGATCGCCTCCTTTACCACCGACTGGCGTTTCTCGCCCGAACGCTCACGAGAAATTGTCAAAGCCCTACTGGATAATGATGCAGCGGTGAGCTATGCCGAAATTGAATCCCAACACGGTCATGATGCCTTCTTACTGCCCAACGCCCACTATGAAGGGGCTTTCCGAGCCTATATGGACAGAGTTAAAACCACCGCCAAATCCGTCAACCAAGGAGAGAACCGATGAACTCGCCTTCCCCCTCTCCCATCAGCCCAGAATTTAAACTCATTGCCGACTGGGTCGCCCCCAAAAGCCGTGTTTTAGATTTAGGCTGCGGCGACGGCACCCTGCTGGCTTATTTAAAAGACCGACACCAAATTAGCGGCTACGGCATGGAAGTGGATCCTGAAAAAAATATCCTCGCCATGCAAAAAGGACTCAATGTCATCCAAAGCGACCTCAATAGCCAAGACATCTGCCACTACTTTGATGAAGACTCTTTTGACACCGTCATTATGACCCAAGCCTTACAAGTGGTGGCTCGTCCCGATATGCTGCTGGATGAAATGCTGGATGTTGGCAAGCAAAGCATCATCACCTTCCCCAACTTTGGACACTGGAAAAACCGCTTCCAGCTCTTCTTTACAGGCAAAATGCCTCAAAACGATGCCCTTCCCTACCACTGGTACGACACCCCAAATATCCACCTCTGCACCTTTAAAGACTTTGAAGCCCTCTGCGAAGACAAAGGAATCGAAGTGGTCGACCGCACCGTTGTCAACCACCAACACCAAACCACCCTCAGCATGAAACTCCTTCCCAACTGGTTCGGCGAAATCGCCCTCTATAAAGTGCAGCGAAAAAGTGCTTGAAAAATTAAGAGAAGAAGCTCTTCATAAATGGAATGGCGACAACCGCTAAAATGAGCGCAACGCCCCACTGCAAGACTTTCATATCCCCTCTCAGGCTTTCTATATCCGCTTTGGTTGCCACTTCTTCAAGGCGGGCTGACTGAATATTCTCGATAGTATCCAGTACCGCTTCGGCTTGCTTTTCATCAAAACCACACTCTTTAAGCTTATTAAAAAGCTGATGTGTATTGATCACCTGACCCATAAATAAAACCTCCTAAATTAAGGCTCAATTGTAGCACAAAACAACCACTTAACTTAATAACAGCCTCCTCTCCCAAATACACACAAAAAATCCTAGTATTTTCCAAAATCCCCAGTCCTGCCCCTTAATGCGCTTATTTTCAAATAATATCTATTCTTATTTGCATTGTTATCATTCTCTGTTTTATAATGCAATTAACAATTATTATCATTTAGGAAAGTTATGACCACCCTTGCCCAATGTCAGGCCAATCAACGCTGTCAAATTAAGAGTCTTGAAGGCGATTTAGAGATGAAATTACGCCTCGTTAATCTGGGTTTTCACACCCATAGCCAAGTCAAAGTGGTGATGATTCGTGACCGCGCTTTGGTGGTCTGTGTCGATGGTTCTCGTTTTGCCATTGACCGAGACATTGCTCAATATATTGAAGTGGAAGAGACGCTATGACCATCCCTAGCCCTAAAGTTGCCGATCAACTCAAAACCGCTCCCAAAGTGCATCCGAAACAGTTTCAGATTGCCCTAATTGGGAGCCCGAACTGCGGTAAAACCACTTTATTTAATCGCTTAACAGGCGCTCAGCAAACCACAGGCAACTGGCCTGGGGTAACCGTTGAAAAAAAGAGCGGTGAATTTAAAATTGGGGATAAAAGCTTTAATCTTGTCGATTTACCAGGTGTCTATAGCTTAGAAGCCTCTTCTCATGCAGGTTTAGATGAAAAGGTGGCGAGAGATTTTCTCTCCTGCCAACCTGTGGATTTGGTACTCAATATTGTGGATGCCACCAGTTTAGAACGCCAGCTTTTCCTCACCGCCCAACTGCTCCACATGGGATTGCCGGTCGTTGTGGTATTGAACCGTATGGATATGCTGAAAGAGCGCAATATCGAAATCGACATTGACAAGCTCTCTGCTAAGCTCGGCTGTCCTGTGATTCCGATTTCTGCCTATTACAATCGAGGGCTTGATGACCTAAAAGCAGCGATTCCCAAATACCTTAATCAACCTTGCACCCTCCACTTTGACCTGCCTGAAAGCTTGCATGAAGCGGTGCATAAAGTCCGAGAACTGGTGCCTGAACAACAGCACCAAAGCTGCTGGCATACCCTCCAACTGCTAATGCGTCCTGAAGAAGCGCCCCTTGAAATTCGCTCTTTGCTTGAGGCAGAAAAAAAGCAGATTGAACAGCAATACCAAGAAGAACTGCCTCTGCTAGTAGCCGACCTCTATTTCCAGTTTGCCCATGAGGCGACCCATGCCAGCCTAAAACAACTCGATAAATTTACCCGCAACACCACCAATTTAATTGATCAATGGGCCTTGCACCCCAAATTCGGCATGCCCATTTTTTTAGGGATGATGTACCTGCTATTTGCGGTCTCCATTGCGGTGGGGAATCTTTTTCTTGATTTCTTTGACCTTGGTGCGCAAGCTCTGTTTGTCGATGCCCCCACCCACTGGCTAGAAGCCATCCATGCCCCCAGTTGGCTGATTGCACTACTTCCAGGGGGCATTGGTGCTGGGATTCAGGTCGTTGCCACTTTCATTCCCGTCATTGGTGCCTTGTTCCTCTTCCTCTCCATTCTGGAAGAGACAGGCTATATGCAAAGAGCTGCACTGATTATGGATCGCTCCATGCGTAAATTGGGGCTATCAGGTCAAGCTTTCATTCCATTGGTGGTCGGCTTTGGGTGTAATGTGCCTGCGGTATTGGCGACGCGCACCCTGCCCAATGTACGAGATCGCATCATGACCATAATGATGACCCCTTTTATGTCCTGTAGCGCAAGATTGACGGTATATATTCTTTTTGCAGCTGCCTTTTTTGCTGACCATGCAGCACTGCTGGTGTTTTCACTCTATCTGATTGGCATTGCCGCTGCTGTCCTGACTGCGCTTTTTCTCAAGAAAACCCTGCTCCCAGGTGAAGCGCCTCCCCTACTGATGGAGCTACCCGTTTATCACAAACCCGCTCCTTTAAATGTGTTGCTCAATACCCGCAATAAGCTCAAAGGCTTTATTCTAGATGCGGGGAAAGTGATTGTCATCGTAGTGGTGATTTTAAACTTCTTTAATAGCCTCGGTACCGACGGCACCTTTGGTCACCAAGACCAACCCACCTCCGTTTTAAGCACGGCAGCCAAAGCCATCACACCCGCCGTTGAGCCTTTTGGTGTCACCGAAGAGAACTGGCCTGCCACGGTGGGTTTGATGACGGGCTTTTTGGCAAAAGAGGTCGTCGTCGGCTCTTTGGATGCACTCTATCAGAATATGGATAAAGCACCGCAATCAGAAGAAGCACAGGCTCAACCCTATTCGCTGGGTGCAAATTTAGGTGCCGCTCTGATGACCATTCCCGACAACTTTAAAGCCCTTTGGCACAATATCATGGATCCACTGGGTCTGGAAGGACTCAATGAAGCCCAAAATGCTGAAGCAGCGGCAGAAAGCCAAGGTATTGAAACCAGCACCTTAAGAAAAATGGTAGAACACTTTGATGGCACCCTCGGTGCCTATGCTTACCTGCTGTTTGTCCTGCTCTACTTTCCTTGTGTCGCCACCTTTGGGGCAATGAAACAGGAACTCGGTTGGCGTTGGGCATTGGTCAGTGGAAGCTGGAGCCTATTTTTAGGCTACAGTGTGGCGGTAAGCTTTTATCAAATCGCCACCTGGTCACGACACCCCGAAGCAACCATCTTTTGGATTGGTCTCTTTGCCAGCCTCTACCTTATCCTCTATCTCACTTTAAAAAGAATAGGTGCTAAGATCACTGCATGATTTTACGAGACATTAAAGCCTACATTCGAGAGCATGGCCAAGTCAGCTTGGAGGATATTATCAACCACTTTGACTTGACGCTTGAAGGAGCAGAAGCAATGACAGAGCGGCTGGTGGAGCAGGGATTTATTCAACATATCCCGCAAACCAGTCATTGCAGCACAGGACAGTGCAGCGGCTGCACCCAAGCCCATCCCAGCGATCGCTATCAGTGGATCCCTAAAAAACTCAAACCTCTAAAGTTATAAGAGCGCTTTGCACGAGATAAATGCACAGCGCTCATAAAGTTGGTAGAATGTTTGAACTTTAGGGTGGAAAATGACGGTAAACGGTTAGGGATATGGCTCGATGGTATTTAAAAGGCAACGCAAGACGGTTTTTTCGGATCAATATGCAGCTGCGCGTGCTGATTTTGCCCCACTCTCCTATTGAAGAGGCTGAAATCTATGCCACGGGCATTGAATACTTCCCCCCAAGATTGGAAACCAAGCTTGATTTAGAAAAAAAATCTATTTATCTATGGCTGGAACGCATCCAAGATCATCGTACGCTCATTACCAACCTATTTAACGAAATTGTTCAATATATTGACTATCTTGGCAACCTACTTAAACAGCTCTCCAGAGGCATTGATCCAAAGCAAGATGCTCACTACTGGTTGAGTATGTCGCAATTTAACAAAGGCTTCACCTTGTATGCCACCTTAAAAACTTCTGCCCCCAAAACCTATCAATATGTCAAACTACTGGAAGAAAAATACATCGCTTTCCTTCAACAACTCCAGTACAGTATTGAACAATCCGATGAAAAAACATTTGCCGTCAAAAGTGCCCCTCCAACAGGCTTTAAAATTGACGAACTATACGAAATATTCTCTCAGGAAAAATTCAAAAAGATTCCTCTAATTCAAGCTTTTCATGCCTTAATTAGCTATTTTGAAAGCTATGTAAATGTATTTCGAGAACTCTACAACGATAACTACCTCAAAAGTTTTCCTAATGAATGGTCAACTGTCGAAGCCAATATCAGTGCAGGAGGGATTGCAGTACAAATGGAAAAACGCTTTACTTTGCACCAAAGAGTGGATGTCAATATCTACTTCCCAGAACACAAACGATTACTAACTTTTGACGGAAATGTCGTAGCGATGCACTCTATGGTCAATAGCTACCTTGAAAGAACCGCCATTAATTTTGAATATCCTGATGGGATACAACAAAATTTTTTGCAGACACAAATTCAAGTTTATGAAATTGAACAAACAATGGATATTCCATTAAAGTGATTTAACGCTATGCCAGGAACGAATCATGATGTTGAAGCGGGATTTATGGATGAACTGCCTTTTCCTTTAAGAGATGCTGCCGTTGATCTCATCACCTACAGTACACTTAAAGAAATGTTGACAATTTTTATCCATGGTCCTACGCCTTTTTTAAAAAGAAAATTTCCTCACACAGAAAAAGAGTGGCGTACACTCTCTCGTGCTGTACTCCTCACTAAAATTACCTACTTTGAACTCAACCCCATGTTTCCCAATCAAGACATTGATCGGTTATGCGATATTGCTATCTATGTTTATGGTCAACCTGATGGCGACCTTGTCAGCCTCTATCATGAAGTCGCAAACAAATACCTTTATTTTGCAGACTGGCTCAAGTCAGTTATTGAAGTCAAACAACAGAAACTTCGAATTCAAAAAAATCACGAAAAAGCATCGGGCATCACTTCATCCTCTAAAGGAGACAAAAGCACTTCTGGATAAACCACCATCGTATCTTTAAGTTCTCTTAGCTGCACAAAAAGAGTAATACTCTTTTGTGTCTCGAAAGGAATAAACTCAAACTCCAGCCCTACCAAAAATTTACCTGCACCCTCATTCACTTCTCTCACCATCACCATTCGCCCTTCACAAACGACCACCTCATCATCTAGCTTCATAAACACATGAAATCGACTAAACTTCTCGTAGAACACATCTGTCAAAAAACTACAGCCTCCTGCACTCAGATTCACCCTTCGTTCAGGCCAAAAACTGCTATGAGTGATAGGTCGATAGTGTACTTTCAAACGATTTAGAACATCGACAAGTAGATTAAATTTCTCCACCAACAACATCAATACCTTAGCGAGCAACACACCTTTCTGAACCAGTTTTTCTAAATTATTCACATAGTCATTGACATCAAAATGTAAGCGTTGAGTTGACTGAAAGAGAAATAACTTCCCATCAATACTGGTTTCTGCCACCTGCACTAATTCCTCCACTACATCTTCCGTTTGAAAGAAAAAATTCTCAATTAAAGGCCTTAATTTTTCAGATCTTCCTGCTTTAGGCACTGCCAACCTATGATCTTCTCTCAAACGATAACTAAACTGACCGTCTTCCCTTGGATCCTCTAAATCCATAAATCTATCTAAAATCCAATGAATAAACTTCAATCGTTTATTGAGTGTATAAAAAACATTCGCGGTTTGAGTATTTTTGATAAACAGTTCATCAATCTCGATAAGAATCTCTTTATCAAGCATCCCCAATCTAACCTCTTCTTCAGGCTCAAGCACCACCTCTCGCAACTTTTTCAGCGTATGGTCAAAATCACCCAATGTCTGCAAATAGATGGGAATCTCTACATCGTAACGAAAAAAACGCCTTGCATTCTCCATAATACTAAATAAACCTTAAGGAAGTACTGATTAACCAAGACGCAATCGTCTCAATCTCCTCTTCACACACACTATGCCCCATTGGAAAAGTGTGCCACTCTACGGCATAGCCTTTCTTTTCCAAGGCTGCTTTTGATTGCTCCGCCACTGACAAAGGGACAATATCATCATACAGACCATGTGCCATCAAAATCGGCAAGCCTCGATGCTGAAAAAACTGCTGTGGCAAAGGGAAATAGGTGGACAACGCCATCACCCCTGCCAAACGAAACTCATAACTCAAAGCCGCATGCAACGCAATCACCCCGCCTTGCGAAAAGCCCGCCAACACAATCTTCTCAGGGGCAATGCCCAAAGCTCGCTGTTCATTAATCAAATCAAACACCCGATAACAGGAAACACGAATCCCTGCCGCATCGACGACATTTAACAAATCCAGAGAGCGAATATCGTACCAACTTCGCATCTTCATCCCACCATTGATCGTTACAGGCGCTTCTGGTGCCGTTGGAAAAATAAAACGAATACGGTGATCTTCAGGTAAATCCAGTTGCGGAAGCAAAGAAGCAAAATCATTGCCATCCGCCCCCAAGCCATGCAGCCAGATTACCGCCGAATCGGCGGTCTGTTTCGGTTCAATAACAATCGGATTCATAGTGATAATTTGATAAAATAAATAGCTTCAAATTTTAACAGGATTGACCCATGCTCGGGCAGAAACACCGCTTTCTTACGCTACTTATTTTACTCTCCACTAGCCTCGCACTGCTTTCTATAAGCGGCTGTGGCAAAAAAGGGGCGCTCTACCTGCCTGATGACCCCAAACACGCCCCAAAACAACCCAAAAAAATTTAGAGACTCAAAAACATGACACAATCTATCAATACCCATAGCCCCCAATTCACCTACCAGAATGGCGAACTGCACATTGAACAACTCCCCGTCGCTCAACTCGCTCAAGAGTTTGGCACCCCGCTTTATCTCTACTCAAAAGCCCACTTTCAACAAAGATGGCAAGCCTTTGACCAAGCTTTT
>Ga0256829_1001473_pt1 | contig 19249 bp, 16 predicted proteins | sample 131447metaG_FD_185979 | JGI IMG/M metagenome (GOLD analysis project Ga0256829, IMG submission 185979) | Hydrothermal vent microbial communities from Lau Basin, Pacific Ocean - 131-447 | ecosystem: Environmental > Aquatic > Marine > Hydrothermal vents | place: Pacific Ocean: Lau Basin | collected...
GAAAGCCCCACCGCGCCGCCCAACCTCGCGCTGCCCCGCGCCGCGCGCCTGCCGGTGGCGGTGGCGCTGTGGAAGGCGTTGGGGGTGCCCGTGGTCTGGCTGACCCACCGTGCCGATTACCTGCTGCTCGCCCGGCGGGAACTCGGCCTGTGGCTACCCGAAGCCGACGCCGCCGACCTGCTGACCTTTCCCGAACCGCCCAGCCCTTTCGACCCGCCCGACCGGTGGGACGAGCGCACCCGCACCGAGCGGCTGCAGGCGTTGAGCGCGCTGGCAGCCCATTTCGTACCTGCCGCCGACCGCCAAACGCCCTTCATCCTCACCACCGCCCGCGCTCTGCTGCCGCCCTTGCTGCCCCGCCGCGACTTCCTCAAAGCCGCCCGCCGCCTGAAACCCGGCCAGCGCCTCAACCCCACCGCCTTAGCGCGCGATCTGGTCGCCCTGGGCTACGAACCCGTGACCACCGTGACCGCCTGCGGCCAGTTCGCCCGCCGCGGCGGCCTGCTGGATTTCTGGCCGCCCACCGCCCCCCAGCCCATCCGCCTGGATTTCTTCGGCGACGAACTGGAAACCCTGCGCGCCTTCAATCCCGCCACCCAACGCACCACCGAACGCCTGCCCGCCGCCCTGCTGGCGCCGGCGGTAGAGGCGCCTCTAAGAGGCGCCTCTACCGCCACCCTGTTGGATTATCTGCCCCCGCGTTCGGTGGTGTTGTTTGACGATTGGGACGCGCTGCAAACGGCCTGGGAAAAGGCTTACCACGAAGCCCGCGCCCTGGAAGGCGCCGCCGACCGCATCGTGCCCCCCGAAAAACTGGCCTCGTTAGAAGCCTTCCCTGCGGCGGTGCGGCGGCTGGCGTTGGGCCCCGCCGGGGCTTCCGACGCCCTGCCGCCCGACGCCCTCGCGCGCGCCTTCCAGCCCGAAGAACGCTACGGCGGGCAGGTGCGCCCCTTCCTTGAGGCCGTCCACACCTTGCTGCGGCAGGGGGAGCAGGTCTTCATCGTCTCCCGCCAGACGCCCCGCCTGCGGGAATTGTGGCAGGAGGAATTTGGCGGGAAGTGGCTCCCCTCTCCCCCTGGGAGAGGGGCCGGGGATGAGGGCGGTCAAGCCACCTCGCCCTCACCTCCCCCAACCCCTCCTCTCCCAAAGGGCGAGGCGGGGCGCGCCCCCACCTTCGTGGAAGGCGCCCTCAGCGGCGGTTTCACCTTCCGCACGCCCCAGGCCGCGGTGCATCTCTTCACCGACGCCGAAATTTTCGGCTGGCGACCGCCGAAGGTGCGCCGCCGCCCCCGCCCCAAGCCCCAGCCCCCCGAAGCCGCCTACGCCGACCTGCAGCCGGGCGACTATGTCGTCCACGTTGACCACGGCATCGGGCGCTTCATGGGCATCGTGCGTCGCACTTTGGAAGGCAAAACCCGCGACTACCTGCTGGTGGCATACGCCGAGGGCGACCAGCTCTTCGTGCCCATCCATCAGGCCGACCGCCTGACCCGCTACATCGGCCCCACCGACCGCCCGCCTTCCATCACCCGCTTAGGCAGCGGCGACTGGCAGCGCACCAAAAGCCGCGTGCGCGAAGCCGTGCAGCAGATGGCCGAAGAGCTGCTGGAACTCCACGCCCGCCGCAGCCTGGCGGAAGGCCACGCCTTCGCCCCCGACACCGACTGGCAGCGCGAACTGGAAGCCGGCTTCCCCTACCTGGAAACCGAAGACCAGCGCAAGGCCATAGAGGCCGTGAAGCGCGACATGGAAAGCCCCCGCCCCATGGACAGGCTGATCTGCGGCGACGTCGGCTACGGCAAAACCGAGGTCGCGCTGCGAGCAGCGTTCAAGGCCGTGATGGATAGCAAGCAGGTCGCCATGTTGGTGCCCACCACCGTGCTCGCCCAGCAGCACTTCCGCACCTTCCGGCGGCGGCTGGCCGCCTTCCCCGTGGTGGTGGAAATGCTTTCCCGCTTCCGCACCCCCGCCGAGCAGCGCAGCATTTTGCACCGCCTCGCCCGCGGCGAAATCGACATCATCATCGGCACCCACCGCCTGCTTTCCGGCGATGTGGTTTTCAAGGATTTGGGGCTGGTCATCATCGACGAAGAGCAGCGCTTCGGCGTGGCACACAAAGAGCACTTCAAGCGCCTGCGCACCGCGGTGGATGTGCTTACCCTGACCGCCACGCCCATCCCCCGCACCCTTTACATGGCGCTCACCGGCGTGCGCGACATTTCGGTCATCGAAACCCCGCCCGCCGAGCGCCTGCCGGTCATCACCCACGTTGGGCCTTACGACCCCGAACTGGTGCGCCGCGCCATTCTGCAGGAACTCGACCGCGGCGGGCAGGTGTTCTTCGTGCACAACCGCGTCCAGACCATCCAGGCCATGCGCCGCCACCTGGAACGCCTGGTGCCGGAAGCCCGCATTGCAGTGGGGCACGGCCAGATGCCCGAAAAGCAACTTGCCGAGGTTATGGAAGCCTTCGCCAACGGCGAAGTGGATGTGCTCTTGAGCACCACCATCATTGAGTCCGGGCTGGATTTCCCCAACGCGAACACCCTCATCGTGGACCGCGCCGACGCCTTCGGCCTGGCGCAACTTTACCAGCTGCGCGGGCGGGTGGGGCGCGGGCCGGTGCAGGCTTACGCCTATTTCTTCCGCCACCGCAGCAAAGCCCCCACCGAGGAAGGCCGCCTGCGGCTGGAAACCCTGGCCGAGCACACTGCTTTGGGCGCGGGCTACGCCATCGCGATGCGCGACCTGGAAATGCGCGGCGCGGGCGAAATTTTAGGCACCCGCCAGCACGGGCACATGGCCGCGGTGGGCTTCCACCTTTACACCCGCCTGTTAGCCGAAGCCGTGCGCCGCCTGCGGGAAAGCCGCGGCCTGCCCGCCCAGGGCGATTTGAGCGCCGCCGAAGCCGCCCTTGCCGCCATGCCCAGCCCGGTGAGCGTGGAACTGCCCCTGGAAATCGGCCTGCCGCCCGACTACATCTCCGACGAGGGCACCCGCCTCGCCCTCTACCGCCGCTTAGCCGAAATCCGCAGCGCCGAAGCCCTGGAAGCCCTCGCCGCCGAACTGGAAGACCGCTTCGGCCCCCTGCCGCCGCCCGCGGCAAACCTGCTCTACCAGATGCAGGTGAAACTGCTGGCCGAGCGGGCAAGCATTCCCGCGGTGCGCACCGAGAGCGGACAGGTGGTGCTGCAGCCGCCGCCCCCGCCGCACGGGGAAAAGCCCCGCCTGCGCCCCCTGCCCCCGCCGTGGCGCACCGGCAGCCGCGCCTACTGGCTGCCCCTGCGCGAAGGGTGGCGGGAGGAAGTCATCAAAGGGTTGGAAATGCTGGGGAAGTCGGATAGTCGGGAAGTCGGATAGTCGGGTGGTCGGGTGGTCAGGGAGTCGGGATTGCTGTCCGCTCCCTTTCATCCCAACTTTCCCCGCCTCGCGCCGCAATAATGTTATAATTCCGGCATGTCTTCAACCCCCGGTCTCACCCATCTGGATGCCGAGGGGCGGGCGCGCATGGTGGATGTCGGCCACAAACCGCCGACCGAGCGCATCGCGGTAGCCAAAGGCGAAGTGCACATGCGCCCCGAAACCCTCGCGCTGATTCGTGCAGGTGCGCTCAAGAAAGGCGATGTCCTCACCGTGGCCGAAATTGCCGGGGTGATGGCCGCCAAGCGCACCAGCGACCTTATTCCCCTCTGCCACCCCCTGCCGCTCACCCAGGTGACGGTGGAACTCACCCTGCGGGACGACCTCCCCGGCGTGGAAATCACCGCCACTGCCCGCACCGTGGCGCAGACCGGCGTGGAAATGGAAGCCCTGACCGCCGTTTCGGTGGCCGCCCTGACCGTGTACGATATGGCCAAAGCCGCCGAGAAAACCATGCGCCTCACCAACATCCGCCTGGTGCGCAAACACGGCGGCCAGAGCGGCGACGTCATCAACGAGTAACCCCATGCCTGCTTACCGTGTTCTCCTTTTTGCCACCTTACGCGACCTTGCAAAGCAAGAGGCGCTCACCCTCACGCTTGCACCCAACGCCACCGTTGGGCAACTGCGGGAAGCCCTGGCGGCCATCCCCGCACTGCAGCCTTATGCCGAGAGTGCCGTCATTGCCGTCAACCACGCCTTCACCACCGACGACACCCCCCTCACCCCCGACGACGAAATCGCCGCCTTCCCCCCCGTGAGCGGCGGCTGATTTTTCGCCCTGAGGAACACCCATGCCCCAAGTAACCGTAACCTTCTTCGGCGCGCTGCGACAAATTACCGGCGAGCCGCGCATCACCCTGGAAATTCCCCCCGGCACCACCGTGGCGCAACTCAAAGCCCTGCTGCTGGAACGCTACCCCGCGCTGGAAAAGTCGTTCCAGGGCATTGTTACCTCCATCGGCGAAATCACCGCCGAAGACGACGCCCCCGTGCCCGACGGCGCGCGCATCGCGCTTTTCCACCCCATCGCCGGCGGCAGCAAAGCCGCGCCGGAAAACGCCTTCCCCACCCTCACCCTCGTCACGGAAGAAGCGCTGGATCTAAACGCCCTGGTCGCCGGCATCACCGCCCCCACCACAGGCGCGGTGGTGTTCTTCACCGGCGTGGTGCGCGGCCGCACCGGCGAACAGGAAACCGCTTACCTGGAATACGAAGCCTACCGCGAAATGGCCGAAGCCAAACTGCGCCAGGTGGCGGCCGAAATCCGCGAGCGCTGGCCTAAAGTGGAAGGCATCGTGCTGGTGCAGCGCATCGGGCGGCTGGAAGCCGGCACGCCCACCGTGTTGACGGCCTGCGCCGCGCCGCACCGCAACGACGGCGCTTTTGAAGCCGCCCGCTACGGCATCAACCGCCTGAAAGAAATCGTGCCGGTGTGGAAAAAAGAAGTCGGGCCGGGCGGTGCCCATTGGGTACACGGCCATTACCACCCCACCGCCCGCGACGAACGCACCGCCGCACCCCCTAAAAACACCCCCTGACTTCCGGAGCCCTGCCCCATGAGCATCCCCTGGCGCTGCGCTTCCTGCGGCACCCCCTACCCCGACGATGCCCTGCCCTACCGCTGCCCGAAATGCGGCGGGGTGTTTGACCGCGCCGACCTCCCCACCTTTCAGCCCGCCGCGGTGGACGAAGCCCTGCCCGGCATCTGGCGCTACCGCCAGGCCTTCGCCCTGCCGCCGGAAACCCCGCCCGTCAGCCTGGGCGAAGGCCGCACCCCGCTGGTGTGGGACGAAGCCTTTGGCCGCCGCGTGGCCTTCAAACTGGAATTCATCAACCCCACCGGCTCCCACAAAGACCGCGGCGCCGCGCTGATGGCCGCCTTCCTGAAAAGCCGCGGCGTCACCACCGCGGTGGAAGACTCTTCCGGCAACGCCGGAGCCGCTTTTGCCGCCTACGCCGCCCGCGCGGGCATCCACGCCCGCATTTACACACCGGCTTATGCTTCGGCCGCCAAGCGGGCCCAAATGGCGGCCTACGGCGCCGAAGTGGTGCCGGTAGAAGGGCCGCGTTCCGCCGCTGCCGAAGCCGTGAGCCGGGAAGCCGAACGCGGCACGCCCTACGCCAGCCACGCCTTCCTGCCGGTGGGGCTGGACGGCTATGCGACCATCGCCTACGAACTCTATGAACAGATGGGCGCGCCCGGCGCCGTCGTCGCGCCGGTGGGGCACGGAGGCCTGCTGCTGGGCATCGCGCGCGGCTTCCTGGCGCTGCAACAAGCAGGCCTTTTGGAAGACATCCCCCGGCTGTTCGGCGTGCAGGCCCTGGCCTGTGCGCCGGTGTGGGCGGTGGCCCGCGGCGGGCGGGAAGCCCTGGGCTGGGTTACAGACCAGGTGCCCACCGTCGCCGAAGGCGTGCGCGTGCGCTGGCCGGTGTGGGGCGACGCCCTGCTGCACACCCTGGAAGCCCACAACGGCACCTTCCTCGTGGTGGAAGAAGAAGCCATCCTGCCCGGCCGGGACGCGCTGGCCCGGCGCGGCTTCTTCGTGGAACCCACCTCGGCCATTGTGTGGGATGCCCTGCGCCAGATCGCCAACTGTGCCCCCGACCCCATCGCCGTTGTCCTCACCGGCAGCGGCTTTAAAGCCCCTCAAATCACCCCTGTTTCCGAAGGAGAAAACCAACCATGACCGAACGCGTTGTCATCACCGGCATGGGCACCGTCAACCCGCTGGGCCACACCGTCGCCGAAACATGGCAGGCGGCGCTGGAAGGCACCTCGGGCGTCGCGCCGATTACCCTTTTTGACTCTTCATCGCTGAAAGTGCACATCGCGGCCGAAGTCAAAAACTTTGACCCGACGCGCGCCATAGACCGCAAAGAGGTGCGCCGCACCAGCCGCTTTGAGCAGTTTGCCCTCGTCGCCGCGCAGGAAGCCATCGCCCAGGCTGGCCTTTCTGCCGATGAAGAGAACCCCTACCGCGTCGCCGTCATCGTCGCCTCGGCCATCGGCGGGCTGGAACGGCTTTCCGAAAACATCCTGATTGCCCACCAACGCGAACCTTCGCGCATCAGCCCGTTTGTGATTCCCATGATGATGTCTAACGGCGCGGCGTCGTTGATTGCCATGCACCACGGTTTCCAGGGGCCTTCGTTTTCCACCGCCTCCGCCTGCGCTTCCGGCAACGATGCCATCGGTGTAGCCTGGCAGATGATCCGCTCCGGCATGGCCGATGCGGCCATCACCGGCGGCAGCGAAGCCACCATCACCTTCACCGGGGTGGGCGCATTTGACCGGCTGGGGGCGCTTTCCCGCCGCAACGACGACTGGAGCATGACCCCCCAGCCCTTTGACAAAAACCGCGACGGCCTGGTGATGGGCGAAGGGGCGGGCATTCTGGTGCTGGAAAGCGAGCGCCACGCCAAGGCCCGCGGCGCGGAAATTCTGGCCGAACTGGCCGCGTACGGCGCCACCGCCGACGCCTACCACGTCACCGCACCGCACCCCGAAGGCGCGGCCGGGGCCAAAGCCATTTTGCTTGCCCTGGAAGCCGCAGGCATTCCGCCCGACGAAGTGGACTACATCAACGCCCACGGCACGGCCACCCAACTCAACGACGTTTCCGAAACCCGCGCCATCAAGCGCGCCTTCGGCGAGCAGGCCTACCGCATCCCGATTTCCTCCACCAAGTCCATGACCGGCCACATGATGGGCTCCACTGGCGCGCTGGAAGCCATTTTCTGCATTCAGGCCATCCGGGAAGGCATGGTGCCGCCGACCATCCACTACGAAACCCCTGACCCCGAGTGCGACCTGGACTATGTGCCCAACGAAGCGCGCGAACACCCTGCCCACGTCGCCATCAGCAACGCCTTTGGCTTTGGCGGCCACAACGCCATCCTGGTTTTCCGCAAATACGGCGGCTGAAGCCTCTTTTTCACCGCCCGCCCCGCCCCACACCCAGAACGCGGCGAGCATCGCCCGCTCAGCCTGATCTGAGCGGGCGGCGCGCTTCGCGTTCCACGGAGGAATGTTTCCCCATGGCCACGCGCCCCACTGAAACCCCACAAGCCTTTGCCCAACGGCTGGGGCTGCAATTTCACGACCTGCGCCTTCTCATTCGCGCCTTCACCCACCGCTCATACATCAACGAACACCGCGACGCGCTGGAAGACAACGAGCGGCTGGAATTTCTGGGCGACGCCATCCTGGATTTTGTGGTGGGGGAATGGCTTTATCACCACTTTCCCGAAATGGACGAAGGCGCGCTGACCCGGCTGAGATCGGCGCTGGTATGCCGCGAACAACTGGCCGCCTTCGCCCGCCAGATCGGCCTTGACCGTGCCATGCTGTTAGGCCACGGCGAAGACGCCAACGGCGGCCGCGAGCGCGACACGCTCCTTTCCGCCACTTTTGAAGCCCTCATCGGCGCCCTGTACCTTGATAGCGGCCTGCAAGCCGTGCAGCAGTTTTTCTTCCCGCTGTTAGAACCCGCCGTCCGCTACATTCGTCAACAACGGCTGGACGAAGACCCCAAAAGCGTGCTTCAGGAACGCGTCCAGGCCATGGGCTACGCCTCGCCGACTTACAACACCGTACGCGCCGAAGGCCCCGACCACAACCGCCGCTTTGAAGTAGAAGTGCTGGTCGGCAATGTGCCCTGGGGGCGCGGCACAGGCCCCAGCAAACGCGAAGCCACCAAAAACGCCGCCCGCGAGGCCCTGCAGCGGCTGGCGAGCGGCGAACTCCCCCCGGAATAAAACATGCCCCAACCCCTCTCCCCCGCTTCCGCGGCGCCCCTGCTGCTTTTTGTCGACGACGACACCGAACTGACCCACATTCTGAGCGAATTCTTCCACCAGCAGAACTACCGCACCGCCGCCGCCCACAGCCTGCAAGAAGCCATCCGCGCCCTGCACCGCGAAATCCCCGCGCTGCTCATCGTCGACATGCGCCTGCCCGACGGCAACGGCAACGACCTCATCGCCTACCTCCGCCGCCGCCCCGAAGGGGAAGCCGTGCCCGTCATCGTGGTTTCAGCCCTGGCCGACACCCCCAGCATTCACACTGCCCGCCGTTCCGGCGCCGATGAATACCTGACCAAACCCTTCAGCCCCGCCGAACTGCTGGATATGGTGCGCAACAGCCTGCGGCGCCGCCGTGCCGTGGAACAACTCGTAACGCGAGAAGCCCACCTGCAAACCGTCACCATGCTGGCCAAAACCATTGAGGCCCGCGATGCCTACACCGGCGGGCATGTGGAACGCGTCAGCGCCTATGCCCGCAAACTGGCCGAAGCCCTGAAATGGAGCGAAGAAGACCGCACCCTGCTGGAATTCGGCGCCCTCCTGCACGATATCGGCAAAATCACCATCCCCGAACACATCCTCAACAAACCCGGCCCCCTGACCCCCGCAGAGCAAGCCGTCATGCGGGAACACCCCCAACGCGGCGCCGAAATGCTGCGCCAGGTCAGCCACCTGCGCCCTGCCATCCCCTACATTCTTTACCATCACGAGCGCTGGGACGGCCGGGGGTATCCCGAAGGGCTGCAAGGTGAAGCCATCCCCCGAGAAGGCCGCCTGCTGGCCATCGTAGACGCTTACGACGCCATGACCACCCGCCGCCCCTACCGCGCCCGCCCACTAAGCAAAGCCAAAGCAGCCGCCGAAATTCTGCGCCAGAGCGGCACCATCTTTGACCCCCACATGGCCAAAACTTTCGTGCACCTTGTGCAGAAAGGCAAGATCTAAACCTCTATCCAAAAAACATGGCGGCACACATGGCGAGGAACCCCGCCGGGACAAGCCATCCCCTTTACGGCGGGCAGGAGCCTCTTCGGGGCCGTGCCGTCCGGCATCTGAGCGCAAACCACCCGCTATCTTCCCCACCAAAACCAGACCGCATACGCCGAGGCCACGCCCAACACCACGCCCCAGAAGGCTTCCCACTGGGTGTGGCCGAGCACTTCGCGCAGGGCTTCCCCGGCAGGCAGGTGGCCGTCTTGCAAATCGGCCACGATGCGGTTGAGCAAAGCCGCGTGCTCGCCCGCCTGACGGCGGATGCCGGTTGCGTCGTAAATCACGATGAGGGCAAACGCCACCGCAACGCCAAACAGCGGCGAGCCTAAACCCTGCCACAGCCCTGCCGCCCAGGCCGCCGCCGAAACCAGTGCGGAATGCGAACTCGGCATCCCGCCCGGGCTGACCCACAGGCCCCAATCCCACTTCCGGGTGCGGAGGTAAGCCAGCGGCACCTTCCCGCCCTGCGCCAGCAGCCAGGCCAGGAAGGCGCTCCAAAAGACTCCATTGTGCAGCAAGGCGCTCATGCGCCTTCCTCCGCGGCCTCATCATCGGCGGCAAAGGGCTGCAACGCCCCGCCGCTCAAACGCTGCACCTTCAATTCGGCCTCTTCCAGCAGGCGGCGGCAACGCTGCAAAAGCGCCTGGCCGCGCGCATAAAGCGCCAGGGCTTCTTCCAGGGGGTGCTCCTGCTGTTCCAGCGCGGCGACCACGGCTTCCAGTTCGCCAAAAGCCTGCTCGTAGGTCAGGGTTTCAACCGGCGGGGGAGTGGTTTTATCGGCCATCATCGGCATCCTCCTCAAAAACATAGCCTGCCTGCAAGAGGGCACGGCGCGCCGCGCACCAGCGGTCGGCAGGCACCCATAGGTAATCGGTATCGTAGGTGGAAACCGCCAAAATCGGAATGCCCGCGGCAGCCAGCACCTGACTCAGCCCCGCCAGCACACCCACCAGCGAAAAATCCAGCGCGCCCGCCACACGGAAGCCGCGCCACGGCCCTTCGCGGCGGGAATTTTCAGGGGCGGGGAGGCTTTCCGGAAGCAACAGCGAAACCTCGCCGGCGGTGCGGGCACAGAAGACGCCGCCTTCGGCCTGGCACAGTGCTGCCGGCAGGGCGGCTTCCGGCGGCAGGCGGTAAATAAAATACGCCGCCGGCAACGCGCTCAGCCGCAAAGATTCAGCGGGCAGGGTCGTTTTCATGGGCTGTCACCCGGGCGCGCAGGCCGCCTTCCGCCAGCCGAACGCGAATCTCGGCATCCACGGGCGCTTGCGCCGGCTGCCGCACGACCTGCCCTTTAGCGTCGGTCACCAGCGCATAGCCGCGCTGCAGCACGGCCAGGGGGTTCAGGGCTTCCAGCCGTTGCGCCAGCCCTTCCAGCCGCATCCGCCGGAGGGCAAAGGCATGTTGGGCCGCGGTGTCCATCTGGCGGGTCAGTTCATCAAGGCGCTGCGCCTGCGAAAACAGGCGGTAGAGCGGCGCATGGCGCTGCAGGCGCACTTCCAGCGCGGTCAAAGCCGCCCGGCGGGAAGCCAAAGCCGCCATTGCAGCGCGGTTCAGGCGGGTTTCCAGCCCCCGCAGCACCATCAGCAGGTCGTCGCGGTGCGGCACGGCCTGTTCCGCCGCGCCGGTGGGTGTGGGGGCGCGCAGGTCGGCGGCGTAATCGGCCAGGGTGAAGTCGGTCTGATGCCCCACGCCGGTAATCACCGGCGCTTCGGAAGCCGCCACCGCGCGCGCCACGGCCTCGTCGTTGAAAGCCCACAGGTCTTCCAGCGAGCCGCCGCCGCGCGCCAGGATGATGAGGTCGGGGCGGGCATGGGCGTTCAGGGCGCGCAGGGCTTCCACAATGGCGGCGGGGGCTTCCTGCCCCTGCACCAGCGCGGGCGCAAGCACCACCTCGGCCAGCGGATAGCGGCGGCGCAGGGTGTTGAGAATATCGCGCAGGGCGGCGCCTGTGGCCGAAGTTACCACGCCAATGCGCTGTGGAAAGCGCGGCAGGGGGCGCTTGCGCGCTTCATCAAACAGCCCTTCGGCCTCCAGTTTGGCCTTCAGGCGCTGGAATTCCCGATAGAGTGCGCCTTCCCCCACCGGCCGAAGCACATCGGCGTAAAACTGGTAGCGCCCTCCGGCTTCGTAGACGTCAATATGGCCGTGGGCTTCCACCGCGTCGCCGTTGCGGGGCAAAAAGTGGCGCTGCTGGCGCAGCACCTGGGGTTTCCACATCACGCAGGGCAGTTGGGCCTTGCCGTCTTTGAGGGTAAAGTAGGCATGCCCCGAGGAAGCCACTTTGAAATTGGAAACCTCGCCCTGCACCCACAATTCGCGCAGGTTGTCATCGCCGGCGACAAGGTCGCGGATGTAGCGCGTGAGGTCGGCAATCGTCCAGACCGGGGGGCGGAAGAATTCTTCAAACAGCATGACCTAATGATAACAGAAAACCGCCTGCGCGGGGCAGGCGGTAAAGTCAAACCACAGATTACACAGATTTGCACAGAAAACGTAATTACCTACCCAGACAGCGCCACGGATAGCCTTGTGCCTGTGAACGCTCACACAGAGGGCACCCACACGCTTTCCTTTTTTGCAGGCGCTTTTTGGAGTGCGGTGCCTGGGCACCGCTTTGGAAAGCGGCGACTCGTCGCCGCACTCCAAAGAAAAACTGCCGAGTTTTCTGTGGTTTCTCGTGTTATTTATCCACGAGGGGATTGGGCACGCCTTTGGGGTTTTCGCGGTAATCGTAAAAGCCGATGCCGCTCTTGCGGCCTAAGTAGCCCGCGTCCACCATCTTGCGCAGCAAATAGGCCGGGCGGTATTTGTCGTCGCCCAGGTCGCGCTGGAGCACTTCCATCACGAACAGCACCACATCCACGCCGATCAGGTCGGCAAGGTAAAGCGGCCCCATGGGGTGGTTCATGCCGAGTTTCATCACGGTATCGATGGCTTCCACCGAGCCGACGCCTTCTTCCAGCGCAAACACGGCTTCGTTGATCATCGGGCACAAAATGCGGTTGGAGATGAAGCCCGGGCGGTCGTTGGCTTCCACAGGCACCTTGCCCATGACTTTGGAAACCTCAAACACGGTGGCGGTGGTTTCGTCGGAGGTCGCCAGCCCGCGGATGACTTCCACCAGCCGCATCAGGGGCACCGGGTTCATGAAATGCATCCCGATGACCTTTTCAGGGCGCCGGGTGACCGAGCCGATTTTGGTAATCGGGATGGAAGAGGTGTTGGAAGCCAGAATCGCGTCGGGGCGGGTGATGCCGTCCAGGTCGCGGAAGATATCCAGTTTGATGGCGGGGTTCTCGGTGGCCGCTTCAATGACCAGGTCGGCATCGGCGGCATCGGCCAGCGTGTCGGTGGTGCGGGTGTTGAGGGCGGCTTCCCGCTGCTCGGCGGTGATTTTGCCCTTTTCCAGCAGTTTGGCCGTGGATTTGTCAATGGTCTTTTTAGCGCGCTCGATCTGCTCGGGCACGACGTCCATCATAGTCACTTCAAAGCCGGAAACCGCGGCGGTTTGGGCAATGCCGTTGCCCATGGTGCCCGCGCCGACGACAAAAATTTTCTTGATGGTCATTTTCCTTCTCCTTGGTGACTTGGTAGCCCTGCCGTTTCGGGGCAACGCCCGATGAGTGGGCCACCTGACTTTGCGAAGTCCCAACTAACCGACCAACTCCACCGCCATCCCCACGGCCTCGCCGCCGCCGAGGCAGAGGGCGGCAATGCCGCGCTTCAGGCCGCGGTCTTTGAGGGCGTAAATCAGGGTGGTGAGGATGCGCGCCCCGCTCGCGCCGATGGGGTGGCCGAGGGCAATCGCACCGCCGTGGACGTTCACCTTGTCCCAATCCCAGCCCATGTCGGCGAGTTCTTTGCCGTTGGCCACGGCCTGGGCGGCAAAGGCCTCGTTGAGTTCAATCAGGTCCACATCGTCCAGCGTCCAGCCGGCCTTTTCCAGTACCTTAGGAATAGCCTTCGCCGGTGCGGAGAAAATCCACTTGGGTTCCACGGCGGCGTAGCCGTAAGCCACGATGCGGGCCAGGGGCTGCGCGCCGATTTCCTCGGCATAGGCCTGGCTGGCGATCACCAGGGCTGCCGCGCCGTCGTTCAGGCCGGGGGAATTTCCCGCGGTGACCACGCCGTCGGGCTTGAAGGCCGGGCGCAGTTTGGCCAGGATTTCCAACGAGGTGTCGCGGCGGGGCGTTTCGTCGGTGTCCACCACCGTGACCTTGCCCTTGCGCCCGCGAATTTCCAGCGGCACGATTTCGGCTTTGAACTTGCCGGAATCTATGGCCGCGATGGCTTTCCGGTGGCTGGCATAAGCGAATTCGTCCAGTTCTTCGCGGGTGATGTTGAACTGCTCGGCAATGAACTCCGCGCCATCGCCCATGTGCCAGTCTTCAAAGGGGCACCACAGGCCGTCTGTGAGCAAGGCATCGGTCAATCGGGCATGGCCGTAGCGCAGTTCACCCAGCCGCCCCCACACCAGAAAAGGCGCGTTGCTCATGCTTTCCATGCCGCCCGCCACGAACAGCCGGCCATCGCCGGCTTTCACGGCCTGGGCAGCCAGCATCACGGCCTTCAGGCCGGAGCCGCACACCTTGTTGACGGTGAACGCACCTACGGTAGGCGGCAGGCCGCCAAAAATGGCCGCCTGACGCGCCGGGTTCTGACCTTCGCCCGCCGTGACCACATTGCCCATCACCACTTCTTCAATCGCGGCGAGGTCGGGAAGGCCGGCGCGCGCCACGGCTTCCCGCACCACGGCCGCGCCGAGTTTCACGGCGGGGAGGGGCGAAAGCGCCCCGCGGAAGCGCCCCATGGGGGTACGCACGGCGCTAAGAATGACGGGAACGGTGTTTTTGTCCACAAGTGCCTCCTGGGTGATAAAAATAAACCGAGCCTACGCCCGGTTTTGTGCTTCGGTTGCCCACGCCTCCCGCACCCGCGCGTAGGTGGTTTCCAGCGATTCGGGAAGGACGCGCGTCTGCGCCAGGGTGGACATGAAATTGGTGTCGCCCGACCAGCGGGGCACAATGTGCATGTGCAGGTGAGCGGCAATGCCTGCCCCCGCGGCGGCGCCCAGGTTCATGCCTACATTGAACGCCTGGGGGTGATAAATGGAGCGTAACACACGGATGGCCTGGGCGGTGAGTTCCATGATTTCGGCGCGCGTTTCGGGGGAAAGCGCCACCAGGTCGGCCTCGTGCCGAAAGGGGATGACCATCAGGTGGCCGCTGGTGTAGGGGTAACGGTTGAGCATGACGTAAGCCCGTTCGCCGCGATGCACAATGAGATTTTCGGGGCCGTCGGGCTGCTGCTGCGCCTGACAAAACACGCAGCCTTCTGCGCGGATGTGATTTTCTATGTATTCCATGCGCCAGGGAGACCAGAGGTAATCCATGAACACCTCATGAGGGATAATGATCACGCAGCCTTTGGAAGCCTGCGCCTCCTATTGTAGCAGAAAACAGCAGATTTGCGGCTCAAGAAAGATGGCTCACGGCGACTCGCCCACGGTGATGTAAGGGCGCAGGGTTTCCAGAAGAGCAGGGCCGATGCCTTTAACGGCCACCAGGTCATCCACCTTCTGAAAAGGGCCATGGGCTTTGCGGTAGGCGATAATGCGCTGTGCCAGTGCCGGGCCAATGTGCGGCAGGGCTTCCAGATCCTCGGCCGTTGCCGTGTTGAGGTTCACCCGCGCGCCCGGCGAGGCCATCGTGCCCACGGGGGCAGGGGTCGGCGTGACGGCACGGGGCGTCGGCGTGCCCTTGAAAGGCACATAAATCCACATGCCGTCGGTGAGCATGGCGGCCTGGTTGACCACCTCCTGCGCAGCGTCAGCACGGAAGCCGCCCGCCGCGGCCACAGCATCGCGCACGCGGCTGCCCGGGTGAAGGGCATAAACTCCCGGATGCCGGACGGCACCCTCCACATCCACCATCAGCGGATGGAGGGTCGGCGTCGGCGGCGGGGGCAAGAGCGTGACCGGCTTCCCCCGCGGCGGCGCAGCCACCGCTACCGCCACGCCGGAAAGCACCACGCCGACCAGGATGCCTAACGCCATGTCCACCCAGCGCTTCATCGCATCACCTCCCCAACACTTTTCGCAAAACGAACGCCTGCCCAGGCCCTTCTATTTTACCCCTTCGTGGCCGCGCCGCGCAGGGAAAAGGTTTATAATTTCCCTACAGTGGCTCCTTTCCCCATTGTGTTGCTAACCCCGCAAACCGGAGATTTCCCCATGACCCACGACTATCTTTTCCGCGGTTCTCTTAAAGACCTTGACCCCGCCCTGTACGAACTCACGCAGGTGGAAGCCGAGCGGCAGGTGCGGCGGTTGATTCTTATCCCCAGCGAAAGCCAGGCGCCGTTGGCCGTGCGCGAGGCCATGGCTTCCGCTTTCCAAAATATCTACGCCGAGGGCTACCCGCCCGAACACTGGCGCTGGCTGGACGACGAGGCCATTTTGGACTACAAGGAACGCCTGCCCGAATACCGCCGCCTGGCCGACCCGCGCTACTACAAGGGCGTGGAATACGCCGACATTGTGGAATCCCTGGCCCGCCGCCGCTGCGCCGAGGCTTTCGCCGCCAACGGCGTGAGCGCCGATGACCTGTTCGTCAATGTGCAGCCCCTCTCCGGCGCACCGGCCAACAACGCCATCTATCACGCCCTCATCCAGCCCGGCGATACCATCCTTTCCATGCACCTGGTCCACGGCGGGCACCTTTCCCACGGCTCGCCAGCCAACCGCACGGGCAAACTTTACCATCCGGTGCATTACACGGTGGACCCCGAAACCGAGCGTCTGGACTATGACCAGATTGAGGCCTTAGCCCTGGAACACAAACCCAAAATTATCGTCGCGGGCTACTCGTCCTATCCGTGGAGTGTGGACTGGGCGCGCTTCCGCGCCATCGCCGATAAAGTGGGCGCGTATTTGATGGCCGACATTGCCCACGTGGCCGGGCTGGTGGTCGGCGGCGCGTACCCCTCGCCTGTGGGCTATGCTCACGTCATTTCTTTCACCACCCACAAGACCCTCGGCGGCCCCCGCGGGGCGGTCATTCTCACCACCAATCCCGTCATCGCCCGCAAAATTGACCGCGCCGTCTTCCCCGGCGAGCAGGGCGGGCCGCATGTCCACATTTTCGCTGCCCTGGCGCTGCTGTTCAAACTGGCGAAGACCGAGCAGTTCAGCCGGTATGCCCATCAGGTGGTGAAAAACTGCGTTGCCTTCACCGACCGGCTGGCCGAGCGCGGCTTCCGCATTCCTTACGGCGGCACCGACACCCACCTGATGAATCTGGACTGCAAGAGCGTGCGCGGCGCCGACGGCACGCCGCTTTCCGGCGACCTGGCCGCCCGCATTCTGGATGTGGCGGGCATTGTGGTCAACCGCAACACCATCCCCGGCGATAAGGGCGCCAAGAACCCCTCGGGCATCCGCATGGGCACACCGTGGCTGACCCAGCGGGGCTTTGACGAGGCCATGAGCCGAGAACTGGCCGACGTGATTGCCGACCTGCTCTTTGCGGTGAAACCCTACACCGTGGACGGCAAGCAGCGCGCCAAGGTGGATTACGACGCCCTGCAGGACGCCCGCCTGCGGGTGCGCGACCTGGCCGAGCGGGCCGGCCGCGATTTCGAGCCCCAGGGCTTCGGCTACCCCCACTTCTACTACCCCGACGACCGACCCCAACGCCCCGGCGACCGCACCGTGTTGGAAATCGGCGGCGAGCGGGTGCGCCAGTTCCTCAACTTCGCCCTGGCCTCGGATGTGGAAGCCCTGAACCCCGGCGCAACGCAGCCCACCCGCCTGCACACCCCCAAGGGCTGGGTGCAGGGCGCGCTGCGCTGTGTGGAACCCCGCCGCTTCCGCCTGACCGTGGCCGCGGCGGACGCCCCCGTGGTGATGACCTACCTGCGCGACCTTTCCGACGGCTACATTGATTTCGGCGACCCCGACCCCAGGCGCAAAATCCCCGGCCCGGTGTGGGTGCTGGAAGCCCTGGATGGGGAACCCGACGTCCTGCCCGCCGGTGAGGTGGCCGCAGCCGGGGAGAAGCCGTATTTCGTAGGGCTGGATCTCACCCCACCCCCCAACCCCCTCCCCTCCCTTAGTAAGGGAGGGGAGGGGGAGGCCGCGGCCCAGGGCCGCGGCGGGGGCGGGGAGAAATCTCCCCTCCCCGCCTTCCACTGGGAAGAAACCGAACCCGAAACCCTGCGCCGCACGCCGCTCTTTGACCTGCACAAGCGCCTGGGCGCGAAAATGGTGCCCTTTGCCGGGTGGGAAATGCCGGTGTGGTATTCCTCGGTTTTGGAGGAACACCTCGCGGTGCGGCAGGCTGCCGGGCTGTTTGATGTTACCCACATGGGCGTGTATCAGGTGGAAGGCCCGGACGCGGCGGCTTTCCTGGACAGCGTGTGCGCCAACGACATCGGCAAACTCAAGGTGGGCGAGGCGGAATACACCCACTTCCTCACCCCCGACGCCGAGGTGATTGATGACCTGTATGTGTACCGCTACGAGCCGGAAGCCTATCTGGTGGTGGTCAACGCAGCCAACGATGACAAGGACTGGGCCTGGCTGAACGCGGTCAAGGCGGGCAAAGTGAAGGTGGATAATGCCCGCCCGTGGGTGCGGGCATTTGGCCGGGGCGCGGTGCTGCGCAACCTGCGCGACCCCAAAGAAGGTGCGGACATGCGGGTAGATCTGGCGCTGCAGGGGCCGCGTTCCCGCGACGTGCTCTTTGCCCTGGGCGTGGATGGTGCCACCGAGCGCCGCATCCGCCGGATGAAGCGCAACCATGTGATTCGTGCCACCGTGGGCGGTTTTGACCTGATCCTTTCCCGCACGGGCTACACAGGCGAGAAAATGGCTTTTGAACTGTTCGTGCACCCCAACCGGGCGGCGGAACTCTTCGCGGCGCTGTTGGCGGCCGGCGAACCCTTCGGCCTCAAGCCGTGCGGGCTGGGCGCGCGCGATTCGCTGCGCACCGAGGCCGGGCTGCCCCTCTACGGCCACGAGATGGGCGGCACGCTCAACCTCGGCGTGGGCGAGGCCGATTTCGCCAGGTTCGTCAAGACCTACAAGCCGTGGTTCATCGGCCGCGAGGCCTTCCTGGCCCGCGAGGCCACGCGGCAGCAGGAAATCGTGCGCTTCCGCTTCACCGACAGGCACGTCCGCATGGCGCACCTCGGCGACCCGGTGCTGGATAAGCGCGGCAAGGTCATCGGGGTGGTGAGCAGTTGCGCCATTGACCGCGAAGGCTACCTGACCGGGCAGGCGGTGGTGCTGCGCAAGTACACCGCCGAAGGCACGCCGCTGTTCATCCTGCAAGGGGCCGAGCGGCTGAAGAAAGCCCCCAAAGCCCCGGCCGAATTGCAGCCGGGCGACAGCCTGCCGCTGCCTACTGCGGCGGTGGTGGTGAGGCGGTTCCCGAAGTAAACCGCCCGCGTCCTGCAAGCCCGGAAACGCCGCGGCGCGCTTTCCCATTCAGGCTGCCTCGCGGCGTAACTGCCTACGCTGTGGTGCTCTCCATGCGTCTTGACGCACTGCGCCTTTGTCATACCCCTCCCCTGGCTCCCCTCCCCGCATGCGGGGAGGGGACGGGGGTGGGGTCAACGTAGCGGCGGCGGTGCCAAAGCAAAACACGGCGGGAACACAAGCCCAGGGTTGCCGTCGTCGCGATCTGGGTAGGTAATTACCTCGCGGCAGCATTTTCGTTTGCCCGCGCGCCTTCCCATGCTATAATCACCCCGCCGCGCCGCGGCAAATTCCGGCTGGAGGTTTCCCAATGTACAAAACGCATACCTGCGGCGAACTGCGCGCCGAACATGTCGGCCAGGAAGTTGCCCTCGCGGGCTGGGTGCACCGCCGCCGCGACCACGGCGGCGTCACCTTCATTGACCTGCGCGACCGCTTCGGCCTTGTGCAAATCGTCGCCGACGAAGCCACGCACCCCGAAGCCCACAAAGCCCTGGAAGCCGCCCGCAACGAATGGGTGCTGCAAGCCAAAGGGCGCGTCCG
>Ga0256829_1001474_pt1 | contig 19213 bp, 12 predicted proteins | sample 131447metaG_FD_185979 | JGI IMG/M metagenome (GOLD analysis project Ga0256829, IMG submission 185979) | Hydrothermal vent microbial communities from Lau Basin, Pacific Ocean - 131-447 | ecosystem: Environmental > Aquatic > Marine > Hydrothermal vents | place: Pacific Ocean: Lau Basin | collected...
AAGATTTAAAAGCTTACTCTCCTTATCCAGTTTTAGTTTTGTTTTTTTATGAAATGTTATTGCACTGCGATGTGCTTCATCTCTTAGGTTTTGCACCCATTGAAGTCTTTTATCACTCTCTTTTAGTTTAAATATATCGTCTTTTGAATGCATAATATCTTTTGCCTTGCCTTTAGCACGATGAGACACAGCATCAATTTTTTCTTTTGAGATTGCTATAACATCCAAGTAAATAGCATTTGACTCTAAAATATCTAGTGCAAGTTTTAGCAGAGTTGCCCCACCATCTAGTATCCACAAATCTGGTGCTGGATTTTTTTCAAAACTCTCAACCCTTCTTGTTAGTGTTTCTCTCATTTGAGCATATTCATCTTTTGCTGATAAATGATAAGTTCTGTAACTATTTTTATCAAACTTATTATTTTCATAAACTATCATAGCCCCAACTGTAGCAACTCCTGCCATATGAGAGTTATCAAAGACTTCTACTCTGTTTGGTATTTTTTCTAGGTTTAAAAGCTCTTTTATATCTTTTAAAACCTTAACATCAATAGTTTTTTCATCTCTTTTCAAAAGCTCTTGTGCATTTAGCATTGCCAAATCAATCAAATGCTTTTTATCTCCTATTTTTGGAACATATATTTGTGCTTTTCTTTCAAATATATTAGAGATATGCTCTTTGATAATTTCAAGATTTTCAAACTCCTTACCAATTAAAACAGGTGCTACAATAGGTGGTTTATCTCCTGAATAAAAATCAAGTAAAACGCGACTATAAATCTCATCCAAATCAACACCATCATTTAAAGATATAAAATCATGGGAGGATGATATTATCTTTCCATGTCGCATAAAAATTCTTACAACGACAGCTCTTACTTGTGAGTGAGAAACAACAAAAATGTCATAATTTTCATCATTTGCAAAATCTATCTCACTTTTTATCTCTGAACGACTTATCCTATCGACTCTATCTCTAAGTTCACCAGCCTCTTCAAAACGTAACTCTTGGGCATAAAATTCCATTTTTTCTTTAAGTTTTTTTATCAATAGTTTTTTATTTTGTATCAAATCTCTTGCTTCATCCAACTCTTTGTTATATCTATCTTCTGTAACTAAATTTTCACAAGGACCTAAGCATTTTTCTATCTGATAATAAAGGCACACTTTTTTTGATTTTAAGCATGATTTTTTTTGTACGAGTTTACACAACTCATAAACAGAGTCTAAAATATCCCTAGCACCTACAGAATAAGGACCATAGTAAGTAATATCTTTACTCTTTAAAATCTTTCTTGTTATCTCAAAACGAGGATATTTTTGTGAGTTGTCAATATAAATATATGGATATGTCTTATCATCTCTAAGCAAAATATTATACTTAGGGTTTAGCTGTTTTATCAATGAATTTTCTAAAATAAGTGCATCATGTTCGCTTTTTACAACTATATACTGCATAGATATGGTTTGTTCTATCATTTTTTTTATTCGCAGACTTAGTTGTGATGAAGATCCAAGTTTTGGACTAAATTGCCAGTACGATTTTACACGATTACTTAAATTTTTTGCTTTTCCTATATAAAGAAGATGACCATTTTTATCAAAATATTGATAAATACCTGCCGAAGATGGTAGTTGTTTTATGGTTTGTTCAAGAGTCATATAGTATTATACCAATCAAGAGAACAAAAAGGCTTATTTTGAATAATTTTAAAAATTTGATTAATATTTTTCATCTGCTAATTATAGCAAGTTTAGTATTTAGCATAAGTGGATGTGGTTATAAAGCACCACCATATATAAAACAAGTTGCCCCAAAAAGTGACAAAAATGTTAAATTTATCATAAAAGATAAAAAATTTAACCAAGATAACAATGAAAGTTGCACTAAGTAATGGTTCAATATGATGTAATTATTATTGGCTCTGGAGTTGCTGGTCTTTATGCAAGTATGAATCTTCCAAAAGAGAAAAAAGTTCTAATAATAAACAAAAGAGAAACTTTTAAATGTAACTCTTTTTATGCTCAAGGTGGAGTTGCCCTAGCTCGTGATAAAGCAGATATACCCGTACATATAAAAGATACTTTAGAGGCTGGTTCTGGACTATGTAACAAAGATGCTGTTGAGCTTCTAAGTGCTTCTTCAAGAGAAGTCATTGACGATATTATAGAAAATGGCTTCGCTTTTGATAAGAGTGAAGATGGAGAACTTCTATACACTAAAGAAGCAGCTCACTCATGCAAAAGAATACTTCACGCAGGAGGAGATGCTACAGGACGATATTTACACCATTTTTTATTATCTAAAAACACTCATGCTATGTTGGGCAATGCAAGAGTAGTTGATCTGCTTATTAAAGACAATGAATGTTATGGGGTAACTGTTTTAGAACACAGACAAATGCGTAACATATATGCTAAAAATGTAATTATTGCTAGTGGTGGTGTGGGTTCATTGTATGAGTATCACACAAATGCACCTACTATTAGTGCAGATATGCAAGGGCTGTGTCTCTTAAAGGGCATAGAACTAGAGAGAATGGAAATGTTACAGTTTCACCCAACAGTATTTGTAAATAGCAACGATGCACAAAAAATGTTACTTACAGAAGCACTTAGAGGGGAAGGAGCTGAGATAGAGGATGAAAACGGCAGACGCTTCATGTTTGATTATGACAAAAGAGGTGAGTTGGCTTCAAGAGATATAGTAAGTAAGTCCATCTTTAGATATAAGAAAAAAACAGGGCTAAGTGTTTACCTCTCTTTTAAAAATTTTGATGAAAAATATTTTGAAAACAGATTTCCAAATATTAGCAAATACTTAAGAGATTTGGACTTTAATGTTCCGAGTCAAAGAGTTCCAATATCTCCTGCATTTCATTATGCGATAGGTGGTATAAAAACTGACTTAAATGCAAGGGTAGCAAGTATCAAAAACTTATATGCCATAGGTGAAGTTGCCTCAACTGGTGTTCACGGTGCAAATCGTCTTGCCTCTAACTCACTTTTAGAAGGTTTAGTATTTGCCAAAAAAGCAGTTTTAGATATATTGTCTCAAACAGATAATAAAAAGTTTATGGAGTTTGATATTGTAGATGAAGTCATGAGTATAAAAGAGGATAAGGCTAAAAAAAATCAACTTAGACACATAATGTGGGAAAATGTATCTATAATAAGAACAAATAATGGATTAAATGATGCATTGAACACAATTAATGCTCTTTTAAATGAAAAAATTGGTAAACTACTGAAATTTCGTTTACTAACGGCTAGAGAAATAATAGTCTCAGCTCTAAACAGAAAAGAATCCATAGGGGTTCACACTATACAAGAGGAGAATTAAATGGAACATGAAGCAATTAATCTTGCAACGACATGGGTAGGATGGTTAAGTTTAGCTGTTTTTGTTATAGCCTATTATTTTATAGCTACAGAAGATAGATATGAGGTAAACAAGGCAAAACCAGCTCTTTTTGCAGGTACTTTTATGTTTATGCTCATAGGGGTTTATTACGCTTTAAACGGAATAAATCCTGACCCTTTGCATGAAGAGTTAGAACATCTTATCTTAGAAATAGCAGAAATCTTCTTCTTTTTACTTGTTGCTATGACCTATATTGAAACGCTAATCGAGAGAGGTGTTTTTGACCTTATGAAATATAAACTTGTTTCAAAAGGATACACTTACAAAAAACTATTTTGGCTAACAGGTCTTTTAGCATTTTTTATCTCTCCAGTTGCAGATAACTTAACTACAGCACTTATTTTATCCACTGTTCTTTTTACTATAGACAAAAAAAATATCGCTTTCTTAGTTCCTAGTGCTATCAACATTGTTGTTGCTGCAAATGCAGGTGGTGCTTGGTCTCCATTTGGTGACATCACAACACTAATGTCATGGACAGCTGGAAAAGGTGAATTTGTAGATTTTCTTTACCTCTTTCCTGCTTCTGTAGTTGGTTGGGGTGTAACAGCATTTTTACTATCTTTGTCAGTTCCAAATGGACAACCACCTTTTGATGCTTCTACAGAGAAAAAACCACAAGTTCTTGACGGTGGAATGGGTGTTACTTACTTAGGTGTTGCAACTATTGTTATAGCAGTTTTAGGACATCAATTTTTCCACTTTCCAGCTATGTGGGGTATGATGTTTGGTTTGGCACTTCTTAAAATGTACTCTGTTCATCTTCATAAAAGTGGGCAGCATGGCTTTAATATCTATGTAAATATGCAAAAAGTAGAAAACGATACACTGCTTTTCTTTTTTGGTATCCTCTCAGCAGTAGGGGCTTTACACTTTTTAGGTTTCTTAGAATATGTTCATGATGTGTATGGAATGATAGGTTCTACTGGTGCAAATATAGGGGTAGGTTTTCTATCGGCGATTGTAGATAATGTTCCTGTCATGAGTGCTATCCTTAAATCATCTCCAGATATGGATACGGCACAATGGATGCTAGTAACCATGACAGCAGGAATAGGTGGCAGTCTTATCTCTTTTGGTTCTGCTGCAGGTGTTGGAGTAATGGGTAAACTTCGTGGTATTTATACTTTTGGTTCACATATGAAACACTCTTGGACAATATTAGTTGGATACCTTATATCCATTGCTATTTGGTATGTTCAGTTTGAAATAATGGGACTTTATTAAAAAAGAATAATTTATGCATTCATCAATAGAAATAGAGATTATACTACTGTTCATGGTTATCATATCGGTTGCCATGAGCGTTAGGTATTTTAGTAATCTTCCATATACAATAGCACTTATTTTCACAGGGATTATTCTAAGCTTTTTTGATATATTCCCTGATATACATCTAACGCCAAACCTTATCTTTCATGTCTTGCTTCCACCACTTCTATTTGAAGCAGCGTTTAACCTAAATGCTAATGAGATGAAAGAAAATCTTAAGCCTATCCTTATTTATGCTGTTTTTGGGGTTGTTATTGCCGTATTTGCTACAGGATTTTTACTCCAAGGTGCTTTTTCTATTTTTTCTTCAACTGCAACAATGCCTCTTATCGCCGCTCTGCTCTTTGGTGCGGTAATATCTTCTACTGACCCAATTTCTGTTCTTGCAATATTTAAAGAACTTGGAGTTCCCAAAAGATTGTCTTCTATTATAGAGGGTGAAAGTTTGCTTAATGATGGTGTTTCAGTTGTTATTTATGGCATTGTTTTATCAGCAATAGTTTCACATAGTGAATTTAGCCTTACACACGGTATCAAAGAGTTTGTTATCGTAGCTTTTGGAGGGGTAGTTGTTGGAGGTGTACTGGGACTTACTTTTTCAAGAATTACGGCACTTGTTGATGACCACCTAATAGAGATAACACTTACAACGGTTGTAACATACCTCTCTTATACAGTTGCTGAGTATTTTGAAGTATCTGGTGTTATCTCAGTTATAGCAGCTGGTTTGATGGTTGGAAACTATGGAACGAAGATAGGAATGAGTCCAACAACGAGGGTATCTGTAAAAGATTTTTGGGATTACATCGCCTTTATTATCAACTCTGTTGTTTTTATTATTATAGGCTTAGAAGTTGGTATAGTAAATATTTTTGCAAATTTTCATTATATTATAATAGCGATTATATCTGTACTCTTAGGGCGAAGTGTAGCCATACTTTTTTTAACTCTATTTGTAAATAAAATATATGAAAAGATTAGTTTAAAATGGCAGGCAATCTTCATTTGGGGTGGAGTTAGAGGAGCTCTTGCTATGGCACTTGCACTTGCAATTCCCCTCGATTATGAGTTTAGAAATATTATTTTAATTATGACTTTTGGAGTTGTTGGATTTTCTCTAATCGTGCAAGGTTTAACGATAGGAAAACTTTTACATTTCTTTGGTATTGGGGGAAGAGATAAGAACTTAGAAGAGTATGAGCTAAAAAAAGGAAAACTTATAGCATTAAATGGTGCTCTTTTAGACCTTGAAGAGATGTACAAAGATGCTCTGATTTCTAAACATGTATATCATCTTCTATTGGAATACAACACAAAAGATATAGACAAAGCTAAAGATGCTATGGAAGAGTTAGCTCAAGATCCAAATGTAAAAGATTATGAGTTTAAAACATCTCTAAAAATGTTATTACTAAAACAAAAAGATGCCATTCAAGAGTCTATGAAACATGGGATTATATCTTTATCAATCGGTGAAGAACTCATAGCAAATATCAACAAAGAGATTTTGTTTATTCGTTAGATTACTAAAATCAAAAATTAACCTTATTTATAGTATCCTTTCATAATTATTTAATTATTTTATAAAAGGCATTTAAATGAAAAATGTTAGCATTATAGTCCTCGATTTTGGTTCTCAATACACACAACTTATAGCTCGTCGTCTTCGTGAAGACAAAATTTACTGTGAAATCCTTCCTTATCATACATCGGTAGAAGAAATCAAAGCAAAAAACCCGCAAGGTGTTATACTCTCTGGTGGTCCATCTTCTGTATATAATGAAGATGCTTATGAAGTAGATAAAGGTGTCTATGATTTAGGTCTTCCTATTCTTGGCATCTGTTATGGGATGCAAAGAATTGCTGTTGATTTTGGAGGGAGTGTAATCCGTTCATTACATCATGAGTATGGAAAAGCAGAACTTAAGATAGAAACAGATTCACCACTTTTAAAAGATTGCGATGATGGTCGTATTGTTTGGATGAGTCATAGCGATAAGGTAGAAACTCTTCCTGATGGTTTTGCACCTATAGCAACAAGTGCGAACTCTCCCTATGCAGCTATTGCAAATGAAGAAAAACGCGTTTACGCAATGCAGTATCACCCTGAAGTACAGCACTCTGAAGAGGGTTATCTTATGCTTCGTAACTTTGCAAAAAATATCTGTGGAGTAAGCGAGAAATGGAAAATGGAACACTTCTTAAAACAACAAATAGAACTAATCCGTGAAAAAGTTGGAGACTCAAAAGTTCTTTGTGGTCTTAGTGGTGGAGTTGATAGTTCCGTTGTAGCAGCTATGCTTTATGAAGCGATTGGTGATCAGCTTATCCCTGTTTTTGTTGATAATGGACTTCTTAGAAAAGGTGAACGACAGCAAGTTGAGGAAGTTTTTAAGATAAATCTCAAAGCTCCTCTGATAACAGTTGATGCAGTTGATAACTTTTTGGGCAAACTAGCAGGTGTGAGTGACCCTGAAAAAAAGCGTAAAATCATTGGACATACTTTTATAGAAGAGTTTGAAAAAGAAGCAAAAAAACATGATGGCATTAAGTTTTTAGCACAAGGTACACTCTACCCTGATGTTATCGAGTCAATCTCTGTAAATGGACCATCTGAAGTTATCAAATCACATCACAATGTTGGTGGTCTTCCTGACTGGATGGATTTTGAGCTTATAGAACCACTTCGTGAACTCTTTAAAGATGAAGTTCGTAAGATTGGTTTAGAGTTAGGACTTCCATCTGACATGATTAACCGTCATCCATTCCCTGGTCCTGGTTTAGCTATCCGTATCATGGGCGATGTGAATGTTCCTGATTTGGATCTACTTCGTGAAGCTGATGTTATTTTACTTGATGAGTTAAAAGCAAGTGGATACTATGCAAAAACATGGCAAGCTTTTGCAGTTTTACTCAATGTAAAATCAGTTGGTGTCATGGGTGATAACCGTACTTATGATAACACAATAGCAGTAAGAGTTGTTGAAGCAGTTGATGGGATGACTGCAACCTTCGCTCACCTTCCTCATGATTTATTAGAGAGAATTTCAAGAAGAATTATCAATGAAGTTGATGGCATTAATCGTGTTGTTTATGATATATCTTCAAAGCCTCCTGCAACAATAGAGTGGGAATAAGTTAAGAGCTTATTCTCATGTCAAAACCAATTTACCTTTTCTCTATCTCTTCTCATCTAAAAGCTATAAGTGTAAACTCTTTGAGCATTACATTTTTTAAGCCATTTGTTGATTTTTCGCACTATGATTATCTTATTATTACATCAAAACAGGCTTCTGAAGCTCTGAAACAGTATCAAAAAAAGCAATACTTAGATAAAAAAGCTCTGTGTGTTTCAGTTGCTAGTGCAAAAAGTTACGAAAACTTAGGGGCAAAGGTATTGGATGTCGGTGCTGGTTATGGGGATGACTTGGTAGATAAGATAAGAACCTATCCAAAAGCTACAAAATGGCTATATCTTCGAGCAGAAAAAGTGGCTTCATCTTTTGTAAAAGAGTGTCAAGATGATGGATTTAACATTGATGAAGCTACCCTTTATAAAAGTGATTGTTCTCAAGATATAGTAGATGTAAAAGTTGAAGATGACTCGATATTAATATTTACATCCCCCTCAAGTTTAAACTGTTTTTTAAAAACACATACTATAAGTAAAGAGTCTAAAATTATTGTCATTGGTAAGACAACTGCCAAAGCTGTTCCTAAAAATAGAGATTATATTTTATCAAACGAGACAACTATAAAGAGTTGTATGCAAATAGCACTCGCTTTATAAAAAAATCAAGAAATATTCTTGTATAATAACACTAATAGTCTGATTAGTTCGAATAATCGTACCAATGAGGGTTCTACATATTCAAATTGTGAACAAGTAGAGCTATTGTGTGTCGGTGTTATCACTTGAGATATGTTAACTCTGTCGAGATAATGTCGCCGTTAGATAGTTCTCTCTTCACCTAAATTCGGCTTTTAGAACCAAGCCAAATGCGAAACGGCTAATCGGGCTATTACTATTTTAAAATTATATTTTCAATGATTGATTATAAATGGATTATTGAAAATATAATATCTATGGAGTATAAATGAAAATTTTGATTTTAGGTAGTGGTGGTCGAGAATACTCTATTGCAAGAGCAATGAAAAATGAAAAAGAAGAGCATGAACTCTTTTTTCAACCAGGAAATGGTGCTACAAACAAACTAGGCATAAACTTAAACATTAAAGATTATGAGGAGTTAGCTGAGTTTGCTATAGAAAATAAGATAGAACTTACAATAGTTGGACCTGAAGCACCTTTAGTTGATGGTGTTGTTGATATATTTAAAGCAAAAGGTTTAACAATATTTGGACCAAGTAAAGAAGCAGCACAACTTGAAGGTTCAAAAGTTTATATGAAAAACTTTTTAGCAAAGTATAACATTCCAACAGCTCGTTATATAGAAACAGACTCTATAGAAGATGCTTTTAAATTTACAGATACACTAACTGCTCCTATCGTTGTTAAGGCCGATGGACTTTGTGGTGGTAAAGGTGTAATAATTGCCCAAAGTCATGATGAGGCAAAAGTTGCTATCAGTGAAATGTTAAGTGGGAAAAGTTTTGGAGATGCAGGACTAAAAGTTATCGTAGAAGAGTTTTTAGATGGTTATGAACTCTCTATGTTTGCTGTTTGTGATGGTCAAGATTATATTCTTTTACCAGCTGCACAAGACCATAAAAGGCTTTTAAACAATGACGAAGGACCAAATACTGGTGGTATGGGTGCTTATGCTCCAACACCACTTGTAGATGAAACACTCTATCAAAAAGTAAAAGACAGAGTTATTCGCCCTACTTTAGATGGTATGCAAAAAGAGGGAGCTCCTTTTGAGGGTGTTCTTTTTATTGGTATCATGGTCGTTAATGGTGAACCAATCACACTAGAGTTTAATGTTCGTTTTGGAGACCCAGAGTGTGAAATCCTTATGCCTCTCATGACTTCAAATGTTAGTGACATGTTTTATAAAGCTGCAACAAATCGTTTAGCTGAAATAAAAGTAGAATTTTCTTCACAATTTGCTGTTGGCGTAGTGATGGCAAGTGGTAATTATCCTTACTCAAGTTCTACTCCTGCTGAAATCATTTTAGATGATGTAAAGCATGAAGATATAGCAAAAAATACTCATATATCTTTTGCAGGTGTTAGTATGGAAGATGATGTTTTATATGCTGATGGTGGTCGTGTTTTAGTTTGTGTTGGCTTAGGTGACAGTATCAAACAAGCTAGAGATAGAGCATATCTTAGATGTGGACAAGTTCATTTTGCTGGTAAACAGATCAGAACAGATATAGCATATCAAGCTCTTTAGGATAAAACAATTTGGATGAAACTATACAAAATACTCTTCATCGTGAGAACCTATCATTAGCCCCAATATCAAAACGCTCTGCGGCTTTTGTGATAGATGAACTACTACTCTCATTTTTACTTATAGTAGCTCTTTGGGATCAGTTTCAAAATGCAAAAGACATGGAAGAAATCATCTATGTAACCAATAGCTTTGTTTTGGAATACCTTTTTATGAAAATTGTATATCAAGCTTTTTTTACTATGCAGTATGGTGCTTCTATTGGTAAACTTGTCATGAAGATAAAAGTCATTGAAATCCGTACTCTAAGCAATCCTAATGTTATTAGTTCATTAAACCGTGCGATATTTAGGATTGTTAGTGAGATGTTATTCTATCTAGGATTTTTATGGGGAATAATGCAAGAATCCCGTCAAACATGGCATGACAAAACAGCAAAAACATTGGTTATAAATGCTTAAAAAATTAATAATAATCTTACTTCTTATAGTATCAATATATGCTGATGACAAGGTAGAAATATACTCTTCAAATATGTCCACAAAAGATAATATTGTAACAGCAACAGATGGGGTAACTGTTGTTTACAAATCATACTTTGTTACAGCAAAAAAGGCAATTTATAACAGAGACAATGGTGACTTGGAACTTTTTGACAATATTATTGTTAATCATGATGAGAAATCAAAAATTATTGGCTCTTATGCAAAACTAAATATCGCAAAAAAAGAGAAACTATTTAAGCCATTTTATATGCTAAATACAAAATCGAAAGTTTGGATTAGTGGTAGCAAAGGCATTGCCAAGGATAAAGATTTAGATATTACCTCTGGTACAACAAGTGGCTGTGACCCTTTAAATCCACTATGGACCATGGATTTTAGCTCATCTGACTATAACTCTGACACAATGTGGCTAAATCTTTACAATGCAAGAATATACATATATGATATACCGATGTTTTATACTCCTTGGATTGGATACTCTTTAGACACAACACGGCGAACAGGACTACTTAAACCATCATTTGGTATCTCTTCTGCCGAGGGTTTTTTCTATGAACAGCCTATATATATTGCTCCTCAGGACTGGTGGGATGTAGAGTTAGACCCACAAATAAGAACTACAAGGGGAAAAGGTATATACTCAAAGTTTAGATTTGTTGATTCTAAAGTTTCTCATGGCGAACTAAATATGGGGTATTTTAAAGAGCAAAGTGATTACTTTAAGAAGAATAACCTCTTAAATGATTCTCACTTCGGATTTAATTTTAACTACGATAACACAGATGTGATAAACCAATGGTTTGGCACGGATTATGAAGGTCAATCAGGCTTATATGTAGATTTAAATCACATGAATGATGTTGATTATATAAACCTAGCTTCAAATCAATCACTAGAACAATCAACTGCAACACAAGTATTATCTAGAATTAACATGTTTTACAATACAGATAGAAACTACTTTGGTGCATACTTTAAATACTACCAAAACTTGACACTAGATAGCAACAAAGCTACACCACAAAAACTGCCAACACTTCAGTATCACAACTACTTAAGTACCTTTTTTAAAGATCATGTTTTGTATTCTTTAGATGTTCAGAGCAACAATATCCAAAGAGAAAAAGGGAAAAAAGTTTTACAAACAGATATTAACCTCCCTGTTACTCTTCAAACAAATATGTTTGATGAATTTTTAAACCTTTCATATACAGCTAATTTATCTGCTCAACATTCTCAATTTACAGGGAATGAACAAGACCCAACACGAAACACGAAGTTTGATAATGGATATACTGTTAAAAACTATCATACTTTATCTGCATCAACGCAACTAACAAAAGCTTATGAAGAGGTCACTCATGTTATAGGTTTTGGAGTAAGTTACACTCATAATGGTTTTGAGTTAAAAAATGGTTTTTACAGAGATTATAAAGACTTTTGTAGTGACCCTGCAAATGCTGCAACTCCTGAGTGTGAATATTATAATATTACTGATGCTAGTAATGCTATGCAACTTGATTTTACTCAATACTTATATGACTCATCTGCTAAGCAAATTTTATATCATAGATTGTCTCAAAATATATCTTACTCAAATGTAAATAGTAAATATGGGGATTTGGAAAATGAATTGGAGTATCAAATAACAGATGCAATAAGTTACTACGATAACCTTTTTTATAACTATGATAATTCAATCTTCACCAAAGCAATAAATAGTGTTTCTTACAATGATTATGGAGTAAACTTAGCATTATCACACTTATACAGAGATGTATATATAAAAACAACAAATACTCATACATATACTAGCTATCTTACATCTAGTGTTGGCTATACATATAACAAACACTACACTTATAACTTTAAATATAACTACGATATGGAACTTAAAAAGAAAAAATATTTTACAATGGGGTTTTTATATAAAAAAAGGTGCTGGGAATTTGGTATCAGATATGAAGAAAACAATAGACCTATCCTAAATACAGCAGGAGAAGCAGCATCTGTATATGACAAATATATTTACTTTACTATAACACTTAAACCATTTATGCAACCTAGTGCAAACTCATCTGCATTTATATATAAACTCCCTGGTCAAACGCAATAAGCAAGGGGCAATAGTTGCAAAAATATAAAAATATACTAAAAAATCGCCAAGATGCAGCTCAACAGCTTCAAGATGTTATCCCTATGCAAAAGCTCAAAGAAGAAGAATGGAATATCATTGGTGTTTCAAAAGGTGGTCTTGATTTAGGATATAGGATTAGAGGTAAGTTCAAGAACAATTTAGACTTTATATTTAGTGAAGCCATTTTAGCCCCAAACAATAGCGAATGTGAAGTAGCTAGAGTAAGTGAGCATGAAGAGATAGTTATAAACGAGTCATTAGTAGCTGCCTTTGATATACAGTATGATTATATTTATGGTGAAGCACACCGTAAGCATGAAGAAGATATATTAAGCTATGTTTATCAGTATAGAAAAGGTAGGCATTTCCCTTCAATGGAGGATAAAGTTGTACTCTTGGTTGATGAGGGAAGTGAGACTGGTTCTAAATTTATGACAGCCCTTAAAACCATTTTAAATATGAAACCAAAAGCTATTTATATCGCTGTGGCTGTTTTACCAACAGATGTTTTAGAACTTTTAGAATCATTTGTTGATGATATATATTTTCTTCATGATATAGATGATTATGTGGAAACATCACTTTATTATAAAGAGTTTGAAGATATAGAAGATGAAAAGATAGAAAAATTATTAGAGGAATCAAAATGAAATACGATATAAGTTTAGAGTTAAAAAATAGAGAAGAGTCTTACTCTTTTGGAGATGTTGCAAAACAGGCAAATGGAAGTGCATGGCTAAAGTCAGGTAAAACAGTAATACTAGCAACAGTGGTTATCGATGAAACAGAGATAGTAAAAGATGACTTTTTACCTCTTACAGTTCAGTATATAGAAAAAACTTACGCAGCTGGTAAAATTCCTGGTGGATTTTTTAAACGCGAAACAAAACCAAGTGATTTTGAAACTTTAACCTCTCGCATTGTTGATCGTTCTCTTCGTCCTCTTTTTCCTAAAGGTTTTGGACATCCTACACAAATCACTATCATGGTGTTTTCTGCTGATAGCGAATCTGACTTACAAGTTCTAGCACTCAACGCAGCCTCAGCAGCACTATATACTTCAGATATTGACATCAATGTTTCTGTAAGTGCTGTAAGAGCTGCTAAGATAGATGGTGACTTAGTTTTAAACCCTACTCTCTCGCAACTTAAAAACTCAACACTAGACTTATATCTTTCAGGAACTAAAGAAGATTTACTAATGATAGAGATGCGTTCTTTTGGTTCAACTCGTGTTGAGATGAATGATATGATAATTGACCCCATGATAGACCCTACTATGACAGGTGCAGTTCTTACTTCTCATGTTTCAAATGCCATGAAAGAAGATGAGCTTATAGAAGTATTTGAGCAAACACAAGCTGAACTTTTTTCAGCCAATACAAAATATGAAGCAGGATTTAAAGCATTTCAAAAAGATATTCAAGCTTTAGATCTAAAAGCACATGTAGTAAATGAAGATATGCTCTCTTATATAAAAGAGAACCACATGAGCGACATCAAAAATGCCATGAATCAGATGGCAAAATCAGAACGCTCAACTGCATTAAGAGAACTTAGAAAGCAGATTTTAACTACTAAAACAGAGTGGGCAGAAGTATCTAGTGAAGTAGAACTTAAAGATGCAATAAACACAATAAAACGAGAGCAAGTAAGAAAACAAATTTTAGATGAAAGAGTTCGTGCAGATGGTAGAGAACTTACCCAAGTAAGACCTATAAGTATAGATACAAATGTACTTCCAAATGCACACTCCTCATGTCTTTTTACTCGTGGTCAAACACAAGCTCTTGTTGTTCTTACCATGGGTGGAGCAAAAGATGCACAGATGTTTGAATCACTTACAGATAGTGGCACTCAAAATGAAAACTTTATGGTTCACTACAACTTTCCAGGTTTCTCAGTTGGTGAAGCAAGTCCTATTATGGGAACAAAACGCCGTGAACTCGGTCATGGAAATCTAGCAAAAAGAGCATTAGAGCCTACACTAAACTTAGATGGGCAAACTGTTCGTTTAGTTTCAGAGATACTAGAGAGTAATGGTTCTTCATCTATGGCTACAGTTTGTGGTGGATATATGGCACTTAAAGCAGCAGACATCGAGACAAGTGACACTATCGCAGGTATTGCTATGGGTATGGTAAGTGATGGGGATAAGTATGCCATCCTTTCTGACATCATGGGTTTAGAAGACCATGATGGAGATATGGACTTTAAGGTTACTGGTTCAAAAGATGGTATCACTGCTATGCAGATGGACATAAAACTTGGTGGAGTTAGTTTAAATATTTTAAAAGAAGCACTCTATCAAGCAAAAGAGGGTCGCTCACATATCATTGATATTATGTTAAAAGCTAAAGAAGAGATAGAGTTTAACGACGGAGTCCTTCCAAGTGTTGATTTCTTTCATATTGACCCAAGTTTTATAGGTGAGGTTATCGGTCAAGCTGGTAAAACTATCCGTGAGATGATTGAGAAGTTTGAAGTTGCAATCGACATAGATAAAAAAGATGGAAAAGTAAAGATTACTGGTAAAAACAAGACAGGTGTTGCTGGTGCTCGTGGTCATATTGAAGGGATTGTAAACACTCCAAAAGTAGCTAAAATAAAATACGAAGTTGGGGACAAATACGAAGGCACTATAAAAAGAATAGTTGATTTCGGTGCATTTGTAGAACTTCCAGATGGAACAGACGGACTTTTACATATCTCTAAGATTTCAGACAAAAGAGTAGATAAAGTAAGTGATGTCTTTAGTGAGGGCGATAAAGTAACAGTAGAAATACTAGAATTTAAAGGCAATAAAATCTCTTTAGGTCGTGCATAAGAGAATATTTAGTATAATTGATATATAATTCGCGTATCAATTTTTAGTAGGGAAATCCTAGCATTTATGTGTGGGTTGCTTTATTTAACGATAAAGTTACGCTATCCGAAAGATTTTGTAATAATTACATATGGAGAAACTTATGAAAAAAGTTCTATTTTTAATGCTAGCTCTTGCTACAGCTGCTATGGCTTCTGATGGTGAAGTTGCTAACCAAACAATCAAAGCTTACTCAATGATCGCTGCTGGTATCGCTATCGGTTTTGCTGCTCTTGGTGGAGCTATAGGTATGGGTAGCACTGCTGCTGCAACTATCGCTGGTACTGCTAGAAACCCAGGTTTAGGTGCTAAACTAATGACTACAATGTTCATCGCTCTTGCAATGATCGAAGCACAAGTTATTTATGCACTAGTAATCGCGTTAATCGCACTTTACGCTAACCCATACTTAGGTTAATCTTTAACTAGATACAATTAAGTAACCTCAGACTTAACTCCTTTGAGTTAGGTCAATTTATACCACTCTTTAAATGCGCAGGTGGTGGAACGGTAGACACGCAACGTTGAGGTCGTTGTGCCTTCGGGTGTGGGGGTTCAAATCCCCCTCTGCGCACCATAAATCTTCAGTTTATTATACCAATTAAGCCACCATACGAAACAAAAACCACAAATGATGTTTTTTTAATCAACTATTTATCACTCATTATATATTAATCAGATATACTATTGTCAGAAAATTATTCAGGAGAAATTTAATGGGAAAATTCGTTAATAGTATAGAAGAGTTCTTTACATTTTGTGATGAAAATGATGTTCAATTTGTAGATTTGAGATTTAGTGATATTAAGGGTGCATGGCATCATCTTAGCTACCGTTATAGTGCGGTAAATGCAGAAATTTTAGAAAATGGTTTTCCATTTGACGGTTCTTCAATAGAAAATTGGCAACCAATCAATGAATCTGATATGCTTTTAAAAGCTGATGCAACAACAGCATTTTTAGATCCATTTACTGCTGATCCAACAGTTATCGTTTTTTGTGATGTTTATGATATTTACAAAAATGAGCTTTATGAAAGATGTCCTCGTTCTATGGCAAAAAAAGCACTTCAATATGCTAGTGATCATGGTATTGCAGATGCGGCATACTTTGGACCTGAAAATGAGTTTTTTATTTTTGACGATGTAAAATTTGTTGATAATATTAATGAAATCGGATTTAAAGTTGATACTGAAGAGGGTGAATGGAATTCTAACACTTCTTATGAAGATATGTACAACACAGGTCATAGACCAGGAACTAAAGGTGGTTACTTCCCAGTTGCACCTACAGACTCTATGGTTGATATGAGAGCTGAAATGATGCAAGTTCTTGAACAAGTTGGTCTTGAAGTTATTTTAGGTCACCACGAAGTTGCACAAGGTCAAGGTGAAATTGGTATAGTATTTGGTGATATTATCACTGCTGGAGACAATGTTCAAAAATACAAATATGTTGTAAAAATGATTGCTCACCTTAACGGAAAAACTGCTACATTTATGCCTAAACCACTTTATGGTGATAACGGAAATGGTATGCATGTTCACCAATCACTTTGGAAAGATGGTAAAAACCTTTTCTACAAAGAAGGAAACTATGGTAACCTTTCAGAGTTAGCAGTAAACTACGCTGCTGGTATCTTTAAACACTCTGCTGCAGTTGCATCTTTTACAAATCCAACAACAAACTCATATAAGAGACTTTTACCAGGTTTTGAAGCACCAAGTATATTAACTTACTCTGCTAAAAACCGTTCAGCTGCATGTCGTGTTCCTTATGGTGCTGGTGAAAAAGCTACTCGTATTGAGATGAGATTCCCTGACTCTACTGCTTGTCCTTATCTTGCATTTGCTGCGATGATGATGGCTGGACTTGACGGTATCTCAAACAAAGATGTACCTGTTGGTCCACTTGATGAAGATCTATTTGAACTTTCTCAAGCAGAAATTACTGAACGAGGAATTCCTCAAATGCCTCACACACTTCGTGAAGCATTAGAAGGTCTTGCAGGTGATTATGATTTCTTAAAACCAGTATTTTCAGAAAACTTTATCAAAGCATACTTAGATTATAGATTTAATCGTGATGTTATTCCTGATGAAGGTCGTCCAACTGCTTATGAGTTTAAAACAACTTATCAGTGCTAATATTTTCTTCCCTTTCGGGAGAAAATTCCTCTAAATAATAAAAATTATCCTTTAAATAGTAATTAACCTCAAAACTTCTTTTTAAAAATCTCCAAATTTGCTATAATTCGCATATTAATAACAATAGAGTAATCTAATGTAAGAGTGTGTTATTAAAATTTTCAAGTTAAAGGGTTCATAATGATGAATCATATTCCAAATGGTAAGTATAAAGCTTATCCTCAAATAAAGTTGCCTTCAAGACAATGGCCAGACAATACAATAACTCATGCTCCTTCTTGGTGTAGTGTTGATTTACGCGATGGAAATCAAGCACTTATCAATCCTATGAGTATGGAAAAGAAACTTGAACTTTTTACACTCTTACTTCAAATCGGTTTTAAAGAAATAGAAGTTGGTTTTCCATCAGCTTCAAAAGTAGAATTTGACTTTTTGCGTCGTTTAGTAGATGAAAATTTAATCCCTGACGATGTTACTGTGCAGGTGTTAGTACAAGCTCGTGAGCATTTGATAAAAAAAACTTTTGAAGCCCTAAAAGGTGTTAAAAAAGCAACTGTTCATCTTTACAACTCTACAAGTATTGCACAAAGAAAGATTGTATTTTCTAAAACAAAAGAAGAGATTATAGCCCTTGCATTAGAAGGTGTTGAACTTGTTAAAAAATACGAAAAAGAACATGATGGAAAAATATTTTTAGAGTATTCGCCAGAAAGTTTTACTGGAACTGAGTTAGAGTTTGCAGTCCAAATATCAAATGAAGTAACTTCATGTTGGGGAATTAGTAAAGAAAGACCAGTAACTATCAACTTACCTGCGACTGTAGAAATGGCTACTCCAAATGTTTATGCCGACCAAATAGAGTGGATGGCAGGACATTTAGAGAATCGTGAAAATGTTATCATATCTACTCATACTCACAACGACAGAGGTACATCTGTTGCAGCTACAGAATTAGCACTCTTAGCAGGTGCAGATAGGGTTGAGGGGACTCTTTTAAGTAATGGAGAGAGGACTGGTAATGTTGATATTATTACTCTTGCTCTAAATATGACTACACAGGGAATAGACTCTAAACTAGACTTTTCTGATGTTGATAAAGTTTTAGAAGTTGTTGAGAGATGTACAGAGATAGAGACTCATGTTCGTCACCCTTATGTTGGTGAACTTGTTTATACTGCTTTTTCTGGCTCACACCAAGATGCGATAAATAAAGGTCTTGCATATCAAAAAAGTAGAGAAGATGAATTTTGGGAAGTTCCTTATTTACCTATCGATCCTAGTGATGTAGGTAGGACTTATGAGAGTGTTATTCGTATAAATTCTCAATCAGGCAAAGGTGGTATAGCTTATATCTTAGAAAAAAACTATGGTTACCAACTTCCAAAAACAATGCATCCCGAGATTGGTCGTATAGTCCAAGCTATAACTGACAAAGAGGGGAGAGTTTTAGAACCAAAAGAGATTTTAGATATTTTTGAAAATACATATTTTCATAACA
>Ga0256829_1001475_pt1 | contig 19202 bp, 22 predicted proteins | sample 131447metaG_FD_185979 | JGI IMG/M metagenome (GOLD analysis project Ga0256829, IMG submission 185979) | Hydrothermal vent microbial communities from Lau Basin, Pacific Ocean - 131-447 | ecosystem: Environmental > Aquatic > Marine > Hydrothermal vents | place: Pacific Ocean: Lau Basin | collected...
CATACACTTTTAATTTTTTGAGCATTTTTGCACCTAATTTTGTTTTTGGTAACATACCGCGAGTGGCAAGCTTAAATAATTTTTCAGGATTATTTGCCAGCAACTCTGTCATTTTTACACTTTTTGTCGATCCAAAATAACCACTGTGAGTATAATACTGCTTATCGGCAATTTTGCCTTGACCGTTAAATACTGCTTGTGAAGCATTGATGATAACGACATAATCGCCACAATCGATATTTGGAGTGTAATACGGTTTGTCCTTACCGCGCAGACGTGTCGCTACTTCAGTTACGATACGTCCAAATGTTTTTCCTTTAGCATCAATCAAAATCCATTTTTGTTCAATCTGCTGAGGAGTTGCAATTTTTGTAAATTTCATACTTGAACCTTCTGCCTATTTAAAGTGGCAAAATTATATCTGTATAAACTTATAATTAACTGAATTTAAGTCTTTTATAAGTTCAAATAAGATGAATTGTCCTTTTTGTAATTTTTCTATATATAAGCTCTATAATAAAAGAAAAAACAATCATGCCTATTAAGATATATAAATGAAAGCGTGTTGCGGGATTGCTTGCTACTTTTAGGCAAAGCACTACAATTGCAGCAGCGGTAAAAAGTGCGGCTGTTATTGATATCCAGATGTTACTGTTGGTTTGTTTTGCAAGTTTTGCATTTGCAATGTTTATAGCCATAAAAATCAATAAAAAACCGGCACTGCCCATAGTCGCAATTGCGTCAAGAGGGATAAAGTTTGCAACAAAAAGCGCCAGTGCAGCTGCTATTAATGTACCCTCGAAATGTTGGTTGCGTATCTCTTTCTCAAGTCCTTTTGGCAGTTCCCCCGTTTTTGCTATGATATAAACAAGTTTTCCGGTGCTTTGAAACGTAGCATTTATCGCCGAACTTGTTGCCATGAGTGCTGCTATGATGATGCCTGTAAAACCCACATATCCAAGGCTTTGCGAAGCTGCTAGCGAGAGTACGTCACTACTGGCCTTTTGCACCTGCTCAAATGTCAAATGACTAACTGTGACCATGGCTATTAATACATAAAAAATCATAACAATAAATATGCCACCTATATATGCAATGGGTAAGGAGCGTTTTGGATTTTTTACATCTTTTGCCAAATTTGCTATGAGCTCAAAACCTTCATAATTTAAAAAAATAAGCATAGCACCCGCTATGATAGCCAGAGCCGATGGATATGTGTGAGATGAGAGATGGCTCCAGTGCATAGGAGTTATAAAGCCCGCAACTATAAAGATTCCAAGTAAAACAAGTTTACTGATATTGAAAAAATTCTCTATTGGAATTGCCAATTTCCGGTCAAAAAGATTTACTATAATCAGCATAACTATTACAAAGTTGATAAGAATATGAAGATAGATAGTTTGGTGAGCATGGGATGCAAAACTACTGCCGTAGCTTCCAAACGCATAAGCATAGATTGCAACTAACACAACATAGCTAAACATTAGCAGTATATTTGCAGCCCCTGTGAGTATTCCACTCCCATATGCTCTGTTTAAATATGTTACGGTTCCGCCTTCTCCAGGAAATTGAAGTGTTAATTTTAAATATGAATAGCCGGTAAGCAGGGCTACGATTCCAGCAATCAAAAAAGCAATCGGCGCGGCACCTTTGGTGATGTCTATACTAAGACCCGTGACGGCAAATATACCGCCTCCTATCATGCCTCCTATGCCGACAGACATAATAGAAAAAGTTCCGAGTTTTTTGGTTTTTTGGTTGTTATCGTACAATACAATTCCCTTATGTCAGGGAATTATAGCTAAATATTTATAATCTACCAATTGATAAATTTTAAAAATGCAGATAAATTATCATCCCATAATCCAATCATATGGACAAGATTGGCTTGTGTGATTCCACCAGCTGTTTCAATATCACCCTCAAGTCTTGCATGCCCGTCTTTTGCGGTATAGCTATCGCTAAATCGTCTTGTTGCATTCCATTTTGAGGCTTTTTGCGCACTCAGAGGGGTTGCAAATGGAACATAAAATTCAATTGATTTACAAGTCTTGTTACCCTTGCTGCCATGACAGGCGTAAAAATATATATAGTTAGTAACACCTTCCATTTTCGTAATAACTTTGGGATCTCCCCCGCTGTCGGTAGTTAATCGTGCAGAGTAACCTAGTTTATGTAAAACATTTACAACATCTTGTCCCTGTATCCCATCATATATAGTCATGCTCCAAGACATCGTGATAAGAACCATTAAAAATCCAACAATACGAATCATCTTCTCCTCCACTGTTTCTTTTTATTGTTAAAAATTATTATTTATTAACAATAAAGTAATTATATTGTAATTATTTTTAAAGCCTGCTAAAGTGAAACAGTTTTAGCAAATTGCATACTCACGCAGTGTAGTGAGCCGTGTTGGCGTATTAAAACAGAGCAGTCTATGGGCACGATATCTCTGTTTAGAAAAAAGTTTTTAAAGATTTTGATTGCTTCATTGTCTTGTTTGACGTTATAAACAGGTACTAAAACAGCACCGTTTATCATTAAAAAATTGGCATATGTTGCGGGGAGCCTTTCATTATTATAATAGATGGCTTCGGGCATGGGAAGAGGTATGAGATTGAGATTGTATTTGCCGGCAAATGTTGTTAGTTGATTTTGCATCTGTTTTAGTTCGTTGTAGTGTTCATCTTTTTCATCTTCACATGTAACGTACATAATGGTTTTTTTATCAACAAATCTAGCAAGTGTGTCTATGTGTGAATCGGTATCATCACCCACTAAGTATCCATGGTTAAGATATAAAATATCACAAGCACCAAAAGTTGATTTTAAAAACTGTGTCATACTGTTTTTATCAAAGTTTTTATTTCTGCTTAACATACATCTTGATGTTGTAAGAAGCAGCCCCTCGCCATTACCCTCAATTCCGCCGCCTTCTAAAATAAAATCAATATTTATCATCTCATTTTCGTAAAAATCGGCAATTGATTCAGACATTTTATCATCTTTGCTTGCATCAAACTTACCGCCCCAGCCGTTAAACTTAAAATTTAACAATTTTATCCGTCCGTTATCTAAAACGCTAATGGCGCTGCAGTCTCTGGCCCAGGTATCATCTGTTTCATATTGTATAAATTTAAGATTTGTCTTATTTGCAAAATTTTGTTTGATTTGCTCTACGCTGTTGCATATGATGACACATTTTTCATACCTGCTGATTGCCTGTACAATGTTTACAAATGTTTGCTTGGTTTCATCCAGATAGTCGTGCCAATCGGTGTTTTGATGAGGAAAAATGATTTGGATAAAACTTTGCGGTTCAAATTCGGCTATAAAGCGTTTTGATGTTTGCTTGTAATGGGATATAATTTCATTATGGCTCATATTAACCTCAATAAAAAAGCATTTTTTAACAATCTTGATATTATCGCACAATTATCATCATCCAAAGATAAAATAGCGATAGTTTTAAAAGATAATGCATATGGTCACGGTCTATTGCAGATGGCAGCTTTATGCAAAGAGTACGGTATTAAAAAAGCGGTTGTAAGACATGAAGCTGAGGCTGAAGTTGTAGCAGAGTTTTTTGATTATATTTTAGTTTTGACAGGTATTGCGGATGTTATGCCCGCTAATACCGTTTATACCGTAAACTCATTAGATGCGATATCTAAATTTCCAAGTGGTGCTAAAGTTGAGATCAAAGTTGACAGCGGTATGCATAGAAACGGCATTGGGGCTAATGAAATCGAGGAAGCTTTTAAGATGTGCACTGGACATGGTTTACATGTAAAGGGTGTTTTTACACATCATAGAGCTGCAGATGAGCTCTCCTGTGAGTGGTATATCCAGGAGGAAAATTTTAAAAAGATAAAAGAGATTGCTTTGCAAGCGGCTAAATCATACGGTATAACTAAGCTGTCTTTTCACTCTCAAAATTCAGCAGCACTGTTTCGCGCAGGAGAGTGTATGCATGACATGGTTAGAGTGGGTATAGCCGCTTATGGATGTTTAGAAAATAACGATACATTATTTACGCATAATTTAGAGCCTGTTTTGTCCTTATATGCTTCAAGACTTGCAACAAGAGTGTTGCAAAAAGGTCAAAAAGTCGGATATGGCGGTATGTTTGAAGCAGATAGGCAGATAAAAATCAGTACTTACGATGTAGGTTATGCAGATGGATTGCTACGCTTGGCTTCTAATAGATACACTACTGCAGATGGCTATAAAATACTAGGAAAGATATCTATGGATAGTATTTCAGTTAACAGCGATGAAGAGAGTATTTGTGTTTTTAATAATGCTTTGGAGTATGCCAAGAGTTGTGATACAATAAGTTATGAGATTTTAGTTGGTATGGGAGCGTATATCAAACGAATCATAATTTAATTAAGGTGTATAATGCACAAAACTGTTTACAGATTTTCTGTTATTTTGGTTATCTCTATAATAATAGGTTTTATTTTTTATCTCTTAGAGTCAATTTTAGTGCCCTTTATTATAGCCTGGTCATTAGCGTTTTTACTCCATCCCATTGTAAATAAAATATCAAAATATATGCCTAGGTGGATATCTATCATACTGCTTTTTGGTTTTATATCTTTAGTTACTGCAGGTATTGTTATAGTCCTTTTACCTACGGTAGAACATCAGATACATGTATTTATGGCAAATATGCCTGTATATTCCAAGCGACTCTATCATGCGGTTTCAATTTTTGACAGTCATATGAAAATAGCACCTACAAAACTATTTTCTGCTATAGGTTCGCAGCTGAGTGTTTTTATTGCGCATATTATGTCGGCTCCAAGTCGCGTTATCAATACCGCCAGTTCATTTTTTGGATTACTTCTTGATTTGATGATTATACCTATAGTTGCATTTTATCTGCTGCTTGATTGGAAGAATTTACAGGCAAATCTTATGCGTTTTATACCACAGGCAGATCATGTTAAAGTGTTTGCTGTTTTAAATAGAAGCAGTTATATTTTACGCAGGTTTATCCACGGAGAACTTCTTGTTATGACGGTGACAGGCATTGTTTATGCTGTAGGTCTGGAGTTAGCAGGTGTTCCGATTGCTTTACCGATGGCAATCATTGCCGGACTTGTTTGTGCTATTCCTTTTGCTTCGCTTTTGCTTGTAGCATTGCCGGCGTTTGTATTTGCGTTGCTAGAAGCAGATATAAAGATGCTGGTGATTGTTATGGTAACAATTTTTATAGCTGAATTTTTAAACAATCTTGTGTTAACACCTGTTCTTGTAGGCAGATATGTACAGATTCATCCAGCTATAGCTTTGCTGCTTGTTCTTAGCAGCGGAGTGATATACGGCATCACGGGCATGGTATTGGCTCTTCCGATAGCCGCTATTATTACTTATGAATTTTTATGGAAAGATGCTTATGCATCTGGGTCTAAGGAAATATATCAATAGTCCCAGTCCTGCTAAAAGAGAAAAAATAATCGCTAAGGCATAGATTGGGCCAAAAGGCAAAAGACTGACTCCCACATTGGAGAGTGCGGCAATACCCATCTGAGAAAACCCAACCATAGCCGATGCCGTGCCTGCTGTATTTTTAAACGGTATCATGGCTATTGAGATAGAGTTTGGAACTACTAATGCGATACCTGAAAAACTAAGCATTATTGGCAAAAGCGTACTGTAGAGATATATAATTTTAAAATATCCAGATAGTGCCAGTAAAAAAGCACCAAAAACAATAAGCAGTAATCCAAACTTTACTATAAACCAGGAATGATATCTTTTCTCTAGGTATATACCCGCAAATGAGCCTATGGTAAAAGCGACTAAAACACCGATTGCAACTACGGCAATCCATTTTGATGATAATCCAAGAGTATGTGTCACAAGTGCCGGACCCTCTGTTAGGGATGTGTAAACCACTCCTATGGCGATGCCGTTTATAAAAATAGCAGGAAAGAAATCTTTTTGTGCAAATAGTTTTATATAATTGTGCCACAAAAAAGAGGGGGATAATTTTTGCCGCATATCAGGCATATGTGTCTCAGGAAAAAACAATAAAACTGCTACTAAAAGCAAAGAGCCAAGGATTAAAAGTATAAACATGTTGGCATGCCAACCGTATCTGTCATCTACTATGGCACCTACAATGGGTCCGGTCGCAGGGGCTAGGGCAAAGGCTGCATTAATTTTAGTATAGATGATATCTATTTTGTCTTTATCAAAACTGTCCCTAACAGCGGCGGAACTTATGATAGCACCGGCACAAGAGCCTAAACCCTGTAGTGCGCGACCAAGAAGCAGCAGATCAAGAGTATTGCTGATGTAACACACAAAAGAGCCGGCGGTAAAGAGTAAAGCCCCCCACAGAGCTACCGGTTTTCTACCAATTTTATCTGAGAGAGGACCATATAAAAGCTGCATAGCGGCATATGCCAACAGATACACGGTCATTGACTGCTGTACCGCTGTATATGTTACATGTAAATCATGCGCTATTGCGGGCAATGATGGTGTATATTCTGTATCTCCAAAGGGTCCTATGGAGGTCATGAGTATCAATATCCAAAGTGCAGGCATGCTGCGGCGAAAAACGGATGAGCGTAATAAATTCATACGCCTATTTTAGCATAATTTACACACTGTAGCTGTAACAGCTAAGTGTGCATAGTATCAGTTTATAGTTTATAATCTATATTTGGCTTAAGCGGCGCTTTTGGGGGCTTTGGTGTAGAAGATGTTGATGCTGGTATCTTAGGATATGCAAGAGCAGGTCTTTTTCCGGTCAATGATTTAAAAAACTCTTTGATGAGGCGAGCTTGTTTATTTGTTACTTTTATACCTAACTGTATGCGCCCCATCTCTTTTATGGCACCTGTTATGGTTTTTTCCGCACCGTTATGAAAATATGGGGCTGTCTTTAAAATATTTCTTAGTGTCGGCACTTTTACAAGACCGTTTTTATTGCCTTTAAAGTTTCCTATATTTGCAAATTTATATTTTGCATATATACCAAAAGGCTGCATCTCTCCACCTAGGTTTATACCGTTATGGCAACTAACACATCCTAATTTTATAAAAGTTTTTAGTCCTTTTTTCTGCACAGGAGATAAAGCGTTTTTATCACCGTTTAAAAATTTATCATAAGGTGCGGGCGTAACTAGAGTTCTCTCAAATGATGCGATAGTATCGGCTATGAGGATAAAAGTTATCTTTTTATTACCGTATGCTTTTTTAAATTCTTCTCTGTATTTAGGGATAGATGTCACTACTTTTACTACATGAGTTTTAGTAGCTGCCATCTCAAATGGAGTTTGAAGCGGTCCTTGTGCTTGTGCTTCAACATTCTTAGCTCGCCCGTTCCAAAATTGTCGTTTGTTAAAAACTGCATTATACACGGTAGGTGAGTTTAGATGATGGATATTATGACGCCATTTGTTGCCGATCGCATCAGGCAATCCGTCAGCACCATAGAGTCCTAGGTGATGGCATGAATTACAGCTTATACGCTCACTTCCTGAGAGTCTCGGATCAAAATACAACTGCTCGCCAAGATGTACTTTTGCTTTAGTTATCGGATTTTTTGGATTATTTATAAGCTTGAATAAAGCCTTTTTATTTGACGGAATCGGTTTTAGTCCCGCCTGTTTTGCTTCATGTATAAGTGATGATGCCATAAGTGATACCGCTATTAAACCGCTAAGAGCTACAGATTTCATTTTTTTCCTTTTTAGACAATAATTTTTTTCTTTTGAAATTATATATCCTTAATGCTTAAAAGAAAATTTTTATCGTTAGATATATTGTATAATTTATTGATTTATGAATATTGTAGTGGTTTTTTTATATTTTTACTCTTAGTAGTCTTGACACTTAGGACATAAACCGCTGAAAATCAGCGTACTTGTATGCAGCTTGTAACCGCTTTTTTGGCCAACTTCTTTCATGAGTGAATCTATATCTAACGATAAATCAATACAACTGCCGCATTTTTGGCATAAAAGGTGAGCGTGGGGAGCTTGGATGAGTTCATATTTTGGCTTTGTGTTTGGAAGTTTTAGCTCCAAAATAATATTTGAATTAAGCATTATGTGAAGATTTTTATACAAAGTCGCAAGAGATATAGATGGAAAACTTTGGATTATTTTGCTAAAGAGCCCATCCACATCAATATGACCGCTATGGTGCATGATAGACAATATTTCAAGCCTCTGTGGAGTTGCTTTTAGATTGTGCTGTTTTAAAAGTGATACATAATTCATGCTTGCAATTATATCGTTTTTTATTTTTTGTAATATAAATCTATATTTAAATAGGTAAAAATAATTATTATCTAAGCTGAGTGTTTTTAGAGTTTATGAAGTGATCTTGATAATCGCGTGCGTAAAAAGCGCGCCGTCTATCCCCTGATATGCCAACTCTTCAATCTGCTCTTCATCTGTTATAAGAGCTAATATCTTAGCATCAAAAAGATATTCATTTGCAATTTGCTGAGCATTTTTAGCGTCTTGCGCATCAACTGTGATATAAGCTGCTCCTAGATTTTCAGCATATATAAGCTCTGCAACACTGTTTACATGTAAAGCAAACTTTACCCCATTTTTAGCGCAGTGCTTTATGATATCTAGATTTTCTTCATTAAAAAAAATATATACCGTACTGTTTGGAGGAGTTTTGGAGATAGATTGGATTGCGTCAATATGATACAGCTCTTCGCTGTCGATAAACCTATGACCTATCAGTATCATCGTTTTTTCTTTAAGCACTCTTTTGAGCAGTAATATTTACCGTTTGATAAAATAGCTTCATCGATGGAGACAAAAATATGACATTCATCGCATTGAACCATATCATTGCTTTGCAGATTTTCTTTATGATCTGTTTTAGAGCCACTGCTAAGTGTAGGTTTTTGAATAAAATATTTATACACAAGATAAACCACTCCAATAACCAATAACCATTTAAACATTTTTATCTCCCTTGATGCTATTTATCAATAAATAGTGTCTTTTTTTGGTTTTGATAATTTCATAATCGTATTTTTTATTAACTTCATTATATACATTTTCACCTTTAAAAAACAGCAGTTTTGTATTTTGGTGGCTTAGAGGCAGACTCATGTTGATTAAAATAGCCGTGTCACTTACCGCCCGCGAAGTTATGATGTCGAATTTTTGATTTTTAATCTCCTGCACTCTGCAGTTTTTTACATCTATATTTGTAAGTTTCAAGTCCGCTTTTATAAACTGTAAAAATGCAGCACGCTTTTTAAGCGGTTCGGCCAGTGTTATCTTTGTGTTTGGCAGTGCTAAAGCCAGCATTATGCCCGGAAAACCCGCACCGCTTCCTATATCTAGGATATTATCGACTATAGGTAAAAATGTAGTCACAAAGAGTGAATCTACGATAAACTCATCAATAGTTTTTTCATCTTTTGCTCCTGTTAGATTGTGGGTTTTATTCCATTTAAACAGATGCTCTTTATATCTTTGTATTTTGTAGGCAAAATCATCCGGTACCGGTATATTGTTTTTTTTAATCAAATCATTTAAGTTCATAATGATAAAACCAATTTTTTAAATTCATCACCTCTGTGCTTGTAGGATGTAAACTGATCAAGGCTTGCAGCTGCCGGTGAGAGTAGCGCTACATCCTCTTTTGTCAGCTCTTTGTTTATTTCATCGACCGCTATGCTTAGATCGCTGCACTCTTTACATGTAAGAGTATATTTGTTACAAAGCGACAGTAGCTTAGAGGCATTGCTTCCAATAGCATAAACTATTACATCAAGGGTTACTAAATAATCAAATAGATCCACCATATCAACACCCTTGTCATCACCGCCTAAAATAAGATGGACATGTCTGTTTTTATATCTTTTTAATGCTGCTGTGCAAGCATCAATGTTGGTAGCCTTTGTGTCATTTACCCATAAACGCCCATATGAATCATACAGCTCTTCTTGGCGGTGAGCTTCTAGAGCAAAGGAGTTGATAAGGTCATAATCTGTCTCATTAAATAAAATCTTACTAACAGACAGTGCCAGCAAGGCATCAAGTAAAAATACACCTTGGAAGCTTATTTTATTTGTGTCTATTTCTAACTGCTTTGCTAGATCGGCTGTATCTTTATAAAAGATAATTTTGCCGTTTGAAGTTACCTTATCTTTATATATCTCAGGTACGATAGCAAGATCATCATCTTTCATCGTATTAAGAGGTTTTAATTTTGTGTTAATATAATTTTGCAGATTTTTATGCCACAATAGATGATCCGGCGTGACAGGCAGTAAGATATACAGATTTGGTTTTGCCGTATTTGTATAATAAAGAGTAAAACTGCTTGTTTCTAAAATCCATATAGGGGCTTTTTTATCAAGCAGGGCAAGGGGCACTCCTATATTACCGCCGGATATACTCCCTCTTTTTTTTAACAGATGCTGCATCATCTGCGTAGTAGTTGTTTTTCCGTTTGTGCCGCTTATCCATATACAAAAGGGCGTCTCTTTGGCAAAAAAATCATATTCGCTTATAAGATTTGCCGCTTGCTTTATGAGTGTATGGTTTGGAGGCATGCCGGGTGATGGAATCTCTAGCGAGGATTGTGTCTTGTCAAATAAAAACGGCGGCCTTAGCATAAATCCGTTTTCATCTACAAATGGTTTGGATATCTTATCATCATAAAATACTATTTTTATATCTTTGGCAGTTTGTTTTAAATACATAGCCAATGCTTTGGTAGTTTTTGCGTATCCAAAGAGTGAGACAGTCTGCATTTAGCGTATCTTTAGTGTTATAAGAGCTATAATGTTGGATATGGCAGCTATAATCCAAAATCGTATAATAATTTTATTTTCCGACCATTTTTTTTGCTCAAAATGGTGATGAATCGGTGCCATTAAAAAAATCCGTTTTTTACGCAGCTTAAAACTGCCCACCTGCAAGATAACAGAGAGTGTTTCAATAACAAATATAAAGCCGATAAGTAAAAGCAAAACCTCGCTTTTAGAGATAATGGAGAGGTAAGCTATAAAAGCACCGATACTAAGAGAGCCGCTATCACCCATAAAAACCTCGGCAGGATTACAGTTAAACCATAAAAAGCCGGTAAGTGAGCCCATAAGTGCGGCACATACCACCATGACCTCACCAACATTAAAGTACGGTATAAGAAGATAATCGCCGATTATATAATTACCTGTTGCATATACTATAAAACCAAGTGATGCGATTGCTATGAGTGAGGGTACGGTAGCAAGCCCGTCAAGTCCGTCAGTTAAATTAACCGCGTTTGAAGCAGATACTATAACGAGTGTCCATAAAATCATTGCATAAGCATGCAGATTAAATAAAGGCTCTTTAAGAAACGGTACATAAAACTCTGTATTTAAAGATGTAAAATGGTACAAATAAAACGATATGCCCGCACCGCCTAGAATTTGTGCAACAAGTTTAGCTTTAGCTGAGAGACCGGCTGAGTTTTTGTTGTATTTTATTTTATCTGAGTCGTCACCATAACCGATAAACATAAAAAACAGCAAAACGGCCATTGCGCCAATAGCAAAACTATTTTCTAAATTTACGCTTATAATTGATGCTATAATAGTCGAACCTATAAAAACAACACCACCCATAGTAGGTGTATTTGATTTGTCATGGTGATGTTCTTGCACCCATTTGTTTATGGGTTGTACTTTGTTTTTCTTTTGCGCCCACCCGATAAAACGCGGCATAAAAAAAAGAGTAAACATCAAACCCAAAAAAAAAGATATCGCACTGCGTACGGTTAAATATCCCAAGATGTTTATATGAAAAAAAGTGTAGAGTAAGTAAAGCAAGCAATATCCTAAACGAATTTCAAATGGGTATTATAGTATAATCGTGTTAATCATTTGTTTAAAGGAGTCATGTTTTGGCAAAAAAGGCGATTTTGGTTATTACAGACGGCATAGGGTATGCCGAGCAGAAAAAATTTAATGCGTTTGAGAGCGCAAAGAAGCCTACTTACGATTATCTTTTTAAAAATACTCCACACTCTTTAATAGATACATTTGGATTAAGCGTAGGATTGCCTGAAGGTCAAATGGGTAATTCTGAAGTGGGGCACATGAGTATCGGAAGCGGTCGGGTTTTATATCAAGACCTTGTGAAGATTTCTCTTGCCTTAAAAGATGGAAGCATTCATGATAATGAAGTGTTTAAAGATTTAATGCAAAAATCTAAAAGACTGCATGTCGCGGGTCTTATGAGTGACGGTGGAGTGCATTCTCACATAGAGCATATTTTGCAGATAGCAAAAATAGCATCAAATCACGGTATTAAAGTATTTTTGCATCTCATAACAGACGGCAGAGATGTCTCACCGGTTAGTGCACTCCATTATCTTGAGCAGATTGAAGGTATTTTAGATAAAAATATACAGATTGCTTCAATCGGTGGACGGTTTTTTACAATGGATAGAGATAATAGATGGGAGAGAGTACAAGCAGGTTATAAGGCGATTGTAGATGCGTCACCAAAAACCGGCATGAGTGCTAAAGAGTATGTGCAAGATTCTTACAACAAAGGCGAGACGGATGAGTTTATCAAACCTGTAGCATTTGAAGACTATAAAGGCTTTAAAGATGATGATAGTGTGCTTATCGCCAATTTTAGAAGTGATAGAGTTCGAGAGATAACCTCAGCTATAGGCGATAAAAATTTTAACGGCTTTAAAAGGAAATATATAAATACAGATCTTGTGACTATGACAGAATATGATAAAAAGTTTACATATCCCGTTATCTTCAAAAAAGATGTTCCAAAACATACGCTAGCTGAGGTTATCTCAAGCCATGGTTTAAAACAGCTTCATACCGCAGAGACTGAAAAATATGCACATGTGACCTTTTTCTTTAACGGCGGCATAGATGAGCCGTATCCAAATGAGGATAGAGTGTTAATCCCAAGTCCTAATATTAAAACTTATGATATGCAGCCTCAAATGAGTGCGCCGCAGGTAGGCGATGCAGTTCTTGATGGCATAAAAAAAGATTACGATTTTATAGTAGTCAACTTTGCTAACGGTGACATGGTAGGACATACGGGCAATTTTAATGCTGCCGTGCAGGCTGTCGAAGCTGTTGATAAGCAGGTTGGGCGGATACTTAAAGCTGCTAAAGAAAAAGGTTATGGGGTGGTAATTACATCTGATCATGGCAATTGTGAGCTGATGAGAGATATCAAAGGAGAGATACTTACAAATCATACCGTCGGTCCTGTTTGGTGTTTCGTTGTTGCAGATGGCATTACGCATGTAAATAACGGAGGATTAAACAATATCGCACCGACTATTTTAAAGTTGATGGAGATACCAAAGCCCCAAGAGATGGATGAGAGTTTAATATAATAATAAAAGGATGATAATGAAGTTTAGCGGTAAAAATGTGCTGATAACAGGATCTAGTCGCGGTATAGGAGCAGATATTGCCAGAGTTTTGGCGGGTGAGGGATTAAAGGTATGGATAAACTACAGAAGCGGTGCTAAAGAAGCTGATGAGGTTAAAGATGAGATTGTAAAAAAAGGTGGTCAAGCTGCCGTTATCGGCTTTGATGTTGGTGATGAGGGTGCGTTTGTTGATGCTGTCAAAACAATCGTAGATTGTGACGAAGAACTTTCATACCTTGTTAATAATGCGGGTATAACTAAAGACAAATTAGCCCTGCGTATGAAAATTGAAGATTTTACAAGTGTTATAGATGCTAACTTAACCTCTGCTTTTATAGGGTGTCGTGAGGGCATGAAAGTTATGCGGAAGAAAAAATTTGGTTCAATCGTAAACATAGCATCAATCGTAGGCGAAACAGGAAATGCGGGTCAGGCAAATTATGCTGCTAGTAAAGGCGGCATGATTGCCATGACTAAAAGTTTTGCTATTGAGGCTGCTTCAAGCGGTATCAGATACAATGCCGTAACACCCGGCTTTATAGCCACCGATATGACAGATGGACTAAGTAACGATATCAAAAAAACATTTACATCCAAAATACCGATGGGACGTTTTGGCAATGCTTTGGAAGTAGCTGAGGCGGTAGCATTTTTGCTATCTGATCATGCTAGTTATATAACAGGAGAGGTGCTAAAAGTAAACGGCGGAATGAATATGGCGTAATTCGTTTTATTTTAAGATTAAGTAAATTATGATATGATTTCGTGATTTATATTTAAATATAGGAGCTATAATGGCGCTAATAGATGATATTAAAGAGGTGGTTGTTGAACAACTAAGTGTTAATGCTGATGAGATTAAACCGGATTCTAAGTTTGTTGAAGATTTAGGCGCTGACAGCCTTGACGTAGTTGAGCTTGTAATGGCTCTTGAAGAGAAGTTTGATATTGAAATCCCAGATGATGAGGCTGAAAAAATTCAAACTGTTCAAGATGTAGTAAATTACATTCAAAGCAAAGAAGAAAAGTAATTATTTTTTTTGAAGCCCGTGTGCTTCAAAATTAATATTCTTGTAAGTAACTTTATTATTTACAAGAATATTAATGAAACAAAAGCAAGGAGTATTTATTGATGAGAAGGGTTGTCGTAACGGGACTGGGCATGATAAATGCGTTAGGTCACAATAAAGAGGAGTCTTTTAAAGCTATTTGTGACGGAGAATGCGGGATAGATACTATATCCATATTTGATGCTAGTAGTTATAGTGTAAGAATAGCAGGTGAAGTAAAAGATTTTGATCCTACAACAGTGATGGCACCAAAAGAGGTTAAAAAAGCCGATAGGTTTATACATCTAGGATTAAAAGCTGCACAGGAAGCTATGAATGATGCCGATTTTGCCGGCAATATCGATATGGATCGTTTTGGAATTGTTGCAGCTTCAGGAATCGGCGGTCTTCCTGCTATTGAGAAAACATCATTAATTATTCACACAAAAGGTCCAAGACGAATATCTCCTTTTTTTATTCCGTCGGCTCTTGTTAATATGCTTGGCGGATTCGTATCTATCGCTCATAATCTAAAAGGTCCAAATCTTTCTGCCGTAACTGCATGTGCCGCAGGCACTCACGCAATCAGCGAAGCAGCGAAAACGATTATGTGTCATGGTGCCGATAGGATGTTAGTCGTTTCAGCAGAATCTGCGATAACAGGTGCGGGCGTAGGTGGATTTGCCGCCATGAAAGCACTCTCAACAAATAATGACAATCCAAAACAGGCATCCCGTCCTTTTGATGCAAATAGAGACGGTTTTATTATGGGCGAGGGCAGTGGAGCTCTCGTCTTAGAAGAGTATGAAAGCGCAAAAGCTAGAGGCGCTAATATCTATGCTGAGATTATAGGTTTTGGAGAAAGTGGCGATGCTAGTCATATAACGACACCTAGTTTAGATGGTCCATTGCGTGCCATGAAAGCTGCATATGAAATGGCTGGAAAACCTAAAATTGATTATATTAATGCACATGGCACTTCAACGGCAGTCAATGATAAAAATGAAACAGCAGCTATCAAGACGATTTTTAAAGATACTAAATGCCCACCAATAAGTTCGACTAAAGGACAGATAGGTCATTGTTTAGGTGCTGCTGGAGGCATAGAAGCTGTTATATCGCTTATGGCTATGAGAGATGGAATTATTCCTCCGACAATCAACTACACCACTCCTGATCCCGATTGTGATCTAGATATTGTTCCAAACAAGGCAAGATCCGCTACGCTGGATGTGGTCATGAGTAATTCTTTTGGGTTTGGCGGTACAAACGGAGTTGCGATTTTTAAGAAGCTTTAAGGATGATACATGGCAACCTATCTTGAATTTGAACAAAAAATTAAACAGATACAAGAAGATATAGTATCAGCTAAGGTTAGACATGATGATAAAGCTGTAGAGATTTTATCTCAGGATTTAGATAAAGAGGTTGCAAAAACATATAAAAATTTATCTCCATATCAAAAGCTCCAATTAGCAAGACATGCAGATCGCCCATACGCCTTGGATTATATCAATATATTGATGCGTAACCAGTATGAGATTCATGGTGATAGAGTATTTCGTGACGATCCCGCAATTTTATGTTATCTTGGATACATTGGCAACGAAAGAGTTGTAGTAATTGGCGAGCAAAAGGGCAGAGGAACTAAAAACAAACTAAAGAGAAATTTTGGTATGCCTCACCCAGAGGGCTATCGCAAAGCTTTACGAGCATGCAAGCTTGCTGAAAAATTTGATCTGCCGATACTTATGTTCATAGATACTCCAGGCGCATATCCGGGTATCGGTGCTGAAGAGAGAAATCAAAGTGAGGCAATTGCCAGAAATTTACTTGAACTCTCAAAATTAAATACTCAAACTATCTCTATTGTTATAGGTGAGGGTGGCAGCGGTGGAGCACTAGCTATTGGTGTTGCAGACAGATTGGCTATGATGAGATATTCTGTGTTTAGTGTTATCTCACCAGAAGGGTGTTCTGCTATTTTATGGAATGATCCGAAAAAAGTTGAAGTAGCTACAAAAGCTCTAAAAATAACAAGTGAAGATTTAAAATCAGAGGGCTTAATAGATGATGTTATTGATGAGCCGCTAATTGGAGCACATCGGGATAAGGTTGGTGCTGCCAAAGCAGTGGGAGATTATTTTTTGACAGAACTTGCAAAATTGAGATCCATGAGTGATGAAGTTAGATTGCAGCAAAGATATGATAAATTGGTTAGCATCGGTCAGTTTGGTGAGTTAGAGCAGTGAAATTCAGTTTTTTTAAAAAACAACAAAATAGTAACCCAAAAGATAAGAAAATATCCACAGATAAAAAGTATGCTACTATGGAAGAAGTTGAAAATTATTATCAGCAATACTCTCATTATGATTTAAGCAAAATTTTCAAAAAACTTTTTAAGTAAACTGTCTAGTTGTTTAAAAGCAGTAGTTGAAACTGTTGAAAATCAGGTAAATTTAATGTTATTTCTTTTTGTTTTTTGTATCATATAGCTGATTTTTAAACAAAGAAGCATCACCATAGCCGATAATTTTATGAGAAATCTTAATCTAAGGTAATCCAATTTGGTAGAGCTTTATGGCTGTGACTCTCATCATAAATCTTACAGCCTTTTGACATTAAATATTTAACTATTTTAATATGCCCGTAAAATGCGGCATTACTTATTGGTGAGTCGCCGCTACTATTTTTATAGTTCACATTAGCACCCCGGGCAACTAATTTTTTTACTTTTGCCATATTGCCCTGTTTTGCCGCTAGCATCAGCTCAGTATTTATGTCTGCTAAAAGTAAAGTACTAAAACCAACAGATAATATTAATATTTTTTGTATAAACGATACATGCATTACATTTATCCTCTTATATAAATTATCGTAAAATCGCACCATGGCGTCTTAGGTAGCGTGCAGTTAACCCGTTACCTGCATCTTTTGCAAATTTTAGAGCGGTATGCCCATGCCGGTTTCTAATATTTAAATATGCGCCTTTAGAAATAAGAAACTCAACTATATCCAAATTACCTGTCACCGATGCGTAATCCAAGGCGGTTTTATAATGTTTATCTCGCCAATTTACATTAGCACCCTTGGCTATCAACAGCTTTACGATTTTTAAATTACCGCCTGCGCTGGCAAAATCAAGAGCCGTCTGACCGTATATATCTTTAATATGTATATTTGCACCATGTGATAAAAGATATCTGACGATACTGTAATCTCCTATAAAAGCTGCATTGTCAAGCGCGGTATCGCCATGAGCATTGCGTATATTAACATATGCCCCATGACTTATCAGCAGTTTTACCGTCTTTAAACTACCGCTATATGCCGCATTAACTAATGGACTTTCACCATATCTATCTCTTATATTAACATTAGCGCCTTTTTTGATTAATACAGATGATAATAGATAATTACCATTTATAGCAGCACCTATCAATCTGGCATCAATATTTGCATATACGGCAGTAGCACCGACTAACAATAAAAAAACAAAATATTTTATAAAATGCATACTTCTTACTTTTTAGGGCAATATTTACGGCTTGTCAATTGTATAATATATGTAATTTATAAGCCCTTAAAGCATACCTAATTGCAATTTAGCATCATCACTCATGTTTTCTTGAGACCATGGCGGTTCAAAGACAAGATTTGGATCTATAGTTAAATTTGGTTCATCTTCAATCAGTGAACCTATATTTCGTACTTGATCTACTATACTCTCACTAACGGGACAAGTGGCAGATGTTAGCGTCATGGTTACAATACATGTTGTCTTATCTTCAACCTTTCCACAATCTATGCTATAAATAAGGCCCAAATCATATAGATTTACAGGAATTTCTGGATCGTAAATTTCTTTTAGTTTTTCAATAATTTTTTCTTTTAAACTATCATAAGATTTCATTTATAACCCCTTACATTGATTTGCATATGTATAAATAAGGTTTAAAAAAGCTTCCAAACCCTGTTGTCTGACTGGACTTAAAAGCTCCATAATACCCATATCTAAAAGCTTTTTAGTATTAAAATTTAAAATTTCTTGAGGTGTTCGGTTATTAAAAATAGCCAATAGCATAACCAACATGCCTTTTGCTATGATTGAATCACCCTCGGCTTCTAAAATAATTTTGCCATCTTTAAACTCTTTATGCAACCAAGCTAAAGATGAACAACCTTTGACTATATTGTCATCTGTTTTATACGCTTTATCTAGTACGTGCCCCTCTTTAGCATAGTCTAGAATATATTCCATTTTACTGTCTTTATCAGCAAAAAGTTCTAAATCCTCTTTGTATTGCTTTACTTGCTCATCCATCGTCATGTTATTTCCTTGTATATATTGATTTGATTAACTATAATAAGATGCTTCAAAATTTGCATATATTCTTGATGCATCCTCTTTATTGCCGATAGTCCCAATAAAATTATTTGCAAAAGCCAACACAATTATTTTTTGTGCTTCTTGTAACGAAATTCCTCGTGAGCGTAAATAAAACAGTGCATTTTCATCTAACTGACCTATAGTAGAACCATGCGAAGCCTCTAACTCATCTGTATATATTTCAAGCTGAGGCTTTGCATACATTGATGCTTTTTCTCCCAGCAGTATTGCCTGAGAATTTTGTTTTGCATCAGAATACTTTGCGTCATGTCCTACGCGTATCTTGCCGTCAAATATACCGTTTGCACTATCTTTTAAAATCGTGCGAACGTCTTGTACGCTTTTGG
>Ga0256829_1001476_pt1 | contig 19200 bp, 22 predicted proteins | sample 131447metaG_FD_185979 | JGI IMG/M metagenome (GOLD analysis project Ga0256829, IMG submission 185979) | Hydrothermal vent microbial communities from Lau Basin, Pacific Ocean - 131-447 | ecosystem: Environmental > Aquatic > Marine > Hydrothermal vents | place: Pacific Ocean: Lau Basin | collected...
AAAAGTAGCCATTGCACACAAACTTATCAGACAAATCTTTGGCGTGATTAAGAGTGGTCAACCATTCTCCAATGAATTTGCATGATAAAAAATCTTGACGTGAAGCACAGTTCATGCCCGCGAAGGCAGGTATCCATTAATGCGTATCATTCAATCATGGATCTCCAATAAAAGCATTTGGAAATGACGGCACTTCAATACTTGAGTCACTATAATATCGGCGACTTGTTTAAGGGAGCATCAATTGTTGAGCTTGACGACTTTTAAGAAGCTTCTTCTGAAAATCATTGGTTCCAGTCCATAAATCGCCACCCAAAAGCCCTAAAATATCAGTTTTAAGTTCCTCACTTCGTTCAGAAACTGAAAAGAGGTTATGCACCAAGCGAGCATGATAAAAACGCTCTACAAACATCCGCATTGAATTAAAGCCCAAGGCATACGCTTCATCATCCACTACATGCAAATCAGGATTCGCCTCATCGCCGTCATGCAACGCAACATTCAATCTATCGGCCACCATCTCGGCTGTTTTTACTGCCAAAAACACGCCCGATGAAAAAACAGGGTCGAGAAAACCACCCGAATCACCACAACAGGCATAGCGTAAGCCATGACGGGACTTATTCACAAAGCTAAAATCAGCTTCGGCACGCACCTCAAATTCTTTTTCTGCACCCTGCAACGCTCCACAAAGTAATGCCGAGTCTTTAAGGTACTTTTCAAACAAAGCGGATGTACGATCACTAAGACCTGCATCTTTTTGCACCACCAAACCAACACTCAAGCGCCGTCCAGCCATGGGAATCACCCATAGCCAACCAATATCGACAATAAGAATTTTCACATCACCTGTTTCAAACAAGGTATTGGAAGCCTCTGCCTGTACATTAGAATAATGGGTATATAATGAGAACTTTCCTAGATTTTCAATGCGTTGAATGGATTTTTTACGCCGACCCATCATCGCAGAACGCCCTGTCGCATCAATCAAATAGCGTGCTGAATATTGCGATTCATCACTGCGAACCATCACTTTATCAAGTTCACATGATACATCTTTCACGGCTTCCAACTGATGCACTTCCACACCCTGTTGGGCAGCATTTTCAATCATCATTAGGTCAAATTTAGATCGTTCCACTTGATAGGGTTGATGCTGACTTGCAAGAGGAAAACGAATATAAAGGTCTTCCGCTTCATCAATAAATTCTGCGCCATTTTTGCGTTGGTACTTTTCTGTCGCCCAATCGACACCTAAGCGCCTAAAAATAGGCTCGCTCATGGGAAGCATGGATTCGCCAATATGAAAACGAGGATGCTCATCGCGATCCAATAATAACACTTTATGCCCATATTGAGCTAAAAGGGTTGAAGCAGTGGAACCCGCAGGACCGCCTCCAACGACAATCACATCATACTTACTCATTATCATTTATCACCCATCAAGCCACACACGATTTCTTATTACCTAAACCCATTTCAATATGAACTTCATTAGTTTTTTTGAAGATTACCTTCTGCATTCTACTTGGTTCTATTTTCTTCGATAAACTTCGTCAATGTCCCCAGTGTTGCCAATATCTCTTGGTTGCGACTGTCTCCTGACTTGATGCGAACGCCATATTTTCTCTCAAGCGTAATAGCAAGCTCGAGTGCATCAATAGAATCCAGCCCTAAACCACCGCCAAATAACGCATCGTCAATTGCTATATCTTCAGGCTTAACATCCTCAAGTTGCAACTCTTTGATCAATATTAATTTAACTTCATCAAACAAAATATTCCTCTCTTTCCAAGAACTATAAAATAGCTGGTTGTGTCATTACTTTTTCTAAATCAGGCAAGTTTTTCAAGTCATCAATACTTACTTCAAATATATCAGCATACTTTTGAAGTTTGTTATCGCTCAACCTATTAAAAATTTCAGGCTTCATGTGCCGTTTTACCTGCCATTTGAAAAAAGAGCTATATTGACTCAATAAATCCTCATCCATTTGTTTAAGTTCCATATAAAACGCCAATGGACTTAACGCTCCTTGCTCAACTTGATGATACACATCCGTCATTCTCTCTTGAATCACACGCCAAGCCTGATTGTTGGTGATATTAACAGCATCACAACCGTCACTCTCCACCAACACATATTCGCCAGATTTTCCAGTCGCATAAGCAATTCTGTGCCACTGGTCAGACAACCCCGATTTTTGCGGAACATCTTCTTCCTTCATAAGCCCTCTTTCACATTAACGCGGATAACAGTGCGCACTATAACACCTGCATTCAACTTCAAAAAGAACCTACATTAATTTTAAAGTAAAGGGTGCAAAATCAAATGACATCTGTAAATTACGCATGAATTTATAATGGTATTTAGACATCGCTTTTTAAAAAAGATTTAAGGACAAAGTAAAAATGCAAACAGTTTATATCAATGATATAGGCATCTTTCTACCCAACAAGCCTGTCAAAAATCATGACATGGAATCCATACTTGGCATCGTTGGCAACAAACCATCCAAAGCTCGAAAAATAGTATTGCGAAGCAACGGCATACAAAGTCGCTATTACGCAATCAATGCTGCAACAGGCGAAACGACGCATTCAAATAAAGACTTAACCCTTGCCGCTATTGAAGCATTATCCAAGAAAGGGCTCAATTTAAATGATGTCGAATGCCTTGCCTGTGGAACATCATCTCCAGATCAACTTCTTCCATCCCATGCTGTAATGGTTCATGGTGATAGCTCCTTACCCGCGTGTGAAGTTGCATCATTCTCAGGCATCTGTGCTTCTGGCATTCAAGCATTAAAGTATGGCTATATATCTGTTTTATCAAAACAATGTAATCAAGCAATCAGCACTGGATCTGAAATTTCTTCCTCTGTGATGCGTAGTCAACAATTTCAAGATGAACTTCAAGATGAAGTCGACAAACTTGAACAAAAAACATCACTTGCTTTTGGCAAAGACTTTCTAAGATGGATGCTTTCTGATGGTGCTGGTGCGGCATCGTTAAGTAATAAACCAAATAATCATAAACTATCATTAAAAATTGAATGGATTGATATTCAATCATTCGCAAATGAGCTTGATGTTTGCATGTATCAAGGCGGTGTGAAAAACGATGATGGTAGTTTAAAAGGGTATCGAAATTTTTCTCAATCTGAGATATTAACCCAATCCATCATGTGCCTTGAGCAAGATGTAAAACTACTCAACAAACATATTACAGAAATTAGCGCCAAGGCTTTGGCAAATTCAGTTAAAAAACACAACCTAGATTTAAGTAGCATTGATTATTTCTTGCCGCACATTTCTTCAATGTATTTCAAGGAAAAACTGTACCATAGTTATGTAGAATCTGGATATACCATCCCATTAGAAAAGTGGTTCACAAATCTATCAAGCGTTGGCAATGTTGGCTCAGCATCCATTTACATCATCCTTGAGGAGCTACTTGATTCTGGAAAACTTCAACATGGGCAAAGCTTATTACTCATGGTTCCTGAAAGCGGTCGGTTCACGATGTCATTCACTTTGCTTACCGTTGTCGATGCATCAACATGAAAAAGGTCTTAGTCCTTTACTATAGCCAAAGCGGACAGCTTCTAAATATTTTAGATTCATTGCTATCCCCATTAAACACCGATGACATTGAATTAACTTATGAGAACATTCAAATGGAACAAGCATATCCTTTTCCATGGTCACTCATTGGTTTTTTGGATGTCATGCCAGAGTCCGTCCTAGAAGTTCCTTTTCCAATAAAACAGCCCATTTTGGACACAAATTCAACATATGACTTAATTATTTTCGCATACCAACCTTGGTTTCTGTCCCCATCCATTCCAGCCACCTCATTCTTACAATCAAAATATGCACGCATGATGAAGGACACACCTGTCATCACGGTGATTGGTTCTAGGAACATGTGGCTCATGGCACATGAAAAAGTGAAAGTTCAATTATCAAAGCTAGGAGCAACCTTGGTGATGAATATTCCATTCATTGATCGCGCCCCGAATATTGCCAGTATTTTTACTATTCCTGCATGGATGCTGAGTGGAAGTAAGAAATTTTTTCCTTTTCTCCCGAAGGCTGGAGTGTCCGATAACGACATTCAACAAGCTAAAAAATTTGGAATAATTATTCTTGAATACCTTCAGTCAGGTAGCTACAAGACAGCCAAAAGCCTTCATGAGCAACACCCTGCTGAAGTCATACCTAGACTTATAAGTATCGAAAGGGCTGGAAATCGCGTATTTAAATTATGGGCACGCGTTATTAAGAGCATTGGCACGCAAGGAAGTTGGTTACGAACTCCCTTTTTACTCCTTTTCATGGTCTATTTGGTTACGGTTATTTCATTGCTATTCCCTGTAACCTTCTTGCTTTACCACATGAAACGCGTGCTCAATCCAGCCTCGTTAGCAAAAGACATCGAATATTTCTCTAAGGGTAAGTGATTCACCATATTTATAATTTCTGTTTGCGATAAATAATCACACTTAATACAGTCATTACAACAAAAAATGAAATCATTTTAAACAAATTGGGCAACAAGTCTGCAAGACTTGCTCCCCTCAAGAATATATCTATAAAAGCCTCATGCCCCCAATGTAGCGGGGAAATATTACTTAAGGGCTGAATAAAATCGGGCATCATAAATACAGGTACCATAATACCCCCAATGGCAGCAGCAATCACAATCAGAATCGGGCCTGCAGAAGCAACCTGATCATAACTCTTGGCTATAACGCCAAAGAACATTCCCATACCACAAGCCGCTAATGCAGCACAAAGACCGACCAATATAATTAAAAATGGTGAATGCCCCAAATCTAGCGATGGTGTTCCAAATAACGGCAGAATACTTTTACCTATCCACAACATCAGCAATAATTGAATAAGACTAATCACAACATAAGTGATTATTTTACCCATAAAAAGCATTGGAATCGAGATAGGCATGGTTCTAAGCCGTGTTAATGTACCATCATTCCGTTCTCTAATAAGACCTGCTGCCAAAGGTAATGAAATGAAGAATATTGCAAACATTGTCCAGCCCGGAACATTATGTTGCACAGCGTTGGGGTGCACCTGATCCTTGTGGAGCATCACAAAGCTATCTTCAATTTCTTTTGAATGTTCATGTATCACTTGATCAGCAGAAGCCCAAAGATTATTTTCACCTGAACCAAGCGTTGGAATAGCACCCATCTTCCCCTTCAATTGTGCAAACAATGTTGATATTTTTTCAGTTTGAATCAAACGCTTCACCATCGAAGATAGTGTCATTTTCATAGAAGACTGAAGATTAGGGTCAAATATTAGTAAAACAGTCGGTTCTTTTTGGTGAAAAGAACCACCATCTAGGATTTTCAAAACTTTCTCTACTTGCATTTCACTCGCATGATTGGCAATAATCATCCCAGCTTGATAATCACCATTCGCAACAAGCGCTTGTATTTTATCCAAAGTTAAGGGTTTATTATCAAGTTTCTGAACGACACTGAAAAACGGACTATCTTCCACACCCTTCATAAGATTTTTACCAAGTTTTCCATCATCCAAATCAAGAACCAGAAGTTTTATTTCTGTTTGCTTCGAAGATTCTAAAATATTATTTTGGATTAAAGTAATCACTAAAACCAATGCCATTGGCATGAGAAATAACATGGCAAGTCCAGGTTTATCACGGAGTAATATTTTCAGTTCTTTTTCACATATTGCCAATAATTTAAACATATTAATCTCGCAACGCCTTACCCGTTAACTTCAAAAAAACAGAACCTAAATCCTCACATTGATGAGATTTCATTAATTCACGCACGCCACCTTGAGCAATAATGGCTCCATGATCCAAAATACCAATTCGACTACAAAGCTGCTCCGCTTCTTCCATATAATGTGTGGTATAAATGATTGTCATACCTTGCCTATTAAATTCACGCAAACATTCAAATATCATATTTCTCGACTGAGGGTCAACGCCAACGGTTGGCTCATCCAAAAATAAAATATTCGGTTTATGCATAATACTTACTGCAATATTGGCGCGCTGTCGCATACCACCTGAAAATGACCCGACAGGTTTATCTAAAAAATCTACCAACTGTACAACATCACTACAAAAATGAATTTGCTCCTCTAATCCTTTACCTTTCAAGCCTTGCATACTGCCAAAGAACTTAAGATTTTCCCTCATGGTAAGCTCAGAATACAGCGCGGAAAACTGCGGCGCTAATCCTATCTGACATTTATATTCATTTTTTTTATCATTTTGAGGCAAGCCACAAATAGACACCTTCCCATGACTGCTCGATATAATACCTGTAACTATTGATATTAGTGTCGTCTTTCCACTTCCATTAGGACCCAACAGACCAAAAAACTCGCCTTTCTTAATATCCAAATTCAAATTGGATAAAACTTCCGCACTGCCATAATGCTTACTTAATTCTTCAATGTGTATGACCATTTTACTTGAGCGTCTTCACAACAGCCTGCAAAGAAGTAAAAATACTTTTTTCCTGGTCTGCGCACTTCAATAAAATTTCAGTCAAATCAGAATATGTTTCTTTAAGATTATCCCTATCTTTAACAATTCTTGCACCACCAAGCGCAAAATATCGCCAATCATCACCTACCGATGTTAACTTATTGGATAATTCTAATAGCTCTTCCCTCTCCAATAATGTTGCAGCCTGTTGTAAAAATGCCGCATAAATGAAGCGAAATCCAGCACCCCCAGTGCCAATTTCTTCTTGCATTCTAATCACTTGACCCAGATGAATAGCTGCTTCTTTTCTACCATAGCGCTCAGGCCATGATTGAAGCTTGTTTGCCAAATAAGCAATACCCTTCACACCAAACAAAGGAATTGGAATCTTCAGCATCTTATTGCAAGTTTCTTGCATACCATCAATCACAGCATCTTTTAACCGTTCGTCATCAGGTTTGCCTTCAATATAGTAAAGCTTCCCCTTTGGAGCCAACGCTCCTTTTGCAAAGCGGGCTTTACGCAAATCTTGTGCAGAACAACGAACTGGATGATCTAAAACAGGATCACTAATCAAATAGTCATCGCCATCCTTACCAAAAATCACAATATTATGAGCATTAAAATGAAAACGCATCAACGGTGGAAAATATGGAAGCCAATAAACGCCAACTTGAGCCCCCACACTTATGCCCTTATCCAGAAGCTTATCAAGCGCCTCCATACCTTTAACTTCATTGCTATATTGATATTGCTTCACTGTTACATGCAAACGCTTTGCAACACGCTTAATAATGCCGCTAGGCATAATTCGATATGTTGTCAAAGGCAGCCTATCCACTTTGACAAATGGCATGAAACCAAAAAAAATACCTGAACCGACACCAAAAGCCATCGCTTCGCTAATTTCATAGCCTTGCTGAAGTAAAAGTGCTTGCGTTGTACCACTTTCACAATGAGCCGAATGCTTGTGAGGAAAGTTAAAAGTATCTGTTTTCAAAATATCCGCCTATATACATCTTCATTTACAACGACACAGCATGATTGCACATGCAATATGCCTGTTCAAATCACCGCTTATTTTTTTAAGATTAAAGCGAAAAATCGCAGCTTACTAATGGAAGTGAGTATGGTTCAACACCGCTATAGTAAATCAAGGGTAGAATGACCGTCATTCCCTCATGTTTTTATCGGTAATCTATCATTTAGAGGCTTTGATTCATGGATTAACAAATACCACCGCTAACATTGATAACTTCACCCGTCACATAAGATGCTGAATCAGAGCATAAAAATGCCACAACTGCCGCGACTTCTTCTGTACGCCCTGCTCGAGCCATGGGCACAACTTGTTTGATATGCTCTTTTGAAATGTGTTCCGTCATTTCTGTATCAATAAAACCAGGTGCCACGGCATTGACCGTAATGCCACGAGAGGCAACTTCTTTTGCCAATGATTTACTGGCAGCAATGACACCAGCTTTGGCAGCGGCATAATTGCTTTGTCCACGATTGCCATGCAAGGCTGCAATCGAAGCCATATTCACGATTCGCCCCCAACGCTTGCGAATCATCGGCATGATGAGTGGTCGACATACATTATAAAAACCACCCAAACAGGTCTGTAATACATCATCCCATTGTTCATCTTGCATCCCTGGAAATGGTGCATCATGAGTAATCCCTGCATTATTCACGACAATATCAAAGCCTCCATGAGCTTCAATAAAATCATCCAATACCATCTTACATGCTTGACGATCAGCAATATCAAAGCACAACAAGGATGCTTGAAAACCTTGCCCTATAATTTCATCGACCACACCCTGTGCAGCATCTTTTCCATGACGATAATGCACCCAGATATGCCGCTCTGAAGATGCCAATGCACGAGCAATTTCAGCCCCAATACCGCGACTACTCCCTGTCACCAATACATGTTTTATCGCTTATCTCCTTGAGAAAAACTACTCACCGTTAAGCTTGCCTGCATCACAATCTCATCAGACTGCCTGACCACACCTTGAAACATCGCTGCGCTACCACTGCCACCCAAGAAATTTGTCTCAATATACAAATCCTTATCCAAGGCTAAGGAACACTTCTTTATGTGCATATCACGCACGCTTACAATCGCACCTGGCTCAGCCTCGCCTTGCATCTTTAATCCTAAAAATAGCCCTGATGCTTGAGCCAATAATTCCAAACATCCATAACCTGGAAAACAGCCATCTTGTAATAAAGGATTGTTCGCATCAATGCGACTTAATGCAATGAGTTGCTCATCACTACTTTCCAATACCGCTGAAATCATCAACATCGGCTTGCGATGTGGCAACATGGATTCTAAATCTACATTATGCATCATCGTTCAAGACATCCACATACCATCCTTGTACACCCGCATCTGATACTTGTACTTTTCCACTCAACCCTTGTTGCAGCATGTTCAACAAGGGCACGGCTGCCAAAGCGGGTGATGTCAATAGTTCAGCAGCGACTTGAGGCACAGTATAAGGCATCCCTAGTTGTGGCTGATGCGCCGCACCACGCCCCAAGACCAGAGCGCTAGCACAGCCCTCCCATGAACCATCCTGACATAATAAATCTGAAGGTGTTTCTTCATAGCAAACCAACAACACCCGTGATGCAACCGTATGTAGTTGGCTCCATGCTTCCATAAGCCCCAAAGCAAAACTATCCTGATAACCACCCATTGCCATGGCAGGATGTTTACTTCCTACAGCAATACTCCAATAACCCGAAGCTGTATTATGAACGGAATTATGAAATTTTGTCGGCGATAATGGAAAATTCTCCTTGGCTATCTCACGACATAATTGATCCGTCACGCCAGCTTCACCCAATGCTGATGTAAAAATAACAGGTAGTTCGGAAGGTTCACACGCGGCCATCACGCATGCTCTTTCTGCTGCGGTCATTGCCATTTTTGTAGCCACACTGGTACGGCGACGCAAACGCGCGGGCAACACACTAGGTTGCATATCAGCATGCTCAAAACCCATTGTTGCTGCCACTTCACTATCTTGAAAGGACATACCGTAACCCAAAACAGCGAGCGTTGACTTATCCATGGGAACCCTCCTGCTGATTGCATGTGGAAAAAATCAAACTCACATTATTCCCACCAAAGCCAAAATTATTACTCATCACATACTTTATACACTGCTCATGTATTGGTTCGCTCACAATGGCATGGGTAAATTCACTATCTATCTCTGTGAGTCCGCATGTGCCTGGAATAAATTGATGTTCCAGTGCCAACAAAGCAATAATCGCTTCAATAGCCCCCGCTGCCCCCAAGGTGTGTCCCGTTAAACCTTTGGTTGCACTGCATCGCGTATCACAATCAAACAATGCTGCCATCGCACGCATTTCAGACTGATCATTTAAAGCCGTGCCCGTTGCATGCAAATTCACATAATCAATCGTATGGGCATCCAAACCAGCACGATGTAATGCTATGGCCATGGCCTGCTTAGAACCTGCACCTTCAGGATGCGGTGCTGTCATATGATGTGCATCCGAAGATTCACCATACCCCACCAAACGCGCCATAGCCTTCTCTGCACCATCACCTTCCAACAATAATAAGCCCGCACCTTCACCCAAACTAATCCCATTGCGATGTTGATCCAAAGGTGTACACGGTGTTGGGGCAGTTAATTCCAAACTATGAAAGCCATGAATCGTTAAATGACACATCGAATCCACACCGCCCACAACCATGGCATCACACAATCCCGATTCAATCATGCGTTGACCTGCGGCAATAGCTTTACCACTGGATGAACAGGCTGTTGAAATGCCATAGCATATACCTGATAATTGCAATTCATGTTTCAAAAAATCTGCCGTTGCCACCCATGCATGTTGATGCTGCATATCAAAGGATTCCGCAACTACACCATGCTGTGCATGATGTTGGTATGAACGCTCCGTTTCATAGATGCCCGATGTGCTGGTTCCTATAATGACACCAACCCGTTCAGCCCCATAACGCTGTACGGCCGTTGCGACTGCTTCTCGAAAAGCTGATGCTTCACAATCTAAGGCAGCCAAAGCGATGCGAGCATTGCGGCTATTGTAGATGTTCAAGTCAGGCTGAACTTCGGGTAAGACCTCGCGTATTTCACCTGTATATATTGGAAAATCAGGTTGAATCAAATACGGTTTATGTAAACAAGTCACCTGCTCAAACAACGCATGCAATAAGCGTTTACAGCCCAAACCACATGCTGTAACGGCTGAATAGGCGGTAATATTAACAGCTTTCATAGGTTTCCTTCCTGAACACAACCTTTTTTCGGGCATTGAATCAATACAGGGCATAGTAAGAACCCCAATAATACACTAGGTGCAATCGTCCATGCCAACACTTGTAACGCTGGATTTTCTGCCAAAGCTAACGAGAAAAATGCCACAATCGTGGTCAATGCAGACATGACAATCGCTTGATAAGTCACATACATATTTTCCGTTCTATTTTCATAGAAAAAGATGCCGTAATCCACACAAATGGCGACTGCCAACAACAAGCCCAACAAATGCAAGATACTTAATGGATAACCGAGCAGCACCCAGAAAGTCACGACAAAACTTACAGAAGCCATCGCAGGCAGCAGCACTTGCACCGCAGCAACCATACTGCGGTAACGCCACGCAAGTAACAGTAAAATGACCAAAGCCCCATAACTCAATGCAATCACAGCCTTGCTACGATACACACCGTTCATCTCATTCATCATGTCTTTTTGACTTACATATTGTACGCCTTGATCACCTGAAAAAGCATGCTTTAACACATCAGGCGTATGCATGCCCAACCAAATCGTCAGCAACACTTCATGATGATTGCGTACATATTGACCAGCAATATAGCGCCCCGCAGGTGATTTCAAGACTGCATCCAAGTCCAATAGAGGAACATCTGGAACAGCAGGGCTTGTAAAAAAGGCACTCCGCAAGCCTTCTTGCTCCAATATCTTCTTCCATTGTTGCCGCACATCATTGCTTAACCATTGACGCGCAAGTTGACTGTTTTGTTGCTGTAATTGTTTGGAGGCTAACCATGGATATAAGCCATAAAATGCACTTAAATCGCCCTTTTCTTTCAAGCGTTCAAGTTTTAAAGATACATATTCACTTTTTTGCAATGCTTGTTCCATATTCGGAGCATGAATTAAGATAAAACGCCCTGGTTCAATACTTTGCATGCGTGCGCGAATCTGTTGATCCTGTTCTTTCAAGGTCTGTACCGATGGTGATAACTGACTCAAATCATCTTGCCATGTCACGCCCACGATGAACACCCACACAACACTCAATAATGCGAGGCATATCATAATCTTCTGCAAAGTTTTTGTTTGCACCAAAGCAAGCCAGTACTGTATCGATGGCTGCGTTTTCCAAGGCTTTTTATGATGTGGCATGGCAAATGGAAGGATAAACCGCGATATAAGCAAGGCTGTTACAATGCCAACAGCACTATACAAAGCGATTTGCTGCATACCTGGAAAGCCCGTAAAACTTAAAGCGGCATAACCCACCATCGTTGTCGCCGCACCAAGCAACAAACTTGGCCAAATACGCCGAATCGTGCGGACAGCTTGTTCATCACTGGCTTGCACATGCACCATACTATGAATCGGATAGTCCACACAAATCCCAATCAATGTCGTCCCCAGTGCCAAGGTAAGCGCATATATTTGCCCAAACACCCATGATGTCATCAATGATGCCATCGCCGCCGAAACCAATAAAATCACCATCACCAGCAACAAAGATTGCAGTGAACGGAACATCCATAAAAACAGCAACACCATCAACACAATCGACACGCTACTTATCCATTGAACATCTTTTTTCACCTGTTTTTTAATCGTCAATGCAAAGACAGGTACACCCGTCATCTCCAATTGATATGCTGATTGATGTTGCTGATTCAATGTTTGAAAAACTTGTTCAAGCTGCTGCTTTATTGCTGCTTGCTTTGCTGTATCCAAACCTGATGCATCGGTCTCAAGAATCAAGGCGGTGTAACGCGTCTGCTTTTCTGTGGTTTGCGAAGCCTTCGAGATACGACCAAAGGATTGCGACATCAAAAACATGGGATCAGCGCGAATAATTTCCCGCATCCATGCACTTTGTTGCCCAAGAAGCCCTTCTTTAATCATCGTTGCACGCGCTTTCATCGCAGACTCAGAGAATGCTTCGGGTATATCCTGTTTTGGCTGCAAACTATATAAGTGGTAACGATAGGGCGTATAAAATGCGAGCAATTGATGCATCGCACCTTCATCCAGACCTTGTCCAAAGACCCGCGAAACACCCGCAATATGCGACCATGCTTGACGCAATTCATCCACAAACTCAACAGCGGGTTCCAGCTTATTTTTTTGTTCAATACTCAATAAGTAGCGGCGGGATATTTCACCTGTCTGCATCCGACTGGCAAGCAACTTCATCTGATCCGATTTTCCCGAAATGAAAAAAGCTGAAATATCCGTCTTGATGTTCAGTTGTTCAAAGGCTGTAAATAATAAGAATGGTAGCGCAAAAAGAAAAAGAACAACCCGCCGATGCACTATAAACCCTTCGACTCAAGTAAGAGCGTTTGCATCCTTTCGATGGCTTTATCCGAAGGTACTTGCATTGCGAAGTCCCATTTTGATGTACTACCATCAACCATTTTAATCAATGCTTGATGCGCCGCTTGAGCGGATTTACCTATGATCTGAATATGTTTGAGTTCACTAGCATTCTTATCTTTAGGTGTTAAATCCAAACGCCAGCCCGATTTATCCACGAAGAATATGGTCTCAAACGCTTCCTTTAACGCCTCTTCATCGCCAGACATCAACGGTCTAAAGAGCTTTAAAACCCGTTGTAGCATGGGCGAAGAAAGCATTTTACTGTGATAGATGTGTTTTTCAGGAACAAAAAATCGTAACCGCTGTTTATCTATGCTGATAAGCAACCGATCAGGATACCGTTGCTCAAGCACAAATTGATTGCCCGCTAAGAATATCACCCCAGATGTTGGTATGGCATCTTGCAGAAAAACCAACTGCTTGGTCTCATGATAGTTTAGTATCACAATGTCTTGCTTGGCTGCTTCGGCAAGGACTGAGGATAAACTATCTTGAGCCAATGCCTGATATGGTGTCCATAAAGAACTCATGCACAACAGACAAACAAGGATGTATTTTTTACACATCTCGTCCACCGATAATCCCAAGCACTTCATCAGGCACAGCCATCAACATCGTACCCGTCAAATCACATACTGCCTGTTTAGTGTAACCATAAGCATGTCGTTCACCTGTTTGCGTATCTCTAATGCTATAGGCTATCTTAATATAATTGCTATACATGGAAAATTCAGCACTTACATCTACTTTCTGACCATATTGAAGCGACTGTACATATTTACATTGACTCTCAATCACAGGAAAAACATAACCCATCTGTTTCATATCATGAATATCAAAACCACATTGGCGATACAATTCGGTACGCGCGAGTTCAAAGTATTTGTAATAATGCCCATGCCAAGCAATGCCAAGCACATCAATATCATGAAAGGGAATCTCTACGCAAACCTTGGCACATGGTTTCATGTTTGTTTCTTCCAAAAATCGAAAAAGTTAAACCAATTATATGGATTTTTCCGACAATAATATTCTAATTTATCGGCATACGATTGAGCATATTCAGATAAGGCTTGTTGCCTATCTTTGCGTGGCAACACAACACGCTCGGTCAAACACTCCAGATAGTTATCATAATGATAAGGTTTCGATAAGAGTCCAAAGAAGCTATATACAGGGCAACCTAAAACATGCGCCAAAAGATAAGGCCCAGCGGGAAATTTCACTGGCTCACCAAAGAAATCCACGGTCACAGTTTTATCTCCCAAACCCACCCGATCTGCAAGAATCGCTAAGATGCCCCCGCGTTCAACCACCTCGCGCATTTGAAACACCGCATCAGCATCGGTCGGGTCAATCACTCTTTTTGCCTGTTCAGGGTCAAGTAAATTTAATGTTGTTCTTATCTTTTGCGACGCACCAAAATAAGCCACGATATGCACATCCAATGCCACTTTATCTTTCAAAAAAACACGGCATGCCTCAAAGCTTCCAAGATGTGCGCCTAACAAAATAACGCCTCGTCCCCGCTCTTTCTCTGCCAAAAGCAATGCACGCCCATGACCTGTCACGCTGTAGCACTCTGTCTTACCCAGTAGAATATAAAAACGATCCAATAATGTCCGTGAAAAAAAATACAACTGTCGGAAATAATCGCGTGATCGTGCTTTACCTCTCACCTTCTCAAAAAACTGAAATGATGATTGTTTAACATCACTTGAGGACACATAAAAATAACTGACAATCACCAACAACAAGGGAGCAAGCAACCTCGGACTCATGTTTTTACACAAAAAACAAGCTATGTTCATCATCCATAATGAACCTCTTTCTTTTTTCTCCACCCATTCAGCCATCATGCAGCCTTATAAAACGCATCAGCAAACGAAAGGGTGCTTGCAACAGTAAACGCACATGAATCCATGTATGACGAACATTGTCGTTGACCATACGAAAGTGTGAGATTCCACCCTCTTCAGGGCTCAAGTAACGCACACGCGTTGGCACCTTGTGCAATTCAATACCTGCCCAATATGCCCGTATCATCACTTCTGGATCAAAGCTCATCTGCGCATCCATTTTTCCCAACGCACATATGGCAGGCACGGGATATACTCGAAATCCACACATAGCATCAGGCACATCCCAACAACCCATTTCAAGCGCAATCATCAATTGCGTCAGTTTACGCCCATATTTTCGTACAGCAGGTATACCATGATCAAATATAGGTGATCCCAATAACATTGCATCGGGATATGTCTCAATAGCCTGCAAAAACTTAGGCACATCAGCCAAATCATGTTGACCATCTGCATCGACTTGCAAAGTATGACTAAAGCCCAAATCACGCGCACGCTGTAAACCACTTTGAACAGCCGTGCCTTTGCCTGTATTCATCGCATGATGAAGAACCTCTAACTTATCAGGATAATGTTTTTTCAAATCCTCAACAATCAACTCACTGCCATCATCACTGCCATCATCGACCACAATCACAAAATCCAATCGCTGTAACACAGCCTCTATCGCACCAGCAATCGTCATGTAATTGTTGTACACAGGTATTAAAGCACAAACTTTATGAACCATTATATTTCATCCTGTAACAGAGCTTCCCCTTTGCAAAGGTTTGCTGCTCTGAAGTCATTATAAAACTCATACAGCCATGTCCTTCTATGTGTAATTCAATCACAAGGTGTATATCAGGCACAATCGGCTGTAAAAACTTCGCCATTGGCAAAGCAATAATCTCACATTCTTTCTCATGGTACGCCTCAATAGCGTGTTGCAATAGGGCCAGTTGTCCAATGGCAGGAAAAACAGGAAAGGTTGGGAAGTGTCCCTTAAAATAAGCATGATTTTTCCGCACATCAACATGGTAAACGAATACATCAGTCTTCATTGTTCACATCAAATAATGCCAAAACATCGGCTCTTCGTATCTTGCCATTATGTTCACGCGGCAAGCTTGTATGAATCGAAATGCGTCGTGGTATTTCAATCCCATCCAATGTCGAAGACAACATAGTTCGCACATCACGCGCTGTCATAACGGCCCCTTCATCGCATGCTATAGCCGCCCATATCGTCATATCACGAATATGACTATGGACAGGAACAGCCACAACTGCCACATCAATCACGCCATCACATTCCATTATCGCTCGCTCAACAGCTAATAAAGACACTCGCTTTCCTGCAATTTTAACGATTCCATCAGCTCGACCATGCAATACAAAGCCATGCTCTTGCAACGACACCTTATCATTACTTTGGAACACCTCGCCATCACAACCATGAATGAACGGTGAAGCAACCTGTAAACAACCATCATGTTGATCAATACAAACTTTAGGAAAGGGCTTCCAATACGCATCACTTAATTGATTACGGTGTGCAATGACACCCGTTTCAGTCGATCCATACACTTCAAAAACCTCATAACCAAAACGATCATACCATTGCTGTGCCACGCCCACATCCAAACGACCTGCCGATGAAATAACTGATTGTGGGGCACGGATTATATCTTGCCGCAACATCGCAGATAAATGTACGGGCACGGTAATCAATAAGTCTGCGTTCACTTCACGCATCAAATCCAGCACCTCTTCAACATGCAGTGGGCACGCATCAACAATCGCAACATCCAAAACCCAAGGTAAAATAATAGAAAAGGTCAGTCCATATAGGTGGTTCGGAGGCACACTTGCAACCAAAGGGGTATTTATTTTTGGCAATGTTGCCTGAATGGATAGAGCTTCTGAAAAAAGGTTTCCTATCGTCTTCTTGATAGCCTTCGGCTCTCCAGAAGAGCCTGATGTGTACATCATAAGCGCGTCATTCTGGGCATCAAAGGAAAGTTCAAGCTGTGACTCTTTCAATGGGTCACCAGCATTAGTTAAATCATCCAAGAAGTCATCATTCAATACTGTGGTTACATTATGACAGTCAGTAATATGATTCAGGGTATGTTGATGCAAGTTTGGAGGAAGGATTGCCAACCTACCTGCCGCCCATGTTGCCAACAACGCAACCGAGAACGCATAGCGCCCTTTGCAACACATCAACACATCACCATCACTTAATTCAAGCTGCTTCTTCAAGCCCGATACATCAGTTGCAACACGAGCCAACTCAATTATTGTATCATTACATAAAGCAAACGGATGCTTATCTGAAAAACGCAACACTACTTGATGATTATTTTGTTGATTGACAAACAACATCAGCTTCCCTTGTGATCCCAAACAGTGTGACCATTCTTAATCATATTCATCATGCTTTCTCTAAAAGGTTTCACATCAAGCCATGGAAAATGAAATTTCCGCCACACATATTCTGACATCATCAAAGTTCCCACTAGAAAATAAATAATCACACCATTATATAATGCCCATACCGCATCATCAGCCCATAGTGCCAAAGCAGCGCAGACCACCACATTAGTTCCAAAGAAGGCAACCCAAATCCTAGTAACCTGCCTGCAATACGCAGCAATTTCATCTGGCAACTCAGGGAAATCCAACCGTGCAAAACGCTCTATTAATGGTGTATCTGTTTGTAAAGTCTTATAAAACACCAGAAACATCAATGCATGCATCAATATTGGGATGACTTTCGCGCTAAATACCTGAAAGAACAGAGCCCCAAACAACAATAAGAGACCAAACAGTAAAAATTTCCAATCCGAATAACCACTGAGATAAAAACGACGCAAACAAAAAACTGCAATCAACATGGGAACCACCCAAGAAAATCCATTACTAATGGCTAAATAAACCAACAAAGGATACATCAAAGCCAGTAAAGTAACGCCAACTGACTGAATCAGCTTCAACATCGTGTTATTTGCTTCGATTGGCTTCAATATGTGTAGCCAATGATGCTAATGATGAGAAAATTTCCTCATTCCGAACATCACCCGATTTAATTTTCACGCCATAGATACGCTCCACCACAATCGCCAGTTCAAGGGCATCAATAGAATCCAATCCTAAACCGCCACCAAACAAAGGTTCATGAGCATCAATGTCCTCAGGTTTTACATCTTCAAGGTTTAATTCCTCAACAAGCATTTTTCTTAACTCTTCTAGCAAATCTCCCCCCCTAAATCTCATTTTTTCACTTTCAGTTAAACACCTACAAATGTAACGCATACTATCTACAACAGTCTGACTTTCAATCCAACTACTACCTATATTAATTGCACTTCAATTTATTGAAGACTCGCACCGCTTCAATGTAAACAATTTCATGGTGAAGAAAAAATCTATTGCAAATTTTTAAGAAAATTACTGTGAATACCCTATTCTCCAAAAATTTCACAAGAAAAAGAGCCTGCAAACACAAGGCTTACAGGCTCTTTTAGACCTTCATCGCACTCCAAACTGGTGCACCCTAGTGGATTCGAACCACTGGCCTTCGGCTTCGGAGGCCGACACTCTATCCAGCTGAGCTAAGGGTGCATATCCAAGCAGGCGGGACTATAGCCATACCACCCAAAGTTTCCACTTCATACTAATGATATGAGACATCACATCATCTGGAAATAAGTCTCAGAACAAGCTGTTTTTCACCCTTTAAAGCCCCCTATAAAAAAACTATAAGTGGCTATATATAGTGATACAACAACGAAATTCTCGGCAAGAAAGGTCTGATATAAGCTTTATTTCTGGGTGATATTTCGGCAGGCTAGAATACTGCCCTTCAAAGGCATGGGCAAGCAGTTCGAATCCACTAGGGACACCAATTTTCTTCTCTTATAATGACCTTTAGCCATATTGGGTATTTTCTTCATAAAAAGCACCTGTGCCCAAATTGTGCCCACAGCGTGCCCAAGTTCATTTTTCGTAATTTTTAAATATACAAAAATGAGTGCAAGCCACCGTGACCAAACATAAAGATAGCGACAGTCATGATTTGAATTACTGATGGGTGCATCCCGATAGTATAACATTTCACAGGCACGCCTGAATTCATGATAAACCCTTTATATTTTGGCATATTACATTCATCATGA
>Ga0256829_1001477_pt1 | contig 19199 bp, 17 predicted proteins | sample 131447metaG_FD_185979 | JGI IMG/M metagenome (GOLD analysis project Ga0256829, IMG submission 185979) | Hydrothermal vent microbial communities from Lau Basin, Pacific Ocean - 131-447 | ecosystem: Environmental > Aquatic > Marine > Hydrothermal vents | place: Pacific Ocean: Lau Basin | collected...
GCTTTTATCCAGATACATACCATAGGAGTAGGCTTCTTGTGGGCGAATATATAAAATACCATTTTTGAATTCAAGCGCTGTACTTTGCGTATGAATAGCATCAAGCTGAGGGTTATAAGTATAGTTGAGCTTATTTACACTTGCTGTGGCATAGAGATGTCTATATGCATTTGAGAGGTCATTGTATTGCAAAAAACCTTTCATTTTTTTCAAAGTAAGACTTTGCGCATCAATGGCATCACTGGTCCAAAATTTAATCTCTTTTGGCAAATGGAGCAGGGCAACAAATTCATGTATATGTTCAATATCTTTTTTCGATTTTACAACATAGTCAAGCCGTTGTTTATCTGCAATTGTGTAAATCAGTAAATCTGCATCATTGTTTACACCAAGGTGCAGTTTTGAATAGAGTTTTTTATGAAGCAAATCAAGAATGATTTTTCCGTTGAGTTTTATTTTATTCTCTAAAGCTTGTAATTTTTCAATAGTGAGAAGAAAATGTTGGTGCTGAAACTGAAAATGTGCCTTCAGATCAAAATCAGGACTAGAAGCATGAAGCGAACCTTTTTTATCCATATTATGATTGATACTGATGGTGACATCATTATATTTCAATTTTTCAACTACTATGGACTCTGTTAGAAGAAAAAAACGTGATGTAAGCTTCAAATAACGTGTAATGTCTTGATAGGCTAAAGGCTTGTTAGAATGTTTTGATTGTGCAATATCTATCTCTTGTGCTGAGATATTTAACTTCTCATCCCATTTTATATATGCATTTTTTATTGTAATATTTGATACAGAAAGCTTTTCAAGGTATAATCCATTTTGAAGAACGATAAAGATTACTATAAGTGACAGAAAAATGAAAGACAAAAAACTCACGATTGCCAAATATGTTTTTGAAATTATATTGATAATTTTTGTCTCTTTCATATACTACCTAAGTCAGCCGATTAAAACCCCAAAAGTGCTTTATATTCCGCAGGGTTCGATTAATCAAATTATAACACAATTGCAAGAGAAAAATTATGATGTCAGCAAACTTGATGCCTTTCTTTTGCGTTTTATAGGAAGTCCCCAAAGTGGATGGATAAATCTGGGAACAACCCGTAACAGCAGAGCTGACTTTTTATACAAACTCACAACAGCAAAAGCGGCACTGCGAAACATTACACTTATTCCAGGAGAGACGACATATATATTTTTAAATCAATTAGCTCACAATCTTCATTTAGACAGACAAAAGTTACAAGAAGAGTTTGACAGACAGTCTCCCGTATCCGAAGGAGTCTTTGTTCCAAATACTTACAAAATACCGCTTGGAATCTCCGAGAAAGATCTTATTGCACTCTTACTCAAAGTTTCTTTGAAAAAGATGCAGGCAATGTCACGCAAGATATTTGGCTCTTATAATGAAAAGAAATGGTTCCGTTATGTAACAATTGCTTCTATCATACAAAAGGAATCTGCTAACAACAAAGAGATGCCTCTTGTAAGCTCTGTAATCTATAACAGGCTCAAAAAAGGTATGAAGTTACAAATGGATGGGAGTCTGAATTATGGCAAATATTCCCATATGAAAATAACATCAAAAAGAATTAGAAATGATCGATCACTTTATAATACATACCTCCACAATGGAATACCTACAGTTCCAGTATGTAACGTGAGTACACAAGCCATACAAGCCGCTATATTCCCGGCTAAGAGCAATTATCTCTATTTTATGAAATCTAAAAATGGAACCCATGATTTTACATGTAACTATTCTACACATTTACGCAACATAAGGCGTGCTACCAAATGAAACATATCATAAATATAAGTGAATCTTTTGAAAAGCTTAGCAAATATTACCTATCTTAGTGTTATTATTAATTTTGTAAATTTTATGAACTTTTTTGAAGTATCATAAAAAAAATATTATTCACGAGGACACAGTATGTCAAAAATTATTTGGACAAAGATTGATGAAGCTCCGGCTTTAGCAACTTATTCATTGTTACCAATTGTACAAGCTTTTGCAAAAGCTGGTGGTGTAGAAGTAGAGAGTAGAGACATCTCTTTATCAGGGAGAGTTATTGCTACAATGGCAGATTATCTCAATGATGATCAAAAAATTGCTGACGAATTAGCATACTTGGGTCAAGTTGTAAAACAAGCAGATGGAAATATTATCAAGCTTCCAAATATTTCTGCTTCAATTCCTCAGCTTAAAGAGTGTATTGCAGAATTGCAATCAAAAGGCTATGCATTACCAGACTATCCAGAGAATGCAAAAACTGAAGAAGAAAAAGCAATTCAAGCCAAATATGCAACGTGTCTTGGTTCTGCAGTTAATCCTGTACTTCGTGAAGGAAACTCTGACAGACGTGCTGCACATGCAGTTAAAAAGTTTGCACAAACACATCCACATAAATTACGTCCTTTTGCAGAGAATGCTAAAACATATGTAACACATATGGAAGGTGATGACTTTTATGGAAATGAAGATTCTATTGTAGTTGATGGCGATCAAAAAGTAACAATTGAGCTTAACGGAAAAGTATTAAGAGAGATCGATGCACTTGACAAAGAGATTCTTGATGGTACTTTTATGTCAGCAAAAGCATTACGTGCTTTCTTAGCAAAATCAATTGAAGAAGCGAAAGAGAAGGGTGTTTTATGGTCTATTCACCTTAAAGCGACTATGATGAAAGTCTCAGACCCTATTATGTTCGGTCATGCAGTTGAGATCTTCTTTAAAGATGTATTTGAAAAATATGCAGATGAATTTGCGAAACTTGGTGTAAATCCAAACCTTGGGCTTGGTGACTTAGAGAAAAAACTTGTAAACTCTGATAAAAAAGATGAAATCATGGCAGCGATTAAAGCAATCGTAGAAAATGGTAACCCTAACATCGCTATGGTTGATTCTGACAATGGCATTACAAACCTACATGCTTCAAATGATATCATCATCGATGCCTCTATGCCTGTTGTTATTCGTGACGGCGGTAAGATGTGGAACAAAGACGGGCAAACTCAAGAGTGTGCTGCCGTTATTCCAGATAGAGCGTATGCATTTTTCTACAAAGAGATGGTAGATGATTGTGTGAAAAATGGTCAATACGATGTAACAACTATGGGGAATGTTGCAAACGTTGGTCTTATGGCACAAAAAGCTGAAGAGTATGGTTCTCATCCAACGACTATTGAAGTTCCAGAAGATGGTACTATGGAAGTCAAAGATGCAGCTGGAAACGTTCTTATGAGCCACAAAGTTGAAAAAGGTGATATCTGGAGAATGTCTCGTGCAAAAGATGTTCCAATCAAAGACTGGGTTCGTTTAGCAGTTGAAAGAGCTCGTCTTACTGGACTTCCTGCAGTATTCTGGCTTGATGAAGATCGTGCACACGATGCGCAAATGATCAAAAAAGTAAATGAGTACCTTAAAGAGCATGACACAACTGGCCTTGACATTAAAATCATGGACGTTGCATCTGCTACAAGATACACAAACGAAAGAGTAAGAGCTGGTAAAGACACTATCTCTGTAACTGGAAATGTTCTTCGTGACTACTTAACTGATATGTACCCGATTTTAGAGCTTGGAACATCTGCTAAAATGCTTTCTATCGTTCCATTATTAGCAGGTGGTGGTCTTTTTGAAACAGGTGCAGGTGGTTCAGCTCCTAAGCACGTTGATCAATTCTTAGAGTGTGGTCACTTACGCTGGGATTCGCTTGGTGAGTTCTTAGCACTTGCTGAATCACTTAGAATGATCTATCAAAAAAGTGAAAACAGCAAAATCGGTGCATTGACTGAAGCACTTGATAAAGCAAATGAAGGGTACCTTGAAAATGACAAAGCACCTTCAAGAAAATGTGGTGAGCATGATAATAAAGCATCGCATTACTGGGTAGCACGTTACTGGGCAGAAGCGCTGAGCACACAAACTGCAGATACTGCACTTGCTGAGCAATTCACTCCTGTTGCAGAAGCCCTTATTAAAAATGAAGAAGCGATTCTTTCAGAGCTTTTAGCTATGGAAGGTAAAGCACAGGATATCGGTGGTTATTACCGTCCTGATGATGCAAAAGCAGCTGCTGCTATGCGTCCTTCAAAAACTTTAAACGGAATCATTGACGCTATATAGTCATAAATTCACTATGTACCTTTTTGGTACATAGATTTCATTTTTTATATAAAACAACATTAAAGTGTTTTATATAAAAGGTGAAATGTATCACCTTCTATGATGCTTAGTATACTTAAGTGTTGTGTGTTCGCACATACTGTTTAAGTGTATCTAAAATAGGCATCATAGTATTTAATATGAAGGAGCGCGTATGAGTCAAGGAAAAAGAGTAGGGATAGTAGGTGCTGGTAATGTAGGCGCAACAGTAGCTTACTCTCTTGCAATGCTTGGATCTTGTCATGAAATTATTCTTCGTGACAATAAGATCGATGTTGCAAAAGGAAAGGCTCTTGATATGTCTCAAGCTGCATCGGCTGTTCGAAGCCATACTGTTGTAAGTGTAGCAGAAGAGATGTCTGACCTAGTTGACTGTGATGTTGTTGTAGTAACTGCAGGGAGTCCAAGACTTCCTGGAATGAGTCGTGATGATCTTCTTATGATAAATGCAAATATTACAAAAGAAGTTATAAAAGGGATTGCAAAATATTCTCCAAATGCTATTGTTATTATGGTTTCTAATCCTTTAGATGCAATGACTTATGTAGCACTCAAAGAGAGTGGTTTTGACAGAAGTCGTGTTATCGGTATGGCAGGAATTCTAGACAGTTCCCGTATGGCAGCATTCATTCAAGAGAAACTTGGGTATGGTGGTGGTCAGATCCGTGCTTCTGTAATGGGTGGACATGGAGATGACATGGTGCCACTTCCAAGATACTCAACAGTAGCAGGTGTACCACTTTCAGATGTTCTCACGCAAGATGAGATCGATGAGATCGTCGATCGTACACGTCATGGTGGAGCAGAGATCGTTGGATATCTAAAAACTGGTTCAGCATATTATGCTCCGGCAAAATCAACTGCAATTATGGTAGACGCGATCTTAAAAGACACAAAACAGATCCATCCTTGTGCTGTTTGTCTTGAAGGTGAATATGGGTATGACGATGTAGTTTCTGGTGTACCTGTTATGCTGGGTGCAAAAGGTGCTGAAAAGATCATTGAAGTTACATTAGATGAAAAAGAAAGTGCAATGTTCGCACAATCTTGTAACTCTGTACAAACATTAATAGATACATTAAATAAAAACAATTTTTTTGAAGGGAAATAAAAAATGAAAACTCGTATAGAAAAAGATACTATGGGAGAGATTGAAGTTCCAGTAGATGCTTATTGGGGTGCCCAAACACAAAGAAGTGTACAAAACTTTAAAATTGGTGAAGAGAAGATGCCCTATGAAATCACACGTGCATTTTCTTACCTGAAAAAAGCCGTGGCACTTGTAAATAAAGATCTTGGTAAACTCGATGCTAAAAAAGCGGACGCGATTGCTCAGGCTGCTGATGATATGCTTGCAGGAAAACTTGATGGAAACTATCCTCTTGTTGTATGGCAAACTGGTTCAGGTACACAATCGAATATGAACAACAATGAAGTACTTGCAAACCGTGCTACTGAGATTTTAGGTGGAGATTTTAGAAAAGAGAAGCTCGTGCATCCAAATGATGATGTAAACAAATCACAATCTTCAAATGACACTTACCCTACAGCACTCCATGTTGCTGCTGTTATCGCTGTTGAAGAACAGCTGCTTCCTGCTATTGCAAAATTAAAAGCGACACTGCAGAAAAAAAGTGAAGAGTTTAGCCATATTGTAAAAATTGGTCGTACACACTTGCAAGATGCTACTCCTTTAACACTCGGTCAAGAGATCAGTGGTTGGGTAGAGATGCTCAACAAATCTGAAAAAATGGCAAAAGATTCACTTGAAGCAGTACGTGAGCTTGCACTCGGTGGAACTGCTGTTGGAACAGGACTTAATGCGCATCCAGAACTTGGTGAAAGAGTTGCAAAAAAACTCTCAGAACTTACAGGACACGATTTTATCACTGCTCCAAATAAGTTCCATGCTTTAACATCGCATGATGCACTTGTTTTTGCACATGGTGCACTCAAAGCACTTGCAGCAGATATGATGAAAATAGCCAATGATGTACGTTGGTTGGCATCAGGTCCAAGATGTGGAATAGGGGAGATCGAAATTCCTGCAAATGAACCTGGTTCATCAATTATGCCTGGTAAAGTAAACCCTACTCAAAGTGAAGCGGTAACTATGGTTGCTTGCCAAGTCATGGGAAATGATACAACTATAGGTGTTGCAGCTTCTCAAGGAAACTTCGAGTTGAATGTATTTAAACCTGTTATTGCATATAATTTCTTACAGTCTGTAAGACTTTTAAGTGACTCTATCGTTTCATTTAATGACAATGCTGCAGTTGGTATCAAACCAGTTGAAGACAAGATAGATTACTACTTGAAAAACTCATTGATGCTCGTTACTGCACTCAATCCTTACATTGGATATGAAAATGCTGCAAAAATTGCAAAAACAGCACATGCGAACAACTCAACATTGAAAGAGACTGCAATAGAACTTGGTCTTTTAACTGCTGAACAGTTTGATGAGTATGTTAAACCAGAAGAGATGATTGCGCCTAAGGCGTAAGACAACCCAACTTAAAACAAGGAGAATAGATGAATATACATGAATATCAAGCAAAACAGGTTTTTGCTGAGTATGGTGTACCGACACCAAAAGGTATTATTGCAAATACACCAGATGAAGCGGTAAAAGCTGCTGAAAGACTTGGTGGAGATATTTGGGTTGTAAAAGCTCAAATTCACGCAGGTGGACGTGGTCTTGGCGGTGGTGTTAAACTTGCCAAGTCTTTAGACGAGGTAAAAGAGCTTGCCAATGAAATTATTGGTATGACACTTGTAACACATCAAACAGGTCCAGAAGGTAAGCTTGTTCAAAAAGTTTACATCGAAGAGGGCGCTGATATTAAAGATGAACTCTATCTTTCAGTTGTACTTGATCGTGCTGCTGAGATGCCAATCATTATGGCTTCTACTGAAGGTGGAATGGATATTGAAACTGTTGCAGAAAAAACTCCAGAAAAGATCATCAAAGTTACTGTTGATCCATCAATCGGTTTTCAAGGTTTCCACGGGCGTGAGCTTGTATTTGGTCTAGGTATCACAGATAAGAATGAGCAAAAGAAGATGATTGATTTTGCATCAAAACTTTTCAAAGTATATATGGATAAAGATGCAGAGATGATCGAGATCAACCCACTTATCAAAACTGGGTCAGGAGACTTCCTCGCACTTGATGGTAAAATGGGCTTTGACGACTCTGCTCTTGGACGTCATCCAGATATTGAAGCAATGAGAGATATTTCTGAAGAAGATCCAGATGAGCGTGAAGCTGCACAGTATGGACTTTCATATATCGCACTTGACGGTGAGATCGGTTGTATGGTAAATGGTGCCGGACTTGCAATGGGTACTATGGATACAATCAACTATATGGGTGGAACACCTGCGAACTTCCTTGATGTTGGTGGATCTGCAAATGCAGAGACTGTTGCAAAAGGTTTTGAGATCATTCTTAAAAACCCTAATGTAAAAGCTATCTTCGTTAACATTTTTGGTGGAATCGTTAGATGTGACCGTATCGCAAACGGAATTTTAGAAGCTACAAAACTTGTAGATGTACATGTTCCTGTTGTTGTGCGTCTTGATGGTACAAATGCACCTGAAGCAGCAGAGATTCTTAAAAATGCAAATATTGCAAATGTTATACCAGCAACAGACTTAGCTGATGGTGCAGCAAAAGCAGTTGCAGCAGCGAAAGGAGAGTTATAAGAGATGTCAATTTTAGTAAATAAAGATACAAAAGTTATCGTTCAAGGTTTTACTGGTAAAGAGGGTACTTTTCACGCTGAGCAATGTTTAGCATATGGTACAAATATCGTTGGTGGTGTTACACCAAACAAAGGTGGGCAAGAGCATCTTGGCAAACCGGTTTTCAATACTGTAAAAGATGCAGTGAATACAACTGGTGCTACAGTTTCTATGATTTTCGTTCCACCTGCATTTGTTGCAGATGCTGTCATGGAAGCTGCTGATGCAGGAATTGAACTTGCTGTAATCATTACAGAAGGTGCACCTGTAAAAGATATGATGTATGCAAAACAATACGCTACAAAACACAACATGAAAACAATCGGGCCAAACTGTCCAGGTGTTATCACTGCTGACGAGTGTAAGATAGGAATCATGCCAGGTATGATCTTCAAAAAAGGAAATGTCGGACTTATCTCTAAGTCTGGAACACTGACGTATGAAGGTGCGAACCAAGTTGTTAAAGAAGGCTATGGTATCACTACTGCAGTTGGTATCGGTGGAGACCCTATCATCGGTCTTTCATACAAACAACTGCTTCCAATGTTTGAAGCGGATCCTGAGACAGAAGCGATCGTTATGATCGGTGAAATCGGTGGAGACCTTGAAATTCAAGCGGCAAAACTCATTAAAGAGCAGATCACAAAACCTGTAGTTGCTTTCATTGCAGGACAAACTGCTCCTAAAGGAAAACGTATGGGTCACGCAGGTGCTATCATCTCTGGAACTGCGGGAACTGCAAAAGAGAAAATGGATGCACTTGAAGCAGCAGGTGTAAAAGTTGTTGTTTCTCCAGCAGAGATTGGTAAAGCTGTAGCAGAAGTTTTAGCTAAAAAATAATTTTCTAAATAGAGTGTGAGCCTTTTAACGTAACTTTTTGTTACTGTTAGGGGGCGATAGAAACACATTTTAGAATATAATTATAAAAACTTAGATACTCTATGAGTAGAAAAGTACTATACAAATTTAATTTGTATTTAAATAATAGGAGAATAAATGGGAACTTTTAAAACTGAAAACCCAGGCGATCAACCTGTATGGGTTAACACAAACAACTGTAAAGCATGTGATATCTGTGTATCTGTATGTCCTTCAGGTGTACTTGGTATGGTGTATGAGCCAACTTCAACACTTGGTGCGATGATTTCAATCGATTATCCAGATGCATGTATCGGTTGTAACGAATGTGAATTAACTTGTCCTGACTTCGCTATCTATGTAGCAGACAGAAAAGAGTTAAAAGCTGCAGGAAAAAGCTTTGCAAAATTAACAGATGAAGCAAAGAAAAGACAAGAAGAAATTGTTGCAAACAATTATATGTCTGTAAAACATAAAGGAGCTAAATAATGGCAAGAGAAGTAATTTCAACTGGTAATGAGCTGGCTGCAAAAGCAGCGGTAGAGGCTGGTGCAAGATTTTTTGGAGGGTATCCTATTACTCCATCATCAGAAGTAATGCACGTTTCCTCAGATATGTTACCAAAAGTTGGTGGAACGGCAATTCAAATGGAAGATGAGATTGCTGGTATTTCTGCAGCACTTGGTGCTTCTATGACTGGTGTCAAGTCATTTACTGCAACATCAGGTCCTGGTATCTCTCTTAAAGCTGAGCAAATTGGTCTTGGTTTTATTGCAGAGATTCCTTTAGTAATCATTAATGTTATGCGTGGTGGTCCATCAACTGGTCTTCCAACTCGTGTTTCTCAAGCAGATATTGGTCAGGCTCAGTACCCAACACATGGTGACTATGCTTCGATTACTTTATGTGCAGGTTCATTGAGCGAGTGTTATACGCAAACAGTACGTGCATTTAACTTGGCTGAAAAATACATGACGCCTGTATTTATGCTTTTAGATGAAACTATTGGGCATATGCATGGAAAAGCAGATCTTCCAGATATTGAAGAGATCGAAGCTTCTATTGTTGATCGTGAAAAATTTCATGGCAACCCAGAAGATTATAAACCATATGACGTTCCTATGAACAAGCCAGCGGTACTTAATCCAATGTTTGAAGGGTACAAGTACCACATCACTGGTCTTCACCATGGTGATGAAGGTTTCCCAACAGAAGATGCAGAGCAATGTGAATTCAACATTGAACGTCTTGTTGGAAAAATCAATACTGTTCACTTAGAAAATGGTGGACTTGATGATTTACCTGATTATGAAGAAGTTGATTTGGATGATGCTGATGTTTGTATCATTGCATATGGTTCAATCGCACTTGGTGCTTATGAAGCTGTTAAAAAACTTCGCTCAGAAGGAATCAAAGCAGGACTATTTAGACCAATTATGTTATGGCCATCTCCAATCAAAAGATTAGAAGAACTTGGAAAACAGTTTGAAAATAGAATTATGGTTACTGAACTTAACATGGGGCAGTACTCAAAAGAGATCGAGCGTGTAATTAAACGTAACGATTTCACAACGTTATTAAAAGCAAACGGTCGTCCAATCGCACCGGCTGAAATGGTAGCAAAAGTTAAGGAGATGATGTAATGGCATTTAATTATGATAAATATTTACGTGTAAACAAGATGCCGACACTTTGGTGTTGGGGTTGTGGTGATGGTGTTATCTTAAAAGCAACAATTCGTGCTATTGAGAAAATGGGATGGGATATGGACAATGTTTGTATCGTATCTGGAATCGGATGTTCAGGACGTTTTTCTTCATACATTGACTGTAATACTGTTCACACAACACATGGCCGTACTGTTGCATATGCTACAGGTATCAAACTTGCAAAACCACATGCAAATGTAATTGTTGTTGCAGGTGATGGTGATGGTCTAGCTATTGGTGGTAACCATACTATTCACGGTTGTAGAAGAAACATTGACTTAAATTTCATTTTAATCAATAACTTTATTTATGGTCTTACTAACTCTCAAACATCTCCAACAACACCTCGTGGTATGTGGACTGTTTCTCAGAAAAATGGTAATATTGACCCAACTTTTAATGCTTCAAACCTTGCAATCGGTGCAGGAGCTTCTTTTGTTGCGCGTGAAGCGATGACAGATCCTAAGAAATTAGAGAAAATTCTTGTAAAAGCATTCTCTCACAAGGGTTTCAGTTTTATTGAAGTACTTTCAAACTGTCACATCAACCTTGGACGTAAAAACAAAATGCTTTCAGCAATGGACAATCTCAAATGGATTGACAGCATTACTTTACCTCTTAAGAAATGGGAAGCTATTGAAGATCCTGTTGAAAAAGAAAACATTCTCCCAACAGGTGTTTTAAGAGAAGTTGAGCAAGAAGAGTACTGTGATATGTACAAAGAGATTCAAAAAGCTGCACAAGGACAACGTGCTAAAATCACTCAAGATGACTTTGAGAAAAAATTATAAGGAGCAATAAATGAGACATACATTACGATTTACTGGTGTTGGAGGACAGGGTGTTCTTCTTGCCGGTGAGATTATGGCTGCTTGTAAGATTAAAAATGGTGGTTATGGTTTAAAAACTGCTACTTATACATCTCAAGTACGTGGTGGAGCAACGGTAGTTGATATCACACTCGATGATGAAGAAATTCGTTATCCATATGCAAATGAAGGTGAAATTGATTTCATGCTTTCTGTTGCTGATGTGTCTTACCACCAATTTAAAAATGGTGTAAGACCTGGTAATAAAATAGTTGTTGATCCAAATCTTGTTCACCCAACAGATGAAGATAGACAAAAATGGGATATCATTGAAATTCCTATTATTACAATTGCAAAAGAAGAGGTTGGTAATGTTATTACCCAATCTGTTGTCGCACTTGCAATTACAAATACAATGACAGGCGTACTTCCAGAAGAGTCTTTAATAGAGACTATGCTTTCAAAAGTTCCTGCAAAAGTTCACGAAGCAAATAAAAAAGCTTATGCACTTGGTAAAGCATATGCATTAGATGCAATGGGTAGTAAATAAACCTATACATCCTTTAAGCAGCTCATCATGGGCTGCTTTTTTTATTGCTTACTTCTAATATTAATTAATATCTAATTTTTTATACTTTCCCAAAAAAAATCCACATGTTTTTCAAATTGTGTTGTTAAGTGATTTACAGAATTTGAATCAAACTTGAGTATCGTTACCTGCAATCTTATGTAGAAAAGGGTGCTTATAAATTCATATGCAACCATCATAGGGTCACTCGAGCGTATAAGAGAGTTCTGCATCATTATAAAGAAGCCCTCAGAGAGTGTTTTTATATTCTTATCATGAAATTCACTGATAAACTGCTCTCTGAGCTCTTTGTTTTGCATCAACTCTATCATCAACAACCGAAACATATTCTCGTTATTTTTATCGAATGTGAGCATTTTATACTGCATAGTAAATTTATGCAAAAATGGCTTTCCTCTTAGAGCAAGTTCTTTGATCTCGTCACTTGAAAGAGAGAAGGGTGAAGAGAATATGCCACGCGCTACTTCTAAAAATATCTCTTCTTTATTTTTAAAGTGATTATATAATGCACTTTCACGTATTCCTACCTCTGCAGCTATTTTTCGTACGCTTGCACCTCTATATCCAAGCTGTGAAAAGAGGGTGGTTGCTACTTTTAAAATCTTTTCTTTTGTTTTGCTACCTTTGTTTAAATCCCTATTCTGCGGCATTCTAGCTCCTTTATTGCATATGAACAGATGTTAATTTAATACTAATTATATATGAACAAGTGTTAATATTAGCTTATACATAAATGAACAATTGTTCATGTTTGGATTTCTTCAAAAGAACAGTTGTTCATATATTTGATTTTGCTATATATGATTTATTGAGTATAATTTCATGAGGTATAGGAGATAGTTACTTGATTCACTTCAAGAGGAAAGTCCGAGCTGCCGTAAGACAGTGTTCCATTTAACGAATGGCCGTAGTAATACGAGGGAAAGTGCAACAGAAATTAGACTTCCACAGCAATGTGGTAAAGGTGAAAAGGTGGTGTAAGAGACCACCAGTCTTTATGGCAACATAGAGAGCTTGTAAACCCAACATGGCAGCAAGAAACAGATGGTTAGCGTCTTACAATGCTATTGTTTCGCTAGAGCTATATTGTAAAATATAGAGTAGATTAATGCTATCACTACAAAACTCGGCTTATCCTATACCTCTATATTTATATAATTGACCACAAAGAAGGGGAGTATACATGAAAATCATTATCTTGTCTTTTATCCTGCTTCTACTCAGTAATTGTTCCTCACCACATATAAATCAAAAAAACAATACACAACTCAATATAAGCTATAAGAATAGGGTGCTTGTCACTGGTGTAGGTAAAAAAATCTATGAAAATAAAATCATATTGTCCAATATCAATATCTCTCAATCAATATATAAAATGGCTAATCAATGCCTGGTCTACGAATACGCACAGGCATCAAATGGATACAAATTCACAAAAGGCATAAAACGCTCTGTTGCAATAATATTTGACACCAATGACTATGATCTACAATATACAAAGGGAAACATATACTTTTTTACTCTACGACAAAGAAAGAATCATGATACAATATACCTTATAGTCGAGAATAGAAATAGCTCTGCGCTTAAACTAGTGTATGGGTTTAGTAAAACAGGTTATGAAAAAATAAAAAAAGCTCTTCAGGAGAATAAAGTCATTTCTGACACTAATAACACAACAACAAAGCAAATCAAAAATACAGACATGATTAAAACAAAATGGAACCCGAAGGTCATTATATTGGATCAATTGGTCTCAAAACCTGTTGGAAGAGTTCCACTTGGAAGAAAATGATTTTTTCAAGAGAATTTACATTATGTTAATCAAAGTGAGTATTACAATGAACATACGGTATTTCGTACTATCTATACTATTAAGTCTAGCAACACTAAGTCCGCTGCAGGCATCAAGCACTCCATACAGCCTGAGAAAATATGCTCACGTAAAAGCTTTCTATAAAACAATTACGCCGATTGTACTACAAATATCAAAAGAGAAACATATTCCACCTGCAGCTGTGCTTGCTATTGCCGGATTAGAATCCGGATATGGTCAAGGCTATGTAGCTCAAATAACCGGAAACATTTTAAGTCTTGGTGCCTACAAAAGTGATCCTGAGCTTCCGGCACTCTACTTGCCTTATTCAAAATCTAAAAAGAAGATTCTTTTTGATCCTAAAGAAATACAAAAACTTCCTAAGAGTGATTTGGTGTATAAAAAAAGAGCACCAAGTCTTAAAAAAGATTATCGCCCTCTTCCTTATGCCGGATCATACGAGAACCTTGAACTTTTAAAATACAATGAAGGCCTTAGAAAACAAGCTTATAAAGCATGTTTTCACGACTTTGCAACAAAATGGTTAAGCACAACTTCAAAAGTAGCGAGTTTTAGAGAAGCTAGAATATGGCTCAATGATCTTGTAAAACAAAAAGGCTACAACGCTTTACTCTCTCAAAAGACCAATGAGCAATTCATCTCTCATGTTGGTGGAAAACCACATTCTTTTAATTATCGTACAACATGGCCAAAAAAAGTAAAGTACATTATGCACAGAGCAGGTTTAGTATCTTTAGTAAACTGTATGGAAGAAAAAAACCTCAATTTTGAACAAGCATGGAAGGAAAAATAGACACAATGAGTTCACGCAAAGAGCAGTTAATAACCGATATACAAAACCTACTTAACAATTATGAGGGCATACGCCCTACTTTTATCAATCCTGATCTATTGGAATTTATGGATGAAGAAACACTAATAAGTATCATCGATTCTCTTTTGGATCAGAAAGAAGATAATAAAGAGGCAGATACCGAGTGGTTGGAAAAATTCAAAACAAAATAAACCATTGTTTCATTTTGTTATAGTTATTTACTATTAATAGTGTATAATATCACAAATTAAAATAATAGGAAAAAAACAATGAGTAATGTAGATTTAATTCAGTTAACTGAACAGACAAAAAAACTTACGGCAATGGTCGTTGAAGATGAAAAAGTAACAAATGAGCTTTTAAGCTCTACGTTTAAAAACTTCTTTGCAGATGTAGATTCATGTTTTGATGGTGAGACAGCACTCAAGATTTATGAAGAGAAGAAACCAGATGTTGTTTTCGTTGACATCATTATGTCAGGTATGGACGGTATTGAGCTTGCTCGTAAGATCCGTGAGATCAATCCTGCACAGATCATCATCGTTATCTCAGCAAGTAACGATATGGAAAAAATCTCTGAATCAATCGAAGTCGGTGTGAACAGTTTCATCCAAAAACCAATTGATACAAAGAAAATTATTGAGCTTTTAAACAATGTTGTTTCTATGATAGCGAAGAAGAAAAAAGTTGAAACAAAAACTTTCTCGATCTCTCTTCCATTAGATCTGTATGAGACAGTAAATGACAATGCAAAAGCAGAGAGCATCTCTAAAAATGCAGTAATCATTAGAGCACTTCGTAGCTTTTACGAATAATCATTTTTTTATATAGATTTTAGCTCTATTTAAGAGTAAAATCTATATAATTTCGGCTCAACAAAAGTTGAACTTTCAAATAAAAAGTGGCCCCGTCGTCTAGCGGTTAGGATCCATGGTTTTCATCCATGTTACAGGAGTTCGATTCTCCTCGGGGTCACCACTTTTTCTCTACAATCCCCTAAAATAAGTACTTTTACAAACACCTAATTGAGTAAGATTTATCTTTCTACATAGCGATAAAACCGTTCCATTTTCATCTACTATTGCTTCTATATTATTCATAGCTTTCTCCTGTGTTTATTTTTTTTGTATTTTTCTTATGTGAATTATGTTTGAGCTGTCAATATACAAATCTTCAAAATTATGAAAATTTCCTATATGGCTCTCTTGTTTTGTTTTATACTCAAAAGGAATTTTGCATATATATTTTGCAATATAATATGCATTATTTTGATTTTCAATTTTGAAAGCATAATTCTTTTTATCTCTTTTTGAAAGAGATAAAAAGGAACTACCTGGTGTCATATATGCCCATTTTACAAACTCTTTATAGTTTTTAACCCATTTTAGGAAAGTTGAATTTGTGCAGGGATATATGTCATCAATTCTCTCTTGCATTGAATCTAATGCACTATAACCATTTGTTGCAGCCCAATAGTAAGAAGCTTTTAGTCTTGGATGTTTTTCAAAAGCTTTTGCCAATCTTTTATCTTTTTGGAATGCATCATACACTTTGTTTAAAATGGAAAGATAATTCAAAAATTGTTTTTTATATTTTGGAGTCTTATAAATAAGATTTAATTTTTGTAAATAATAATCATTTTTCTTCCAGTTTGAATGTAAATCAGCCATATATGGAAGATATTCAATATAATAAGGTGCCATAGCAGATATAACCAGATACCTATCAATCTCATTAAACTCTTTATCTTTCATCGGTTGTTTGCTTAAAGTATCCATTGCATTGTAGATATTTCTTAAGATTGTCAAGAGTTCAGGCTTCATTGAGGCGGCCGGGTTTGTAAAACTAAGACCTCTTTTGATATCTGCATCTATCATAGGTGCATACATCGTTCTTGCATAATCTATAAGATTGAATTTATAGTTCCATATCTCTCGCTCTGCATCTGTTTTTGGAATATAACTATATATCTTTGTAAGAATATAAGATTCTATAGCATTCAAAGGTTTGAGTATTTCGTTATTGGGAAACACAACACTCATAAGAGCGGCTTTCCATAAGAGAACATACTCTCCGGCTATAGAGTAAGCTTTTGCTTCTTTGTAAGGTCTATCGGTAAATAAAAGAGCATTGGCTCTTTGTATATAAAAAACACTTATTGCAATAAGATAAATAGAGGTAAAAACTATAACTATCTTTTTTATTACTACGGTTTTGGAAAACATTCTCTCTTTTTTAAGAAATAATTTTCTTGTAACATCCAACAAAAGAGTAAACATCCATAAAAAAAGCAGTAAAATTATCCCACCAATAAAAACAAGTCCTACATAAAGTAAAAACGATTCTAAATATGCCATACAATAACCTCTTTAAAAGAATCAGTTATTATATCTTGTTTTTTTATGAGAATAGATGTATTTAATAAATACTTTTTAATTCAACTTCTCAGCCACAAGTTTATTCACTACTTTTGGATTTGCTTTGCCGCCTGTTGCTTTTAAAACTTGCCCTACAAAAAAGCCTAAGAGTTTAGTGTTCCCTGCTCTGAATTTTTCTACATTGTCAGGATTTTTAATCATGATTTCGTCAATAATCGGTGCGATAACGGCTGGGTCACTTATTTGCACGAGTCCTCTGCTCTCTACTATCTCTTTTGGATTTTCACCGCTTTTATTCATTGCTTCAAAGACCTCTTTTGCAATCTTTGTTGAGATCGTTGCATCATCTATCATTGCCACAAGCTCTGCTATCTGCTTTGGTTGAAACTGCAACTCTGAAAGCTCTTTTTGCTTGAGCTCTCTTGCGACTTCATTTGTTACCATATTGGCAATGTTTACAGGAGAGTCATGCTCTTTGAGTGCTTCTTGGAAAAATTGTGAGAGCTTTGCATCACGAGAGAGTGTGTTCGCCACTTCATTGTTAAGTTTCAACTCCTGCGTGTATTTTTCATAAAGAGCCTTCTCTTCTTCACTCATTGGTGCCACTTCACCATCTATTTGCACTTTTTTTGCTTCAGGTTTTGATGGCGCTCTTCTTGCTTTTGTTTTCTTACCCCATGAGTCTTTTAGTCCAACGATCTTATTAAAGACAGGGTTTGCATCGCTATAGTCTTGCGGATCAGCATAAAAATAGCCTTGTCGCTCAAACTGAAAACGCTCATCAGGTTTCTCTGTAATGACAGCAGGCTCGATAAAAGCATCTTTAATGATCTTAAGAGAATCAGGGTTGAGATCTTCTATGCCCTCAGGGGCTTCATTTTTAAAGAGTCTGTCATAGAGTCTGATCTCTACCTTTTTAGCCTCAGCTGCACTTACCCAGTGAATGGCACTCTTTACTTTGATGCCGCTTGTGTCCGAACCGCTTTTTGAATCAGGATAATACTCTGCTTTTATCTCTACGATCGTGCCATTTTTATCTTTTATGACCTCTTTGCATTTGATGATATAGGCATGCTTGAGTCGCACCGGTTGCTCCGGCGTTAAACGAAAGTAGCCTTTTGGAGGATTCTCAGAAAAATCATCACGCTCAATGAAGATCTCTTTTGAAAAAGGCATCTTTCTTGAGCCCTTTTTAGCAATATCAGGTGGATAATAAGAAGCATCTACCTCTTCAGAGCCCTCATAGTTCTCAATCGTCACTTTAATTGGATCCAGTACACACATGACTCTCGGTACTTTCGTATTGAGATCATCTCGAATACAGAACTCTAATTGTGCGACATCGACGACAGAGTTTGCTTTTGCGATGCCTATTTGATCACAAAAAGTCAAAATTGATTCCGGTGTATACCCTCTTCTTCTGTAACCTGCGATTGTCGGTAAACGCGGGTCATCCCATCCGTTAACATAACCGCCTTCAACGAGTTCCAAAAGTTTTCTTTTACTCATAACCGTATAGTTAATGTTAAGGCGCGCAAATTCATACTGATACGGGCGTGGCGGTTTAAGTTCTAAAGTATCGAGCACCCAGTCATAAATCTCACGGTTGTTCTCAAACTCTAAAGTACACAGCGAGTGCGTGATGCCTTCAATGTAGTCTGAAAGACAGTGCGCAAAGTCATACATAGGGTAAATCGCCCATGCATCCCCTGCTCTGAAATGGTGTACGTTTCTAATGCGGTACAGGAGTGGATCCCGCATCTTCATATTGGCTGCCGCCATATCGATTTTAGCACGCAAAACATGCTCTCCATCTTTAAACTCACCGTTTTTCATTCGCTCAAAAAGATCTAAATTCTCCTCCACGCTACGATCGGCGTACTTACTGCGCTTACCTGCCTGCGTGACAGTTCCTCTGAGTTCTCGCATCTCCTCTTCACTGACACTGTCCACATAGGCTTTCCCCATTTTTATAAGCTCTATTGCATACGCATAGAGCTGTGAAAAGTAATCTGAGGTATAGTAGATGGTATCACCCCAGTCAAAACCAAGCCATCGTACAGCATCTTCGAGAGCTTCTACATACTTTGTGTCTTCTTTTGTAGGATTGGTATCATCCATTCTCAAATTACAGTGCCCATTGTAATCACGGGCGATACCAAAGTTTATGGAGATTGACTTTGCATGACCGATATGCGGAAAACCATTAGGTTCCGGTGGAAATCGTGTCACAATCTCTTTATATTTTCCTGATTTTAAATCATTTTCAACTATT
>Ga0256829_1001478_pt1 | contig 19195 bp, 35 predicted proteins | sample 131447metaG_FD_185979 | JGI IMG/M metagenome (GOLD analysis project Ga0256829, IMG submission 185979) | Hydrothermal vent microbial communities from Lau Basin, Pacific Ocean - 131-447 | ecosystem: Environmental > Aquatic > Marine > Hydrothermal vents | place: Pacific Ocean: Lau Basin | collected...
ATGTGGCATGTAAAAAACAGCCTATATCATCCAGTGTGTGTAGTTCATCTTCTCTCATTTCTACCAACATCCCCTTAGCATGGCAGATTCAAATTATTTCAGACGCATTCTGTATTGGAAAAGACTCGGTATAGCCCGACGGTAATAAAAAATATAATGTTCGCTACGATGAAGATATTGAGTACAAGAAACACGCATTTTTCAGCCACCTCATTAGCGACTTTGTACAAGTTAAATGTACAAGTCGGTAAGAGCGGGGAACCCAAGAAGTCTAACATATTGATAAACATGGGGTTTATCGAAAATGGTGGAGCCAGACGGGATCGAACCGTCGACCTCTACGCTGCCAGCGTAGCGCTCTCCCAGCTGAGCTATGGCCCCAAAGCTTTTAAAACATTATGTAAGCGGCGCGAATTTAGCCACGCAGCTTTCACACTGTCAACCATACAACCTTAAGTTATTCAAAGAGGAACTGTGAAACTATTTCGTCGAACCCTATCCGCTGATTGCAATACGCCTGTCCAACTTTTTGCTTGCCTACGCGGCGAGCAGGAATGTTTTTTATTTGAAAGTGCTGAAGGTGGTGAGCATTGGGGGCGATATAGCATTCTAGGCTTTGCCCCTGCGGTTGTCGCTGTTGAGAAAAACAATCAACTGCATATTCGTTATCGCAATGGTTCACACAAGTTTTCCAATATAGATATGCAAACATGGTTGCGTAGCGAAGTTATTGCTCAAGCTGTACCTGAAAATGCAGATGATTTACCCTTTGCAGGTGGAGCCGTTGGTTATTTTGCCTATGATATGGTCTACAGCTTCGAACCAGGCTTAAAATCAGACCTATCCGATAGCAATACTGCCGCTTATATGATCATCGACCGTTTTGTTGTGATGGATAGTTTGCATGGTATTATGCATTTATGCGTGATTGGTGATGACACATCTATCGCAGACATCGAGCTTGATCATATGGAAAATTCCATCGCTCAGGCTCAAACACCTACGGCTATGCGCTTGGATGCAGATACCAGCCAAACTGCCGCACCAACTGCACATATGCCGCAACAGGCTTATGAAAAAATGGTCGAAAATGCCAAAGAATATATTTTGGCGGGCGATATTTTCCAAGTCGTGCTATCACAACGCTTTTCTGCACCATTAACATGTGACCCTTTGAGCATATACCGTGCCGTGCGTCATATCAATCCTTCGCCCTACTTGTTTTACATTCATGTCGATGACACCATTTTGATTGGTTCATCACCTGAAACTTTGGTCAAAAAAGAAGGCAAGAAAGCCATTGTTCGGCCCATTGCAGGCACGCGCCCACGCGGTGCAAACGATGCTGAAGATAAAGCATTAGAAAAAGAGCTACTGGCTGATGATAAAGAAATTGCTGAACATGTGATGCTGATGGACTTGGGTCGCAATGATCTTGGGCGCGTGTGTGAATTTGGTTCCGTACAAGTCTCCGAATCCATGGGAATCGAGCGTTACTCTCATGTTATGCACATTGTTTCCGAAGTTGAAGGCAGACTGCGTGATGATATTGATGCGCTCGATTTGCTCGCTGCAACCTTCCCAGCAGGTACATTATCTGGCGCGCCTAAAATTCGTGCCATGCAAATTATTCGCGAACAAGAATCCGAGCCTCGCGGCCCTTATGGCGGTTGCATTGGTCATATTTCTTTTGGTGGTGAAGATATGGATACTGCTATTATTATTCGTACCGCTGTGATTCAAGATAACACCATTTATGTGCAAGCTGGAGCGGGTGTGGTGGCAGACTCCATTCCTGCCAACGAACACCAAGAGTGTGTCAATAAGGCAACGGCGATGTTTCGTTCTGTGGCACTTGCGCAAGCTCAGCACCAAAAGCAAAGCAAAAAAGACAAAGGACAAGCATCATGAGCATCCTCGTTATTGATAACTACGACTCATTTACATTCAACTTGGTGCAATATTTAGGCGAACTGGGCGAAACCCCATTCATTTATCGCAATGACCAAATCAGCATTGATGAAATCAGCGAACTTGCTCCTGCACGCATTCTCATTTCACCAGGGCCTTGCACACCTGATGAAGCTGGTATTTCGATGGACGTAATTCGTCATTTTTCAGGCAAGCTGCCGATTTTTGGTGTTTGTTTGGGTCACCAGTCTATGGCACAAGTCTTTGGCGGTTCGGTAATCCGCGCACCGCGTTTGATGCATGGCAAAACCAGTCCTATTGAGCATGATCAACAAGGCATCTTTGCTGGCTTACCAACACCGTTTACAGCCACGCGTTATCATTCTTTAATTGTGGATGAGCCACTGCCTAATTGTCTTGTACGTACTGCATGGACAGCCGAAGGTGAGCTAATGGGTTTACGTCATAAAGAACATCCAACCTTTGGCGTACAATTTCATCCTGAATCCATTTTAACCGAGCATGGTCATCAAATGTTAAAGAATTTTCTTGAGGTCTCGGCATGAGTAACATCATTTTATCTGCTATTAAACAATTACAAAGCAACAAGCCTCTTAATCAAGAAGTTAGTGAGGAAGTGTTCACTAGCATCATGGCTGGTGAGGCTACTTCAGCACAAATTTCTGCCATCTTAATGGGTATTTCCATTCGCGGTGAAAGCATCGACATCGTTTCAGGTGCTGCCAAAGCCATGCGCGCTGCGGCTACTCATATCCACCCCAAATCCACAGGGCTACTTGATACTTGTGGCACGGGTGGTGATGGAGCCAAAACATTTAATATCTCCACTGCGGTTGCTCTGGTTACAGCGGCATGTGGTGTACCTGTTGCCAAGCATGGTAATCGAGCCATGTCGTCCAAGTCTGGGGCTGCCGATGTGCTTGAAGCATTAGGCGTGAACTTAAATATCTCACCTGAAAAAGTCGCCGAGTGTATTGATAAAGTAGGTATCGGATTTTTATTCGCCCCCAACCATCATCCCGCCATGAAATATGCAGGACCTACCCGCAAAGAAATGGGTGTACGTACAATTTTTAATCTGCTGGGTCCATTAACCAACCCTGCATCTGCGGATTACCAAATTCTTGGTGTATTTAGCAAAGATAAAATGCCTTTGGTTGCTGGTGCGCTACAATCACTTGGCATTAAACGCGCACTGATTGTGCATGGTCGTGATGGCTTGGATGAAATCACCACCACAAACATCACTGATGCACTATGGGTAGAGCAAGGTCGCCCACCTATGGCGTTTGAAATTGATCCTGAGGCCTTTGGCATGCCGTTTGCCACTGCCAAAGCACTCGAAGGCGATGATGCCGCAACCAATGCAGAAATTTTGCGCCATATCTTTGCTGGAAGCCAAGGCGCAGGAAGGGATATTGTGCTTCTCAATACCGCCGCAGCTCTTTGGGTCGCTGGTAGAGTCGATGGCATTGCAGATGGGCTTTGTATGGCTGCTGAAGCTATTGATTCAGGAAAAGTAAAGGACACGTTGAATGCTTTAGTAGCGTTTACGCAAGGGGCTTCAACATGAGTTCCATTCTCAATGAAATTGCCGCTTACAAACGTCAATGGGTTAAGCAGTGTAAACAAAGAGTATCTGAAGCCGATATTTTAAAACAAGCCAAAGGTTATAACCCGCTGAATTTCTCAGAGGCTCTACGTACAAAAATTCAGAAGCAGGAAAATGCAGTGATTGCCGAAGTGAAAAAAGCTTCGCCATCCAAAGGTATTATCCGTGAAGATTTTGACCCTGTAAGCATTGCAACATCCTATGAAGAAGGTGGTGCAGCATGCCTATCTGTGCTTACCGATGTGAAATATTTTCAAGGTGCCGATGATTATGTTCGCGATATTCGCAAAGCTGTAAGTATCCCTATCTTACGCAAAGATTTTATCGTTGACCCGTATCAAATTGCTGAAGCTCGCGCCATGGGTGCAGATTGTATTCTTATTATCCTTGCCATGATCGATGATGGCTTAGCACACGAACTCAATGCCGCAGCAAATGAGTTGGGGCTCTCCGTACTTCCTGAAGTACATAATGCTAGCGAATTGGAGCGCGCCATGGATTTAAACACCGCTTTGATGGGCATCAACAACCGCAACCTGCACACTTTTGAAACATCCCTACAAACCACACTCGATTTACAGGCTCAAATAAGCTCTGAACGTATCATTATTACTGAATCAGGCATTTTCACTCCAGATGACATAAACCTGATGAATAAAGCCAATATTTACGGCTTTTTGATTGGCGAATCACTGATGCGTCAAACAAACCCAGGAGAAGCATTACAAATACTTATGCGTTGAAACCAAAAGCATTATAGTAATTCTTAAATAACAAAATGCATAAATACTGCATTTTGTTATTCATTCGTTGGGGTAGGGGGAACGCGACTTCCGTCGCCATTCAGCTTGCCGTTTATTTTCCTGCTTGCCGCATTGAAAAGGACTCACTTACAGCAGTAAGCTTTAATATAGCATATTTATGCTATATACAGCGTAATATTCCCAGCCTATTTTTCCGTCATGATTCATATTATTGATGACGATTTACACATCCTTTCCATGCTTACTGATATTATGGAATTGCTCAAACGACCAGTAGCAACATTTTCCTGTCCATCCAGCTATTGCGAGTATGCAAATAGCAATCATTATACTCCCCCAAACATTATCATTACAGATGTTAAAATGCCGGAAATAAGCGGTTATCAACTAATGGAGAAGATTTCAAAAGCCCATAAGGAAATAAAGTTTATCGTTATGACTGGCTACCAAGAAGTGGCAGACAAAAGCTCTGATTACCCACATGTTTTTATCAGAAAACCATTCAATTTAGAAAACTTAGATGCACAGATTCAACGGCTCATGAGCACTACCTAACAACGCATTGCTGCACCACACCGTACTTTAAAACGAAAAAAGGGTCACACAATGTGCGACCCTTTTAAAATTACTTCATAATGCTATTTAAGATTCAGCAGACTCTTCAGAAACTTCTGATACAGCGGGTTTATCAACCAATTCAATAACAGCCATTGGTGCAGCATCGCCATTTCGGAAGCCTGTTTTGACCATGCGTGTATAACCACCACAACGCTCGGAAGATGCTTTTGCAATATCATCAAACAAACGATCCACAATCGGACGATGACGTAATTTAGCCAAAGCTTGACGACGTGAATGCAAATCGCCTTTCTTAGCCAAAGTAATCAACTTCTCAACATAAGGACGCATAGCACGTGCCTTAGGCTCTGTTGTTTCAATACGGCCATGTGTAATCAATGCAGTTGCCAAGTTGGCAAGCAAAGCGCGACGGTGACCAGTTGGGCGATTTAATCCGCCGTGATGTTTACGATGTCTCATCGGTAATTCCTCTTAAATCTCTTAGCAGTCAACGATTAAGCTTCAGCAGCTTCATCGTCATCTTGTGGCGGCCAGTTTTCCAACTGCATGCCTAGACCAAGACCCATGTTTTCCAATACTTCCTTGATTTCATTCAAGGATTTGCGACCAAAGTTTGGTGTACGCAACATTTCTTGCTCACTACGAAGAACCAAATCTCCGACGCGGAAAATATCATCACTTTTCAAACAATTCATCGAGCGAACAGATAAGTCCAAATGATCAATTGGTTGTGCCAAGACATTTTCAATGCCTTCATCAGCTTCATCTTCACAAGTTTCAACTTCCAAAGCCGTGAAATCAGAGAACACAACAAGCTGGTCTTGAATGATTTTAGCAGCTTCACCAATGGCAGCTTCAGGTGTAATTGAACCATTGGTATCAATTTCAATAATCAGCTTATCATAGTTGGTTTTTTGACTAACACGTGCATTTTCAACACGTGTGGCTACACGGCGCACTGGTGAATAAGATGCGTCTAACATCAAAAATCCTACAGGGCGATCATCTTCAGCACGTTCTTGAGCAGGATCATAACCAAGACCTTTCTCAACAATCGCTTCCAATTTCAACACACCATCATCATTCAAATGTGCCAAAACAAGTTCAGGGTTTAAAACACGTAAACCTGTTGGACATTCAATATCAGCTGCCGTCACAGCCATCGGACCTTTAACATTTAAAGAGAATGTCATGGACTCATCATCATCCATAGCAAGATCAAGTTCTTTCATGGTCAACATGATATCCATCACATCTTCACGAACACCCTTAATGCTATCAAATTCGTGCGTAATACCGTCAAAACAAACCGAAGTCACTGCCACACCAGGCAATGATGACAAAAGCATACGACGCAAACTATTACCAAGCGTAGTGCCATAGCCGCGTTCCAACGGTTCAAATACGATCTTAGCCGAACGTCCTGCTACAATTTCACTCAGCGAAATTGAACGTGGTTTAATCAAAGCCATAACATCAACCTCACTAATTACTTAGAATATAATTCAACAATCAATTGTTCACGAATATTCGGATCCAATTGATCGCGTGCAGGCAATTCGCGGAAAACGCCTTGCAAGGTTGTTAAATCCATATCCAACCATTCAGGCAAACCACGCTGACCAGCATCTTCAGCCGCCGCTTTCACACGCAAATGCTCTTTGGCATCATCAACAACAGCAATGCTTTCACCAGCACGAACACGGTAAGAAGGAACATTCAAAATGTTTCCATTTACCTTAACCAATTTGTGACGAACAATCTGACGCGCTTCGGTGCGAGATGCAGCCAAGCCCATACGATAAACCACGTTGTCCAAACGAGACTCTAACAATTGCAACAAGTTCAAACCTGTAATACCAGACATATTATCTGCAACTTTAAAGTAACGACGAAATTGCTTTTCTTGCAAGCCATAAATACGCTTAACTTTTTGCTTCTCACGCAACTGAACACCATAGTCAGATACTTTTACGCGACGACCTTGACCGTGCATACCAGGAGGGTACGGACGACGTTCAATCGGGCATTTATCTGAATAGCATTTGCCGCCTTTTAAATGTAGCTTTTCGCCTTCACGACGACACAAACGACATTTGGCATCTAAATAACGAGCCATTTTCTAAACTCCTAAACCCGGCGTCGCTTCGGAGGGCGACAACCATTATGCGGAATTGGGGTAACATCACGAATTGCAGTTACATTCAAACCTACTGCAGCAATTGCGCGTAATGCAGATTCGCGTCCTGAACCTGGCCCTTTAATCAGCACTGATACGTTTTTAACACCATGATCCATTGCTTTACGAGCAGCTTCTTCAGCAGCTACCTGTGCAGCAAACGGGGTGCTTTTACGAGAACCTTTAAATCCAGCCGCGCCACTGGTTGCCCAGCTAATCGCATTACCTGATTCATCGGTAAATGTAATAATTGTGTTGTTAAAAGAAGCTTTAATGTGTGCCACAGCGTTCGCAATATTCTTGCGCCCGCGCTTCTTAGTAGTTTTTGGTGCAGCCATTATAATCCCTCAGCCTCTACTTCTTCTTGCCAGCGATGGCACGACGTGGACCTTTACGCGTACGCGCATTGGTCTTGGTCTTCTGTCCGCGCAAAGGCAAACCTTTACGATGACGAATACCGCGATAACAACCCAAGTCAGTTAATCGCTTAATATTCATACTCACTTCACGACGCAAATCACCTTCAACGGTATATGCATCGGTATCAATGATATTACGAATAGTATTCACATCAGATTCACTTAAATCTTTTACACGTGTCTCTGGATTCACTTTAGCTTCTGCAAGAATATTCTTGGAGCTGCTTAGGCCAATGCCAAAGATATATGTTAATGCAACTTCCACACGCTTCTGCGTCGGAATATTAACACCTGAAATACGAGCCACTTGAGCCTCCTACCTAACTACCAAACGACACATCAGCCTTGACGCTGCTTGTGACGTGGATTTTCACAGATAACACGAATAATTCCCTTGCGGCGAATCACTTGGCATTTACTGCACATTTTTTTTACTGACGCACGAACTTTCACAGCTCATTCCCCCGTCGGTTTATCATTTTGCGCGGTAGCTAATGCGACCACGACTTAAGTCATAGGGAGAAATCTCCACTGTAACTTTATCACCAGGAAGGATACGAATATAATACTTCCGCATCTTTCCAGAAATTGTACATAGCAACTCATGACTATTTTCTAAGCGAACCTTGAACATCGCATTGGGAAGCTTTTCAACAACTTCACCCTGCATTTCAATAATATCTTCTTTCGCCATTTTTAACCTTAGCCCTGAACTACTTTTTCTAATTCTTTATAAACATCTACCACTTCGCCAGCTGCATCAATCTTAAAGAAACCATCCGAACCTGAATAAAAATCAAGTAACGGTTGTGTTTGCTCTTGATACACACCCAAACGTTGTGCAATCACTTCTTCCCGATCATCGTCGCGCTGGTAAAGCTCGCCAGAGCATTTATCGCAACAGCCCTCTTCACGGGGCGGCGAATAATGCCTATGAAATCCAAAACCGCAAGCCCTACAAATTAAACGTCCTGACAAACGCTCTAAAAGCATTGATTCTGGGGCATCCATAAACACAACACGTTCGATTTTCAGACCATGCGTGTCCAACATCGCCGCTAAAGCTTCTGCTTGTGAAACATTTCTTGGGAAACCATCCAGCAAAAAACCTGCTTCGGCATCATCCGCAGTAATACGCGCTTCAATCATGCCAATAACAACATCATCAGGAACAAGTTTACCCGCATCCATGAATGATTTTGCCTTTACACCAAGATCAGTACCTTCTTTCACTGCGGCTCGCAACAAATCACCCATGGCAATTTGAATAATACCGAGTTTTTCAGATAGCTGTACACCCTGCGTACCTTTCCCCACACCAGGTGGTCCAAACAAAATAACATTCATTTTAACGTTTGGTTTTCAAGCGAGCCTGCTTCATCAAACCCTCATACTGATGGGACATCAAATGCGACTGAATTTGTGTCATGGTGTCCATACTAACCACCACGATAATCAACAAGCTCGTACCACCAAAATAAAACGGCACAGACAAAACGCTAATCAAATACTGTGGCAGCAAACAAACCGCTGCAACATAAGCCGCCCCGACAACCGTGATACGAGTCAAAACCTTATCAACATATTCCGCAGTTCTTTGCCCTGGTTTAATACCAGGGATAAAACCACCATTCTTCTTCAAATTATCGGCAGTATCCTTAGGGTTAAAGACAATCGCTGTATAAAAAAAGCAGAAAAACACAATCAATCCAGTAAACAAAAGCATATACAGCCATGCACCTGGCGATAAAATTGCCGACATATCAGACAACCATTCAAAACCTTCTACACCCTTTGTAAACTGCGCAAATGTCGCAGGCAATAAAATCAAGCTTGAAGCAAAAATAGGTGGGATTACACCCGCTGTATTCACTTTCAATGGCAAGAAAGATGACTGTCCACCATACATCTTATTACCAACTTGGCGCTTGGCATATTGAATTGCAATGCGGCGCTGGGCTCGTTCGAACCAAACCACAACAGCCGTTACAGCAATCGCCATCGCAAACAGACCCAATACTGTAAGGGCTGAATACTCACCTGTGCGAGCCAATTCTAAAGTTCCACCAATTGCTGCAGGTAAACCAGCCACAATAGCAGAGAAAATAATCAATGAAATACCATTGCCAATGCCGCGTTCAGTAATTTGCTCACCCAACCACATCAAAAACATTGTACCACTAACCAAAGTAATCACTGTAATGATTCTAAAATCCAAACCAGGCTCAACAACCACACCCTGACCATTCACAGAGAATGTTTCCAAACCAATCGACATACCAATCGACTGAAAGATTGCCAGAACCAGTGTTCCGTAGCGTGTGTATTGGGTTATTTTACGACGACCCGATTCACCTTCTTTCTTCAATTGTTCCAATTTTGGAGATACTACTGTCATCAACTGAATAATAATCGCTGCCGAGATATAGGGCATAATACCCAAGGCAAAGACCGTTAAACGTGATAGCGCACCACCAGAGAACATATCAAACAGACCAAGCAAGCTACCTTGCGCCTGATTAAAAAATTGCGCCAATACCTGCGCATCAATGCCAGGTACAGGAATATGCGCACCCAAGCGATAAATAATCAATACGCCAAAGGTAAATAAGATTCTATTTTTTAACTCAGGGATTTGCCCGATGTTTCCCAGACCGCCCATAGATGGTGCGTTTTGCATCGTATTAAGCCTCTGCCAACTTCACTGAACCACCAGCGGCTTCAATTTTAGCAATTGCCGATGCTGATGCTGATGCAACGTTTATTTCAAGCTTTACAGCCACATCACCTGTCGCCAACAATTTAATCGGATCAACCGCATTACGAATCAAGCCCGCTGCAAACAATGCAGCCGCATCCAAAGCAGTTCCAGCTTCAAAAGCACTTAACTGACCGACATTAACCAATTGAAAAACTTTTTTGTTCATCGGTGTAAAACCACGCTTTGGCAAACGTTGAATCAAAGGCATTTGACCACCTTCAAAACCACGTCTTACGCTGCCGCCAGAACGAGACTTCTGTCCTTTATGTCCACGACCAGCAGTCTTACCATTGCCTGTAGCAATACCTTGACCTTTACGTTTACGTGTCTTGCGAGAACCAGCATCTGATTGGAGTGTGTTTAGCTTCATAACTCTTCCCCTACGCTTATTCAGCGGACTCAACCACAAGAAGGTGGTTGATTTTATTAACCATGCCGCGCACTGAAGGAGTATCTTCCAACTCAACAGTCTGGTGCATACGACGAAGACCCAAACCTACCAAAGTAGCTCTTTGATCTTTAGAATATCCAATGCCGCTCTTTACTTGGCGCACACGAATAGTTTTTTTCTTAGCCATGACTCGCTCCTGTTATCTATTGCAGCTTAAGACTTGCCGCGACGAGCAGAGATTTGCTCAGGGCTTTCAAGTGACTTCAAACCATTAAATGTTGCACGAACAACGTTAATATTATTACGTGAACCTTGACTTTTAGTCAAAATATCGCGAATGCCTGCTGCTTCAACAACCGCACGAACAACCGATCCGGCAATAACGCCCGTACCTTCAGTACAAGGCTTTAACAAAACACGCGAAGCATCCTGAATACCAGTCACTTGATAATGAATCGTGCCATCTTTAAGAGGCACATAAATCATTGATTTCTTTGCAATATCACAAGCCTTACGAATAGCTTCTGGCACTTCTTTGGCTTTAGCATGACCAAAACCAACATGACCAGCACCATCACCGACAATCATCAACGCAGAAAAACTCATGCGGCGACCGCCTGAAGTTGTTTTGGCGATACGGTTAATATCTACGAGCTTTTCAGTCAGCTCTAATTCATCAGCATTAATCATCCAAATCTCCTAAAACTTCAAGCCAGCAGCGCGAGCGCCTTCAGCCAATGATTTTACACGGCCATGGTAAGGGTAAGAACCACGATCAAAAGCAACTACTTCTAAGCCAGCTTTAACCGCACGTTCTGCCAACAACTTACCAACGCTTTCTGCGCCAGTGGCGTTGCCACCATTTTCAATCTCTTTATCAAGACTTGATGCTGATACCAAGGTTTTACCCGCAGCATCATCAATAACTTGAGCATAAATGTGACGAGCTGAACGAAACACACTCAAACGCAAACGGCCAGAGGCCTTAACACGTGAACGAACACGGCGTGAGCGACGAATCGCAGCATTATTTTCATAGCGCTTTGCAGACATGCTACTAATCTCCTAATCCGATAAGGCTTATTAAGCCTTTTTACCTTCTTTCATAGCAACGTGTTCACCAACATAACGAACACCCTTACCTTTATAAGGCTCTGGCGGACGATAAGCGCGAATTTCCGCAGCTACCTGTCCAACCTTCTGTTTATCAAAACCACTGATTGTGATATTGCTTTTATCAACTGTTGCCGTAACGCCAGTTGGCACTTCATATACCACAGGATGTGAAAAACCAAGCGACAAGTTCAATTTTTGACCTTGAGCCTGTGCACGATAACCAACACCACGCAATTCTAAAACTTTTTCAAAACCTTTGCTAACACCCATAACATTGTTTGCCAAAAGTGCGCGAGACAAACCAAAGTTACCATTCATTTTCTTGTTTGAAACATCCGCACAAGTAATTTGAATCTGATTATCTTCCTGCGTTGCAGCCAAACCATCAAACAAAGGAGAGCTTAATGTACCTTTAGCACCTTTAACTGTTATAGCATCCGCTGCAATTTTAACTTCAACCCCTGCTGGGATCGCAACAGGTTGTTTACCGACTCGAGACATCTTAAACCTACCTTAAAATACTGTGCAAAGAACTTCGCCACCGACGTGTTCTGCACGAGCCTTTTTATCTGTCATAATACCTTTTGAAGTACTTACTACAGCGACACCATAACCACTACGTACACGTGGTAATTCATCCGCATTGCTATAAACACGACGACCAGGCTTGGATACACGTTTAATTTCGTGAATCACTGCCGCGCCTTCATCATCATAACGAAGCGTCAAACGCAAATAGCGGTGACCCTTAAAGTTATAAGCCTTAGCAGCTGCAATATAACCTTCTTCACGAAGAATCTCTGCCATAGATAGCAAAGTATTACTCGCTGGAAGTTCAATTTTTTCTATGCCTACTTGTTGTGCGTTACGAATACGCGTCAACATATCAGCGATACGATCTGTCATCATAATGGAATCTCCTATCGCCTTACCAGCTGGATTTAACCATGCCTGGGATTTCACCCGCAGAGGCATGTTTACGTAAGCAAATACGGCACATGCCGAACTTGCGATATACAGAATGTGGACGACCACATAACTGACAACGTGTGTAAGCACGTACTTTAAATTTTGGTTTGCGATTGCATTTCGCAATTAGAGCTTTTGTAGCCATATCTGCCCCTTAATTCTTTCGGAACGGCATGCTAAATTCTTTAAGCAACGCGCGTCCTTCATCATTGGTATTCGCAGTGGTAACGATAGTAATATCCATACCACGAATTTTATCTACCTTATCATAATCAATCTCAGGAAAGATAATCTGTTCCTTAAGACCCAAGGTATAGTTTCCTCGACCATCAAATGCTTTCGGAGATACACCGCGAAAATCGCGAATGCGAGGTAAAGTTACATTGATCAAACGATCCAAGAACTCCCACATCTGCTCTCCACGCAACGTCACACGACAGCCAACAGGCATGCCGTCACGCAGTTTGAAGTTCGAGATAGATTTACGTGCACGTGTGGTTACTGGTTTTTGACCAGTAATCGCTGCCATATCTGACAATGCACCTTCCATCAATTTTGAATTGGTTGCAGCTTCACCCACACCCATATTCACAATAATTTTAGTCACTTGTGGTATTTGCATTGGATTTTTATATCCAAACTGCTCTTTCAAAGCAGGTGCCACGCGCGATTTATAGTCTTCTTTAAGACGAGCCATCACCTATACTCCTACTGATCCAAAACTTCGCCGCATTTACGGCAGTTACGGACCTTACGCCCATCGTCCAATGTCTTCATGCCCAAACGAACACCAGTTTTACATTTCGGACAGAAAAACTGAACATTAGAAAGCGCGATTGGCGCTTCTTTTTCAATAATACCACCGCTTGTTTGCTGTGTTTGACGGGTATGACGTTTCACCATGTTTACTTTGGAAACCAACACACGGTTATCCGAAGATATTACACGAATTACTTTGCCACGCGCACCTTTATCGCGACCTGCGATAACCAACACTTCATCATCGCGATGGATACGAGACTTTATCTGAGTCGTCATCATTTCCTCACACTCCTAACTACAGAACTTCTGGAGCTAGGGAGATAATTTTCATATAACCCTTACTGCGCAATTCACGCGTCACAGGGCCAAAAATACGTGTTCCCATTGGCTCACCTTGCTTGGATAGCAAAACAGCCGCATTTTCATCAAAACGAATAGAACTACCGTCTTGACGACGAAATTCTTTAGCCACACGTACAACTACAGCCTGCTGAACTTCACCTTTCTTCACTTTACCACCAGGTGCAGCTTCTTTCACAGCTACAACAATCACATCACCAACACTGGCATAGCGGCGTTTAGAACCACCCAAAACTTTAATGCACTTCACACGACGCGCACCAGAGTTATCGGCAACATTTAATACTGTTTCAGTCTGAATCATTTCTCAAACCCCGCTTACAGCTGTTCAGTGCGACGAAGAACTTCTTCCATCACCCAGCACTTGTTCTTGGAGATCGGACGAGATTCAACGATACGAACGGTATCACCAACATTACAGGTGTTTTCCGCATCATGAGCCATATATTTTTTATGTGAACGAATTGTTTTGCGATAACGCTCATGCAAAAATTTACGTTCCACTTGGACAACAACAGTCTTTTCACCTTTGTTGCTTACAACAACGCCTTGCAGCGTACGCTTATTGCTCTTAACTTCGGACATTTCTCTTCTATCCCCTTAACGCTGAGCCAGAATAGTCTGGATACGCGCTACTTCTTTGCGCACTGAACCAATTCTTGCAGAGTTAGTCAACTGCATCGTAGCTCTTTGAAAGCGCAATTTCATATGCTCTGCAGCCAAGTCATCCATACGCTCTTTCAATTCAGCATCAGATAATTTACGTAGTTCAACAGTTTTCATCGTCCAACTCCACGCGTCACAATCTTAGTGCGGATTGGCAATTTTGCCGCTGCGCGCTCAAGTGCTTCACGCGCAATTTTCTCATCAACACCGTTCATTTCATACAAAATACGACCTGCACGAACTGCTGCAACCCAGTATTCTGGAGAACCCTTACCTTTACCCATACGGACTTCGGCAGGCTTCTTTGATACAGGAAGATCTGGAAACATGCGAATCCAAACACGACCTTGACGTTTAATATGACGCGTCATCGTAATACGAGCAGCTTCAATCTGACGTGCAGTAATACGACCAGGCTCCATTGCCTTCAATGCAATATCACCAAAGTTCAATGAAGAACCACGTGTCGCTTTACCACGAATGCGCTGCAACTCTTTATGATGCTTGCGCCAGCGAATCTTTTTCGGTTGTAACATGACTCACTAACCCCGCTTATACGTTTTCAGCTTCGGTATCGCCCAGCTTTTCGCCGTTAAACACCCAAACTTTCACGCCAATAATTCCATATGTGGTTTTCGCTTCTGTAAAACCATAATCAATATCTGCACGCAATGTATGCAAAGGCACACGACCTTCACGATACCATTCCATACGCGCAATATCTGCACCGCCCAAACGACCTGAACAGTTAATACGAACACCCTTTGCGCCCATGCGCAATGCACCTTGCACAGCACGCTTCATCGCACGACGGAAAGCCACACGACGCTCAAGCTGCATAGCAATATTTTCAGCCACCAACTGAGCTTCCGCTTCTGCACGACGAACTTCAACAATATACACTTGCACTTCTTGACCAAATTCAGCAAAAAGCGATTTGCGCAATGCATCGATTTCAGAACCTTTCTTACCGATCACAACACCAGGGCGAGCCGTATGAATGGTTACCTTGATTTTGCCAGCAGGACGTTCAATAAAAATGCGTGAAACATGCGCATGTTTTAGACGAGCTTTAACAAACTTACGAAGTTTAATATCTTCGCGAAGCTGCTCACCAAAATTCTTATCTGCATACCAAACTGATTCCCAACCGCGTGTAACACCAACACGGAAACCAATTGGATTAACTTTCTGACCCATGAATAACCCCTTTATCCGCGTTCAGACACAGCCACAGTAATGTGACTACGACGATGGAAACGCTTACGCATACGCCCCATTCCTTTCGGACGGAAACGCTTCAATGTTGCACCTTCATCTACTCTAGTCGTAGATACAAACAGGCTATCAACATCCAAACCATTATTTTGCTCGGCATTCGCAACTGCTGACTTCAACACTTTTTCAAACAAACGTGCTGATTTCTTAGGCGACAACATCAAAACAGCCAAGGCACGGTCAACAGACAAACCACGGATAGCATCTGCCATCAAACGGGCTTTCTGGGCACTAATTTGCGCATCTTTATGAAGCGCACGTACTTCTTCGCTCATTCTAACCTACCTCCTGGCCTTTTTATCCGCACCGTGACCATAAAAGGTACGGGTTGGAGAAAATTCACCAAGCTTATGACCCACCATGTTTTCAGTCACGAAAACAGGAATGAATTTATTGCCGTTATGAACAGCAAAGTTCAAGCCTACAAAATCTGGAGCAATCGTAGAGCGACGAGACCAAGTCTTAATCACACTCTTCTTTTCGCTACCAACAACTGCATCAACTTTCTTCTGCAAAGAGGCCTCAATGTATGGACCCTTCTTTAAGGAACGCGCCATGCCTTACCTCACTTCTGGTTACGGCGACGAATAATATCACGATTCGAAGCCTTGTTCTTGTGACGAGTCTTATGACCCTTCGTTGGTACACCCCAAGGTGTTACCGGATGACGACCACCTGCTGTACGTCCTTCACCACCACCATGCGGGTGATCGACTGGATTCATGGCAACACCACGAACATGTGGACGAATACCCAACCAGCGCGAACGACCAGCTTTACCAACCTTACGGTTTGAGTGATCTGAATTACCAACTACGCCAATACTTGCCATACAGCGAATATCAACACGACGGAACTCACCAGATGGCAATTTCAAAATGGCTTTAGAGCCTTCTTTACCCATCAACTGAACGCCAACACCAGCACTACGTGCCAATTGAGCGCCCTTTTCAGGCTTCATTTCAACATTGTGCAGCATAGTACCAACACGAATGCTTGATAAAGGCAAGGCATTGCCAGGACGAATCTCAGCATCAGGACCCGACATGATTGAATCGCCAATACGAAGTCCTTGTGGAGCAACGATATAACGCTTGTCACCATTAGAGAATATAACCAAAGCAATGTACGAAGTACGGTTCGGATCATACTCAATGCGCGACACCTTACCTTCTACGCCGTGATTGTCACGCTTGAAATCAATCATGCGATATAGACGCTTGTGTCCACCACCACGATGACGCGATGTAATGCGACCGTTATTGTTACGGCCGCCACTTTTCTTCAAACCTTCAGTCAAAGACGCTTCAGGTTTTCCCTTGTACAAATCAGGGTTTACAGCCGCTACACGGCCACGGTTACCATTGGTAGTTGGTTTTAAAGCTTTCAATGCCATGGTTTACGCCTCTTCTTCCGGATCAATTGACTGACCCTCAACCAAGCGAACTACAGCCTTACGATAGCCTGGACGACGACCAACATGTGCGCCACGGCGCTTTTCTTTACCGGGCACATTAATCACCTGAACTTTTTCAACTTGCACTTCAAAGATTGCTTCAACTGCAGCTTTTACATCCACCTTACTCGCATCCGTTGCAACACGGAACACATATTGATTGGATGCAGCACGTGCAATATAGCTCTTCTCAGTAATAACAGGCTGACGAAGTGTGTTCATATGCTTATATGTTGCACTCATGCCAGACCTCCTTCAATTTTAGCCAAGGCTTCTTCAGTCACGACAATACGATCAAATTTTAATAAATCATGAATCGTAAGCTGACCATCAAAAATAATCTTGGTATGTGGAATATTACGAGCTGAAAGCTCAATTTCATTGTTTGCAGCACCCAGTACATACAAACCAGATGAAATAGACAATGCATCAGCAATAGAGATGAATGCTTTCGTCTTCACTTCAGGCAATTCCAATTTATTCAAAACAACCAAGCGACCTTCACGCACTGCATCGGAAAGGACCATGCACAATGCTTTACGACGCTCTTTGCGATTGATACGGGTAGCAAAACTTGTATTGGCATTTGGACCATGTGCAACACCACCATGACGCCATTGCGCAGAACGCGTTGAACCCTGACGAGCCCGACCTGTTCCTTTTTGCTTCCAAGGTTTACGACCACCACCAGAAACCATTGCTACAGTTTTTGAAGCACTTGTACCTGCACGCTGCGCACTAGCCAAAGCTGCATATACACGGTGAACAAAACCACTATCCGTTTCAACATCAAATACACCAGCATTAAGCTCACGTGTACCGACCACTTTGTTGGCCTGATCAACGATATTGATCTCTGCCATCTTATGCTCCCTTAACCGCTGGACGAAGCTCTAACAAACCATTCTTAGCACCGGGCACAGCACCCTTCACAAGAATACGGTTTTGATCTTCATCAATACGAACGATTTCTAAATTCTGCACAGTTTTACGCACATTACCGTAATGACCTGGCATTTTCTTACCTGGGAATACACGCCCTGGCCATTGACACTGACCTGTAGAACCCATCTGACGATGAACTTTCTCAGCACCATGCGTTGCACGACCACCAGCAAAGTCATAGCGTTTCATAACACCAGCAAAACCATGACCTTTCGATGTGCCTGCAACATCAATTTTCTGACCCACTGCAAACAAAGAAGAGTTCAACTCTTGACCCAGTTCATAACTAGCATCAGATGCAATACGAAATTCTTTCAAACTACGCATTACTTCTTGACCTTGTTTGGCATAATGACCCTGTACTGCACGGCTTTCAGCCTTTTTCGCAGTGCCATAACCAACTTGAATTGCATCATAACCATCTTTATCAGATGTGCGACGCGCAATTACTTTACATGTTTCAACATTCAAAACAGTTACAGCCAAAGCCGAACCATCTTCAGTAAAAATCTGTGTCATACCCGCTTTACGGGCGATCAATCCACTCATGATAGCCTCCCTTAAAGCTTGATTTCGACATCAACACCAGAAGGCAGGTTTAGCTTCATCAAAGCATCTACTGTCTGCGGCGTTGGTTTGTCAATATCAAGTAAGCGTTTATGAGTACGAATCTCAAATTGCTCACGTGATGATTTATATTTATGCGGTGAACGAATCACGCAAAATTTACGGATACGTGTCGGGATCGGAATAGGACCACGAACTTCCGCGCCTGTACGCTTTGCTGTTGCAACAATATCTTCGGCACTTTTGTCCAAGATACGATGATCAAAAGCCTTCAGGCGAATTCGAATACTTTGAGCTGCCACTTAATGCTCCCTTTACTCGCTAATTTCGGTAACGACGCCAGCGCCGACCGTACGACCACCTTCGCGGATAGCGAAACGCAGCTCTTTATCCATTGCGATTGGTGTAATCAATTCAACATCCATAGAGATGTTATCAC
>Ga0256829_1001479_pt1 | contig 19176 bp, 20 predicted proteins | sample 131447metaG_FD_185979 | JGI IMG/M metagenome (GOLD analysis project Ga0256829, IMG submission 185979) | Hydrothermal vent microbial communities from Lau Basin, Pacific Ocean - 131-447 | ecosystem: Environmental > Aquatic > Marine > Hydrothermal vents | place: Pacific Ocean: Lau Basin | collected...
AAAAGAAAAAAAAAAAAAAAAAACATATTATGTTTGCTCCAGAAGCTCCTGAAATTTTATTTCAAGATTATGGTACTGGAAAACTAAATAACGGATTCGCTACAATAAATATTGACCCCATACTTTCTAAAAATATAATAGTTGATGATGATATCATCCTTTAAAAGTTTTCATTCAGTTAAGGAGACTGTAAAGGTGTTTATGTAACTAATAAATCAGCTGAAAGTTTCACTGTTAAAGAACTTCAAGGCGGCTCAAGTAACGTAGGATTTAGCTATCAAATTGTAGCCACAAGAGTTGACAGAGTTGATAATGAAGGAAATGTTTTATCTAAAAACGCTAATGTGAGATTACCTGTAGCACCAAAACCTCTTGATAGAATTGAAATTAAAAAAATTGAATCTAAAATTTTTAAAGAAAAAAAAGTAAAAAGAGAATAATTAAATAAATTTTAAAAAACTCCAAAGCGACCTAGATTTTAAATAATTTAGGTCGTTTTCATTTTTATAAGCTTCTCTTTCAAAAGAAATATTTAAATAAGCTCTATACCAATTCTTAAACTTTATTAATCGTAATAAAAACTCAATAAAATACCACAAATAAAAACCAATCACTAACAATTCTAATTGCTGTCTTAAATGTATTTTTTCATGATTAATTAAAATCATGTCATCTTTTTGTCTTTTATGCTTTAACATTATAAATGGATAAATAGTTATAGCCGTATAACCTTTTGGTACCAAATATTTAAAAACTAAAAGCATAAGGTTTTTGATATAAAAGTAGTAGTAAAATTACATTATCTTTGTAAATATGAAGAAAATCATTCCTGTAGAAGAAGGTGATTATTATCTAACACCAGAAGGTTACCGTTGTTTCACAGCACAATATCACCTTAAACGCGGTTATTGTTGCCAAAGCGGTTGCAGACACTGTCCTTATGGGTATGATAAATCAACCAATACATTAAAAAAAAAGTAATGCAAGCAACAAGTATCTCATTTAAAGAACAAATTTTAGAAGGAATTCCAAATGAATTACCTCAACCTAAACCGTTTGATCATTCTTTAAATCATGCACCAAAAAGAAAAGACATTTTAAATGACGAAGAAAAAAAATTAGCACTAAAAAATGCTCTTCGTTATTTTGATAAAAAACATCATGCGACATTACTTCCAGAGTTTAAAAACGAATTAGATACCTACGGAAGAATCTACATGTATCGCTTGCGTCCTGATTACAAAATGTACGCAAGACCAATTGAAGAATATCCTGCAAAGTCTAAACAAGCAGCAGCAATCATGTTAATGATTCAGAATAATTTAGATTACGCAGTCGCACAACATCCACACGAGCTAATAACTTATGGTGGAAACGGTGCTGTTTTCTCTAATTGGGCGCAGTACAGATTAACCATGAAATATTTGGCAGAAATGACCGACGAACAAACCTTAGTAATGTACTCTGGTCATCCAATGGGCTTATTCCCTAGTCACAAAGAAGCACCTCGTGTTGTAGTCACTAACGGAATGATGATTCCTAACTATTCAAAACCTGATGATTGGGAAAAATTTAATGCACTAGGTGTCACACAATATGGTCAAATGACTGCTGGTAGTTATATGTACATTGGTCCGCAAGGTATTGTTCACGGTACAACTATTACAGTACTTAACGGATTTAGAAAAATTAAAAAACAACCTAAAGGAAATCTATTTGTAACTTCTGGATTAGGCGGAATGTCTGGTGCACAACCAAAAGCAGGTAATATTGCTGGTTGTATTACAGTTTGTGCAGAAGTCAACCCAAAAATCACACAAGTAAGATTAGACCAAGGTTGGATAGACGAAAAAATTACCGATGTAAATGAATTAGTTACTCGTGTTAAAAAAGCTAAAGCTGAAAAAGAAACCATTTCTATAGCCTATTTAGGTAATGTAGTTGACGTTTGGGAAACTTTTGATAAAGAAAACATACATATTGATTTAGGAAGTGACCAAACCTCATTACACAATCCTTGGGCTGGTGGTTATTATCCTGCTGGATTATCTTTTGAAGATGCCAACACAATGATGGCTAATCAACCAGATTTATTTAAAGAAAAAGTACAAGAATCTTTACGTAGACAGGCTAAAGCAATAAATAAACATACCGCAAAAGGCACGTACTTTTTTGATTACGGTAATGCCTTTTTATTAGAAGCATCTCGTGCTGGAGCAGATGTAATGGCTACAAACGTCACTTTAGGTAGAGAGTTTAAATATCCAAGTTACGTGCAAGATATTATGGGACCAATGTGTTTTGATTATGGTTTTGGTCCATTTAGATGGGTTTGCGCTTCTGGAAAACCTGAAGATTTAGCTAAAACAGATGAAATTGCTTGTCAAGTTTTAGAAGAAATTATGCAGCATTCTCCAGAAGAAATCCAGCAACAAATGGCTGATAATATTCAGTGGATAAAAGGTGCTCAAGAAAACAAACTAGTTGTTGGTTCTCAAGCTCGAATCTTATATGCAGATGCTGAAGGACGTATGAAAATAGCCGAAGCCTTTAATCAAGCTATAAAAAATAATGAAATTGGACCTGTTATATTAGGTAGAGACCATCATGATGTATCAGGTACAGATAGTCCTTATCGCGAAACTTCAAACATTTATGATGGTTCTCGTTTTACAGCAGATATGGCTATACACAATGTAATTGGCGATAGCTTTAGAGGCGCTACTTGGGTTAGTATTCACAACGGTGGTGGCGTTGGTTGGGGCGAAGTTATAAATGGCGGATTTGGTATGGTTCTTGATGGTACTAAAGAAGCATCAACCCGATTAAAACAAATGTTATTTTGGGATGTTAATAACGGAATTGCAAGACGTAGTTGGGCAAGAAATGACGAGGCTATTTTTGCCATTAAACGCGCCATGCAAACCGAGCCTAACTTAAAAGTAACATTACCAAATATTGTGGATGATGATTTATTGAATTCAATTTAAAACATATAACGCTATGAAAACAATCATTAAACTTTTACCAATTGCTCTAATTGCTATGGTTATTACATCTTGTAGCTCGGTTAGAGTTGCTGCAGATTATGATAGAGATGTAGATTTTAACCAATACAAAACGTTTGCTTTCTTCAAATCTGGTATAGATAAAGCTGAAATAAGCGACCTTGATAAAAAACGTATCTTACGTGCAATAGAAGCAGAGTTATTAGCAAAAGGATACACAAAATCAGAAAATCCTGATATGCTAGTTAGCATTTTTACCAAATCTAATCAACGTGTTGATGTTTATAATAACTCTTGGGGCTTTGGTGCTTGGGGATGGGGCGCACCTGGATGGGGATGGGGCTGGAATATGCAACCTAATGTTTCTACCAGAACACAAGGTGTTTTATTTGTAGACCTTATAGACGCTAAGAAAAAAGAATTAGTCTGGCAAGGACAAGGTACAGGTTACTTAAGTTCTAATATGGAAAAGAAAGAACAAAGAATAAAAGAATTTGTTGCAAAAATCATGGAGAAATATCCTCCTGGTAGCATGCAATAAGAATAAAAAAGGCGACTAATTAAATAGTCGCCTTTTTGTATTTTAAGGGTAATATTCTTTAGCGTGACCATTATCTACTAACCATTGATTAACTTCTAATCCATCTTCTAAAATAATATTTGCTAAATAACGACCATATTTACCTTGTTTATCTTTGTAAGAACGTATTGTTACTTCTTTCCCTAACACCATTTCTCTTAGTATATCTCTAACAATAATACCTTGCTCTCTTTCTTCTCCTCTAAGCTCTGGAGTATCTATACCGTAAAGACGTAATTTCATTTCTTGAAAATGTAAAAAACCTAAATCTACCATTGCTGTTACAGTATCTCCATCATAAACGTCTATAATCTTTGCTTTGTAATTGTACACATCTAATTGTTTAATAGCTATTTAAATATATAAAAACTAAGTGAAATACAGTCAATCAAACTATTATATGCAATAAAAAACCCTTAAAACTAAAGTTTTAAGGGTTAGATTTATAACTTAATAAAGTCTTTATGATTAATCTTTATTTTGTTTGAAGTTATCAAACTCGCTTGTTTGCTCTTCTTTTGGCCAAGTGTTGTTTGATGTGTCAACGTCTGCAGTTTCTAGTTTTGGATCTACTGTAATTTTTACAATTTCTTTTTCAGAAGCTACAGCTTTACTTACTTCTTTATCATTAAGTCTCCAGATTTGCGCTGGGTAAGTTTCTGTTTTTGATGTTCCGTCTGCATAAGTATATTCTACAATTATTGGCATTACCAATCCTCCTGGTTTTTCAAAAGTCACATTATAAAAATACTTTGGCTCTTTTAATTGCTTTTGTTCTGCAGGAGTAAAGTTATCCATAATGTATTCTTTTAGTGATTGAGAACCTTCCATTAAGCTTTTTGCTTTCATGTCTTCTTTGTAATCTTCACTTCCTTCTTCTACCATGTAAACTAATGGTGGTAAATCGCTTAAACTCATACCACGCGCTTTAACCATGTCTTTGATTTGCTGTGTTGGTTCATTAGATACATAAAACTTTTTAACATCTTTAATTGCTATATCTACATAATCTGTTGTATAAAACCATCCTCTCCAAAACCAATCTAAATCTACAGCAGAAGCATCTTCCATTGTTCTAAAGAAATCCTCTGGAGTTGGGTGTTTAAACATCCATCTTTGCGCATATGTTCTAAAAGAGTAATCAAATAATTCGCGTCCCATAATTGTTTCACGTAAAATATTTAACGCTGTAGCTGGTTTTCCGTAAGCATTATTACCAAACTGATATGTATTTAAACCTTTTGTCATAATTGGTGCTATGTAATCTTGATCACCACCCATGTAATTAACAATTTTTTCTGCAGGACCACGTCGTGATGGATACTTATCCATACCTGGAGATAAAGAAGACGGATACCACTCTGCAAAATCTTGTTCTGCTACGTATTGAGAAAATGTATTTAAACCTTCATCCATCCATGTCCATTGACGCTCGTCACTATTAACAATCATTGGGAAGAAGTTGTGTCCAACCTCATGAATAATTACACTTATCATTCCGTATTTTACACGATCGCTATAATTACCATCTGCATCTGGTCTTCCATAGTTCCAGCAAATCATAGGATATTCCATTCCTTGATTTTTAGCATGAACAGAAATTGCTTTATGATAAGGATAATCAAAAGTCATACGAGAATACGTTTTTAAAGTACTTGCTACTGCTTTTGTAGACCATTCTTCCCACAAAGGATTTCCTTCTTTAGGATATAATGATACTGCCATTACATCTTTATCACCTATTTTAACAGCCATCATATCCCAGATGTAACGTCTTGATGTTGTAAATGCAAAATCACGAACATTTTCAGCATATAGCTTCCATGTTTTTTTCTTTGTTGCTTTTGTTTTTTCTGCTGCTCTTGCTTCTTCTTCTGTTACGATTAAAACAGGCTCTTCATAAGATTTTTTTGCTTTCTCATAACGTTTCATCATTTCTTTAGAAAAAACGTCTTTACGGTTAGTTAATTTACCTGTTCCATCTAACATATGATCTTCTGGGACAGTAATATTAACTTCAAAATTACCAAATGGTAGTGCAAACTCATCACGTCCCCAAAATTGAGAGTTTTGCCATCCTTCTACATCATTATAAACTGCCATACGAGGATAAAATTGAGCTATAACGTATGCTCTATTATCGTCCTCCTCAAAGTATTCGTAACCAGAACGACCTCTTCCTTCTACGTGATTGTTAATGTTATACCACCACTTAATTTTAAAAGTAAATTGGTCTCCAGATTTTAATACTGAAGGCATTTCTACTCTCATCATGGTACGATTAATCATATGTGGTAAAGGATTACCTTTTTCATCTTTTACAAATTCAATATTAAAACCTCCATCAAAACCTTCTGTCATGTAGCTATTAGCAAATGATGAAGTTTGTTGTGCTGGTGCTATACCGCTTCCTTGTATTAAAGGTGTTTTAGAGTCTTTAGCTCTCATATTTTGATCTAATTGTACCCATAAATACTCTAGGTTGTCTGGTGAGTTGTTAGTGTACGTAATTGTTTCTTCACCGTAAATTCTAGCGTTAACATCGTCTAACTCGATGTCCATTTTATAGTCTGCTTGTTGTTGGTAATAAGCAGGACCTGGTGCACCAGACGCTGTTCTAAACATGTTTGGTGTAGAAAACTCGTCGTATAATTGCTTAAACTTGTTGTTGTTAGTATGACCTGGTTGTCTTTCTTTTTTGTCTTCAGCTTGGTCTTGCGCAAATACACTTGCTGAAACAAATAAAGCTGAAAGGAATAAATACTTTAGTTTTTTCATTTTTAGAATTAGTTATAAAGGATGTGAATTTAACAAAATTTAACGTTGCTATAAAGGCTTTACTAAAAGTTTAACAAACCTTTATCGTTCTGCGCAGTTAATACCACGGTTTTATTTTTGTTATTAATATTGGTTCTTATAACGTTTTTTTGATCTTCAAACATATCAAACAAAACCTTATTTTTAATTTGGAAAGTAGAAATTGATTTTATGTTTTCTATCTCTAGGTAACAATGCATAATACCATCATCATACTTTTTACCTATAAAATTTGGTATTACCTCTTGGTTATTTATTGATATTTCAATCTTTGTTAAAAGATATTTTTTAATGTAATCGTCTATTTGTGTTTCGTCATCACCTCTATCTAAAGTTATATTTTTGTCGTATCTTTTTCTTAATACACTTTCAAAATCATCAATAAATATTCTAGAAATTATTTGCACAGATTGTTGCTCTTTCACAAACTCTATTTGTGTAATACTTACATAATATTTGTGTAGTGTATTAAAAGAGCATAAAAAGAAAATTGCTATTACAGATATTAGTTTAATTGATTTCATTTAAGTGTATTATTTAGTGTCACAAATCTAATGGTTAGTAACCAAAAACCATTCTAATTAATTATCATTTTGTATTTGACTTACATTTTTAATAAACTCATTATACTTATCTGTAAAAAATTGTAATGCTTCTAAGTTACTTTTTGTACATCTTGATCTAAAGCTTGGGTCTTCTTGACAGTAGTAAAAAAACTCGTCTTTTTTGTCTTCTGGTAAGGGATTTTGAGTAAAAAAATCTTCGATTAAATCATTTTTTAATCTAGCTAATAACGCGTCATTACTTTCTAATCTTACGCGTTCTTTTAGCATTTTTGTGCGACCGGTAATAGTGTTTAAAAACTTATTAAAGTTAACAGCAGCACCTAAGCCTATTGCAAACATTTTTTCGTTTCCGCCTGCTTCATTAAGTCGGTTTTCGTTTTGGGTTAATGGTTTTCCTTTGTAACCAGGTATACCTACATCATAAAAGTTAATATCTGCTTTTGCTGTTGAGGAAGAAACATCTTTAGTTAAATCTCCAGAGAGTTGCTTGGTTAAAAAAACTTCATCCAGATCATTAGTAAATAATTCTAATTTGGCTCTTAAAGTTTTTGTCTTAATATTTTCTTCTGATACAACTTTAACTAAAACTTGATATTGGACACCTGAAAAAACAATAGTATCATTTTGCTTTGCCTTGATTTTAAAAACTCCTAAACTATCTGTTGTAGCATTTGTTAAAGAAGTTTTATTTAGAACATGAATATTTTCTAAATCATCATCTGCAACTATCTGACCTTTTATAGTAACCGTTTGAGATATTGCAAATTGTACAATAAAAGCTAATAATATAAAAAGTTGATTACTCTTTTTCAACTGGATTCTCACTTAAAAATTTTTTACTCTTTTTGTTTAAATCCTCTATTAATTGCATCTCATTACCTTTTTCTAGAAGAGATACATCAAAATCATTTTTTTGCACAAATGCTATAAAAGCTTCTACTTGTTCTTCTGGGATATTAAAATTTTTAGTATAATAATCATGTTGATATTTATCTGCTAAAGTCTGGGTTGGTATTTTCTCTGTTTCTGTATTAGTATTTTTAGATTTCTTTTTTGGTTTAAAAATTAAATTTACCAAACCTTCAACAATTGCAACACCGTTAGCTTGATAACGTATACGATCGTTTTGATTCATCGCTGCATAATTTTCTACCTTACTATATCTGTCATCAGAAAACTCGTATACAGATATATCATCCACTCCAAAATAAATAGCATCCATATCTGGATTAAACACCTCTACACTTTCTACATCTTCTTTTAAAACACCAGTTAAATCGTATGGTAATATCACAACTTCGTCTAACTTATTAACTCGTTCTACTAAAAAAACAGTCATTTGTTTATTTTTAATAATAGATTCTGTTACAGTTAAACTAAAGTCTTTAAACTGAAGCGCAGACACCTCTACCTTATCATTAAGCATAACTTGCAAGGTAAACTCACCTTTTTCATCTGTAATTGTTCCTTTATTAGAAGATATATTAAAAACGGTAACACCTTCTACATCTGGTGTATTTACAATAATTTTACCTTTTACAGTAACTCTTGTTGAATCTTGAGCTAAAGAAAAAATAGTGAAGAAGAATAAAGATAAGGATAGAAAATATTTCATAACGGTTGATTTTACTGTAAATTAAGCATTTTTACTCTTAATTTAATTCTAATTAGGCACTAAACTTTTGTTAAAAGCTAGCTTTACATAAATTTACAAAAACTATTATTACAATGAAGCAAATAATTATTGCAAGCACTTCTACCGTACATGGCGGTCAATATTTAGACTATCTTTTAGACACATTAAAAATTCATTTTAAAGACACAGAAGAAGTTATCTTTATTCCCTACGCTAGACCTAGCGGAATCACACATAAACAGTATACAGAAAAAGCTAGCAATGCTTTTAATAAAATTGAAAAAAAATTAATTGGCTTACATACTTTTAAAAACCCAAAAGAAGCAATAGACAACGCAAAAGGTATTTTTGTTGGTGGCGGAAACACCTTTGTTTTAGTCAATGCTCTTTACAAATTTAATTTAATTGAAAGCTTACAAGACGCCATAAAAAAAGGAACTCCGTATTTAGGAACCAGTGCTGGAAGCAACATTTGTGGTCTTACCATGAATACAACTAATGATATGCCTATTGTTTATCCGCCAAGTTTTAAAACATTAGGTTTTGTGCCATTTAATATTAATCCACACTATTTAGATCCAAACCCAAGTAGCAAACACATGGGTGAAACTAGAGAAACCAGAATAAAAGAATTTCATCAATTTAACACACAACCAGTAATTGGTTTACGCGAGGGAAGTTGGATAGAAGTTAAAGACAACAATTTACAATTAAAAGGAAATTTACAAGCACGCATTTTTGAGCACAATCAAGAACCTTACGAAGTTGATCCTGATACATTCTTAAATGAATTGAAGTAAAGCACAAAAATTTAAAAAAATTATTTTTCATCAAAGTATGTCATTCCGAACGAGGTACGAGGAGGAATCTCATATTCATATTATTAAGATGAGATTTCTCAATATGCTCGATATGATAAAAGCATCACAATAAATTATAAGGATTAAAATAAAAAAAGTCTCATCAAATTGATGAGATTTTTTTTTTAGCGGGAGACCGGTTTTACTTCGACTACGCTCAGTATAAACTTCTCACCCTAATCTTAGAGCGTTTAAATATTTCTTGAAATAAAAAAGCTTCATCGTTTTTGATGAAGCTTTTTGAGCGGGAGACCGGGTTCGAACCGGCGACATTCAGCTTGGAAGGCTGACGCTCTACCAACTGAGCTACTCCCGCTTTTTGCGGTGGCAAATATAAACAAAGATTTTAATTATTTGCAAAAAATTATAATTTCTTTAAAAAATGATAGCCTAAAATTTCAAAACCCTCGTTATAATAAAATTTGTGTGACGGGTAGTTTTGAACGTAAGTATTTAATTCACAAGTAGTACAACCTTTACTTTTGGCATAATCGTATAACCACTTAAAAAAAAGTTTACCAAGACCATTTCCTCTATATTTTTCTTCAATATAAACATGATCTACTTCCATACTTCTACCAACGTAATGTCTTGTTTGAAACCACATTCCTGACATACCAATTAAAGTATCACCATCATAAACACCTGCACACTCATAATTTTGAGTAATCATTTCGGCAAAACGCTCTTTTAATACTGCATCAGAATTAGCATTATTAGTTAATTTTTGCATTAACGGAATAATGCTGAAAATTTCAGTTTTATCTATTATTTTAAACTTAAAAGACATCTCAATTTTTATTACAAAATTAGTTAATTTTGAAATACTATTATACAAATAATGCAAATCAAAGCAAGTACACAACGGTTATATTTAAGAGAATTTTCTGTAGATGATGCTATTCATTTTTACGAGATGAATTCTGACCAAGACGTACTAAAATATACTGGAGACAAACCGTTTTCTTCTTTAAATGAAGCAGAGCAATTCCTATTAAACTACAAAGAATACGAAAAACATAATATGGGAAGATGGGCAGTTTGCGATAAAAAAACAGATCTGTTTTTAGGTTGGTGCGGATTAAAATTTCATCCTAAAGAAAACAAAGTTGAAGTTGGTTATCGCTTCTTTAAACAATTTTGGAATAACGGTTACGCTACCGAAAGCTGTCAAGCTGCAATAACTTATGGATTTACCAAATTACATTTACAAACCATATATGCACATGCACATATAGAAAATTATGCCTCACATAAAGTTCTAGAAAAATGCAATATGCAATTAATAAAAACCTTTAATTATACTGGCATGCCTGCAAACTTATATAAAACAGAAAATCCTAATATAGAAATAAAACAAATCACAGCTTTACAAACCTATCCAGTACGTCATCCTGTTTTAAGAACTGGCAGACCTATTGAAGATTGTAAGCTAACTTTTGATGATCACGAAGACACATTTCACTTAGGTTTATATTATAAAAACAAGTTGTCTAGTGTAGTTAGTTTAATGAAACTTAACAATGAAAAATTTGAAGAACAAAACCAATATCGCTTACGCGGAATGGGAGTTTTAGAACAGTTTCAAGGCTATGGATTTGGCAGATTACTAGTAGAAACAGCCGAAACAATGGTAAAACAAAAAGGAACTAAACTACTTTGGTTTGATGCTAGATTAATTGCTGTTGGATTTTACAAGCGATTAGGTTTTACAATTATTGGGAACCAATTTGAAGTCCCTAAAGTTGGTCCTCATTATGTAATGTATAAACGATTATAGATTTTATTTGTATTTTGTCTAAATTCATTCAACCAAAAAAAATAAACTCAACATTTAACGTTGAACTTTCGTAATTTGCTTTATCTAAATCAATTATCATGAGAAATTTTAAAGGTAGACTTCTAATTGGTGTTCTTCTTGCTGCATTTGCTTTGTTTAAATATTACAACTCAATGGAAACAAATGAGTACACAGGAAAGAAACAAGCAATCTCTATGACGCCAGACCAAGAAATTCAAATGGGTTTGCAAAGTCGAGATCAAATGGCGGCACAACATGGTGGATTATATCCAAACCAAGAGTATCAAGTATTTGTAGACAGAGTTGGCAATAAATTAGTACAAAATAGTGTTGCAAAAGACACGCCTTATAAATATGAATTTCATTTACTAGCAGATAAAAATACTATTAACGCTTTTGCCTTACCTGGCGGACAAATTTTTATCACCTATGCCCTATTTTCTAAATTAGAAAACGAAGACCAACTAGCTGGTGTTTTAGGGCACGAAATTGGTCACGTTATTGGTCGTCATAGTGCAGAGCGTATTGCAAATTCTGAGCTTTGGCAAGGTTTATCAACTGCAGGTTCTGTTGGCGGTAATATGGGAGATGTAGTTAGTCAATATGGCATGTCTAAACTATTAAAAAATGGTCGTGGTGATGAGTTAGAAAGTGACGACTTAGGTGTACGTTTTATGATGCGTTCTGGGTATGATCCAGAAGAAATGATTGGCGTTATGCAAATTTTAAAACAAGCAGCTGGTCCAAATCGCGTACCAGAATTCCAGAGTACTCATCCCGATCCAGAAAATAGAATTGAAAAAATTAAAGCCTCTATTAAAAAATACACAATAAACTAAAACGATTTAGTAGAAAACCAACAAAGTCCTGCAAATGCAGGACTTTTGTTTTTATATTTGTTATAATAAAACTTACAGTAATGAATAAAAAAGTCATCTTAATGATACTAGATGGTTGGGGAAAATCTCCAGACCCAAAAGTATCTGCAATAGATAATGCTAACACACCTTTTATAGACAGTTTATACACCAAATTTCCTAACGCACAATTGCGTACAGACGGACTACATGTTGGTCTGCCAGAAGGACAAATGGGAAATAGTGAAGTTGGCCACATGAATCTTGGTGCAGGACGCATTGTTTATCAAGACTTAGCAAAAATAAATCTTGCTGTAGAAAATAATACACTTGCCAAAGAACAAGTATTAATAGATGCTTTTAATTATGCGAAAGCAAATAATAAAGATGTTCATTTTTTAGGGTTAGTAAGTAATGGTGGCGTACACTCGCACATCAACCATATTAAAGGATTAATTACAGCTGCTCAAAATGCTGGAGTTACAAATAGCTATGTTCATGCGTTTACAGATGGTCGTGATGTAGACCCAAAATCTGGTAAAGGATTTATTGAAGATTTAGAAAATTTCACTTCAAATACAAACACAAAAATTGCAAGTGTAACAGGTCGTTATTATGCAATGGATAGAGACAAACGTTGGGAACGTGTTAAATTAGCATACGATGCTGTAGTAAATGGTTTAGGTGAAAAAACGCAAGACTTATCTAATGAAATTCAGACAAATTACGATAATGATATCACAGACGAATTTATCAAACCAATCATTAAAATAGATGAAGCTGGTAATCCAATAGCAACTATTAAAGAAGATGATGTCGTTATCTTTTTCAATTTTAGAACAGATCGTGGTCGCGAATTAACAGAAGCGTTATCACAACGCGATTTTCATGAGCAAAACATGCATAAGTTGAATTTATACTACGTGACTTTAACTAATTACGACGAAACGTTTACAGGTATCAACGTTGTTTTCAACAAAGAAAATTTAACCGATACTTTAGGTGAAGTTTTAGAAAAGCATAATAAAACACAAATCAGAATTGCAGAAACTGAAAAATATCCTCACGTTACATTTTTCTTTTCTGGAGGACGCGAAACACCTTTTGAAGGTGAAAAACGAATTTTAAAAAATTCGCCAAAAGTAGCAACCTACGATTTAAAACCAGAAATGAGTGCATTTGAGCTAACCGATGCTTTAGTACCAGAATTAGAAAATGAAACAACAGATTTTGTTTGTTTAAATTTTGCAAACGGTGATATGGTTGGTCACACTGGTGTTATGGACGCTGCAATTAAAGCTTGCGAAGCAGTAGATAAATGTGTTGAAAAAGTGGTAACAACTGCATTAGATCACGGTTATACAACACTTTTAATTGCCGATCATGGTAATTGCGAAACTATGATAAATCCTGATGGTAGCCCAAACACAGCACATACTACAAATCCTGTCCCTGTTATTTTAATTGATAACGAATTAAAGCATATAGAAAACGGTATTTTAGGAGATATGGCGCCTACCATTTTAAAATTAATGGGTGTAGAACAACCTGAAGCAATGACGCAAAAACCTTTAGTGTAATACTAAATAAATATAATTGTGATTAAAAAATCCGCTTCAATACGAAGCGGATTTTTCATTTTAAATCAATTGAATTTTAAATTCAAAAAATTAAATTTATTGTACTTTTACAATCTTATTTCTATATAAATGAATATACAAGGAAAAATAATAGCTGTAGATTTTGATGGCACTATTGTAGAAGATGCATATCCAGGTATAGGCAAACCTCGTTTGTTTGCTTTTGAAACTTTAAAACGTCTTCAAAATGATGGTCATCGACTTATACTTTGGACCTATAGACATGGTAAACGTCTAGAGGAAGCTGTTAATTTCTGTAAAGACAATGGTATAGACTTTTACGCTGTAAATAAAAGTTTTCCTGAAGAAACGTTTAAAGGTGATGTAAGCCGAAAAATTAACGCCGATTTATTTATAGACGATCGTAATATTGGTGGTATTTTAGGTTGGGGAGAAATTTATCAAATGCTTACCAACCAAACACCGCAACAATCAAAACCTAAGAAAAAAGGCTGGTTTAAATTTTAACAACCAATCATTTCAAAATACGCTTTATCTATTTCTTCTCTGTGATCTGGATGAGCTATATTAACCAAAGCTTTTATACGCTCTTTAATAGTTTTCCCATAAAGGCTAGCCACACCAAATTCTGTTACAACATAATGTACGTGCGACCTTGTAGTTACTACACCAGCACCTGGTTTTAAAGATGGTACAATTCGACTAATACCATTTCTAGTTACAGATGGTAATGCTATAATTGCTTTACCGCCTTCACTTAAAGATGCGCCTCTAATAAAGTCCATTTGTCCACCAACTCCAGAATACATATGCGCACCAATAGAATCTGCACAAACTTGTCCCGTCACATCTACTTCAATAGCAGAATTAATGGCTACCATTTTTGGATTTTGTTTAATAATCGAAACATCGTTTGTGTAATTTGATGCACGCATTTCTATAAATGGGTTATCGTCTACATAGTCATATAACTTTTGCGAACCAATTAAAAAAGTAGCCAAAGCACGACCACGATTAATTTCTTTATAGTTACCATTAATTACATCCTTTAAAATTAAATCTATAACACCATCAGAAAACATTTCGGTATGTAAACCTAAGTCTTTGTGATTAGTTAATCGGGCTAAAACTGCATTTGGAATACTTCCAATACCCATTTGCAACGTACTTCTATCTTCAATTAAATTGGCTACATATTCACCTATTTTTGCTTCAACTTCATTAGGTGGTAATGCATCGTGACTTGGTAATGGTTCATGATGTTCTACAAATTGGTCAATTTCGGAAATATGAATAATACCAGCACCATGTGTACGTGGCATATATTTATTAATTTGAGCTATTACAATTTTTGCATTATCTATTGCTGCTAATGTTGCTTCAACAGAAACACCTAAAGAACAATACCCATGTCTATCTGGTACCGATACGTGGATTAACGCTACATCTAAATCAATTATATTTCTTTTAAATAAAAGCGGTAATTCACTTAAAAATACTGGTGTGTAAGAACCATTTCCTTCTTTTAAAGTATGACGTACATTTTTACCTATAAAAAATGAGTTAACATGAAAACTATCTTTAAGCTCCGGATTTGAATAAGGTGCTTCACCTTCGGTATGTAAGTGGCATATTTCAACATTTTTTAGTTCTTCGTGTCTGGCAGACATTGCTTTTACTAAAGATTGCGGTGCAGCTGCTGCAGCTTGCACATATACTCTATCATTAGACTTTATAACTTTTACTGCTTCTTCTGCGGTTACTGGTGAATACATATTGGTTTTGTTTTTATTTTACAAAGTTACAATGCTTAGTATGGATAAATCCTGCTAAAAGTCATATTTCTAAAAGAAAATTGACTTTTATTTTAAGTATATTTGCAGATATTTTAGAGATTATGATTATTGTAAAAACAAGAGAAGAAATAGAATTAATGCGCCAAGCTGCTTTAGTAGTGTCTAAAACTTTAGGAGAAGTTGCTAAAGCTGTAAAACCTGGTGTAACAACACTTCAACTAGATAAAATTGCTGAAGAACACATAAGAGATCTTGGAGCTATACCTGGATTTTTGGGTTTATATGACTTCCCTAACACACTTTGTATGAGTCCAAACTCGCAAGTGGTACATGGTATTCCTAACGACAAGCCACTTGAAGAAGGAGATATAATATCTATAGATTGTGGTGCTATTTTAGATGGTTTTTACGGTGATCATGCTTACACATTTGCTGTAGGTGAAATTGATCCTGAAACAGAAAAACTACTTAAAGTTACTAAAGAATCTTTATATGTTGGTATCAAAGAGTTTAAATTAGGAAACCGCGTTGGAGATGTAGGTTATGCTATTCAAAAATATTGCGAAGATCATGGTTATGGCGTGGTAAGAGAATTAGTAGGTCATGGATTAGGGCGCACTATGCACGAAGATCCAGAAATGCCAAATTACGGAAAACGAGGAAGAGGAAAAAAGTTTATTGAAGGTATGGTCGTAGCTATTGAACCTATGATAAACATGGGAACAAAACGAATTAAACAACACCGTGATGGCTGGACAATTACAACTTTAGATGGTAAACCTAGCGCACATTTCGAGCATGATGTTGCTATTGTAGATGGTAAACCAGAGCTATTATCTACTTTTAAATACATTTATGACGCTTTAGGTATTGAAAGTGACGAGGAAGATGAATTTAGACAACAAGCTTTAGTTTTATAGACCTAAAGACACGAATTACACTAATTCTCACTAATAATTCACTTTCTATTGAAAAATTTAATTTATAAAGATGAAGCTTATAAGATAATTGGTCTTTGTATGGAAGTACATAACCAACTTGGAAAAGGTTTTAATGAAGTTGTATATGCTGATGCTTTAGAAATCGAATTAATAGATAACAATATAGCTTATTCTAGAGAAACTAAATTTGCAATAAGCTATAAAGGAAACACTTTACCTCATAAATATAAAGCAGATTTTATCATTGATGATAAAATAATTTTAGAACTAAAAGCTATTGAAGCTTTAAATTCTGCTCATGTAAAACAAACATTAAACTATCTTGCTGTCTCAAAATTAAAATTAGGTTTATTAATTAATTTTGGTGATGAAAGTTTAAAATATAAACGAATTGTCTTGTAATAATTTGTGTTAATTCGTGAAATTAGTGTCAAAAAAACTCTTTAAATACATACTTAATATTATACCGAGACCTATTTTAATCAGGTTAAGTTATTTAGCTAAACCTGTTTTAGCTTTTGTTTTAAGAGGCAAAAAATATACAGACCCAATAGATGGTAAGAGTTTTAAGTCTTTTTTACCTTATGGTTATGGTAAGCAAAGACCTAATGTACTGTCGCCTTCTACATTAAGCTTAGAAAGACATAGACTTTTGTGGCTCTATTTAAAAAATGAAACAGATTTTTTTACTTCTAATAAAAGAGTACTTCATTTTGCTCCAGAACAAGCATTTTACAAACGCTTTAGGCAACTTAAAAATTTAGATTACACAACAACAGATTTACTATCTCCATTAGCAGATGTTAAAGCAGATATTTGCGATTTACCCTTTGAAGATAATACTTACGATGTTATTTTATGTAATCATGTGTTAGAGCATATTCCTAATGACACTAAAGCAATGCAAGAGCTGTATCGTGTTTTAAAACCTAACGGAATGGCGATTTTGCAAATACCACAAGACTTAAATCGTGAAACTACTTTTGAGGATAACACCATTACAGACAAAAAAGAACGTGCTGAAATTTTTGGTCAATACGATCATGTACGCATTTACGGTCGTGATTATTTTGACAAACTTAGAAGCATAGGCTTTAAAGTTGAAGAAGTAGATTATACAAGTAAACTTTCTTTAGAAAAAATAGACAAATATCGTTTAGCAAAAGGAGAAATTATCCCTATTTGTTATAAATAGAAACTATTATGACACAACAAACTTTTATCATTACAGGTGCATTTTTTGGTATGTTAGCCATAATATTTGGTACTTTTGGAGCACATGCTTTAAAGAAAATCTTATCAGAAAATCAACTTAAAAGTTTTGAAACCGGTATTAAATACCAAATGTATCATGCTATTGTTTTATTACTTCTTGGGTTTAATTTTCAGTTTTCAACTTCTGCAATGTATTGGTGTTTCACTTTAGGTATTCTACTTTTTTCTTTTAGTATTTACGGTTTGGTTTTAAGTGATGCTAAAGGAAAAAAACTAAAGTTTTTAGGTCCAATTACACCTATTGGCGGCTTACTTTTTGTGATTGGTTGGTTGTTATTAATACTTAAAGCTATTAACTTTTAATTTTATTCAGGAAAACCATTAAAAGACTTCGTTTCTAACTCTCCTTTTTCGTTTTCAAAAATTAAATACACTTGTAATTCTGGGTGTTTTGCTAAAAAGTAATCTACTTTTTTTATTCCCATTGCTTGAAATGCTGTAGCATAACCATCTGCCATCATACATTTATCTGCAATTACAGAAGCACTTAAGATTCTGGTTCGTGTTGGATAGCCTGTTTTTGTATTTATAATATGAGCATATTTGTTACCGTTACTATCTACCTTAAACTTTCTGTAAGTCCCTGAAGTAGCCATAGCTTTATCTGTAATACCAATAATCTTAGAATAACTTTGAGAGCCATCAAAATTTGGATTTTCTATGCCAATTGCCCATTCTTTTTGTTTAATTAAATTTATTCCCTTAGCTCTTAACTCTCCTCCTATATCTACCAAATAATTAGTTATGCCTTTACTTTCTAAAAAATCTGCTATAACATCTACACCATAACCTTTAGCTATAGCATTAAAATCTATAAACGTATTAGTGCGTTTCATTATAACTCCGTTTACAACACCAACACGATTAAAACCTACAGATTTCATTAAACTATCCACTTTAATACTATCTACAGCAGATTTATTATTCTCTGATCCAAAATTCCATGCGTTTACTAACTTACCAATCGTTGGATCAAAAACTCCTTCTGTTTCTCTGTAAATTTTCTTAGCTGCCTTAAAAACAGTGTCAAAATGAGGATCTGTATTTACGCTTTCGTTTCTATTAATTTTTGAAATATTTGAAGACGGAATGTAATTTGACATAGATTGATTTAGTACTTCAAAAATACTATCAAATTGCTTTTGATAACTTTTACTGCCAACATCATAATATTGTATTTGATAAGCAGTACCAAAAATTGGTCCTTTAATTTTCACTAATTCTGGTTCGTTTTTACAAGAAATAAAAACTAATAACAATAATAAAATTGAAGATAAACGCTGTAACATAAATTTAATTTAAATGAGTTTCTATCACTTGGATGCCATTATATTCTATTAAATACTCTTCATTTAAGTATATCGGTAAATCCTCTCCTTGTGGATTACCTAAACCAACACCAGCATATAAAACTTTTGCATTATGCTCTTGTGCATGT
>Ga0256829_1001480_pt1 | contig 19166 bp, 17 predicted proteins | sample 131447metaG_FD_185979 | JGI IMG/M metagenome (GOLD analysis project Ga0256829, IMG submission 185979) | Hydrothermal vent microbial communities from Lau Basin, Pacific Ocean - 131-447 | ecosystem: Environmental > Aquatic > Marine > Hydrothermal vents | place: Pacific Ocean: Lau Basin | collected...
TCATAGCTCGATTATTAATTTTCTGAGCCTTGAACTAAAATGATTGCAATTTTGGGTAATTATACTCTTGCTTTTGATGCAATTAATTGATTAATTTGAGAGACACTCATCAGATCAGTAAAAAAAGCATGAAATTGAAATTTTTGATCGGGGCACTTTTATGCAGTGCCTTCAGCTTCGCGCAAGAGCAATTGGTAAAACTCGATGCCGAAGAAATATTTGAAAAAGCGGCCCAGTTAATTCAACAGGATAAAATCAAAGACTTGATAACCGAATTGGAGCGAATCCCTAAAAGCGATTCGCTGTATTGTTCTGCTCTGGCCTCAAGATCTTACTATCACCTGGCCTTAGAAGAAATGGACAAGGTTATAGAAACGGTCAATGAAGGGCTTCAAAACGAGTATTGCGCCGAGGAATCATTGGTCTTCTACATCAACAAATCGGTTGCTTTTTTAAATACCGACAGAATCACTGAGGCCGAAACCACCTTGAAAGAGGGATTAGAGAAGTTTCCGACCAGTCCAAAGATCTGGTATAATTTGGGCTTGGTCTATGAAGGTCAGGACAAGCTCAAAGAGGCTATAGCCGCTTATGATACTACCATAATGTTAGACCCCTTTTACGAAAAACCACATTTGCGTTTGGGGAATATCAGTTATCAAGCTGGGCAAATGAGTCGGGCACTGATGAGTTTTAATATGTATTTGCTCATAATGGCTGCGGATGGAGGAGACGATTCTGTGGTGCGAGCGCTAAACGACTTCTACTCTCGAAGTAACCCCAACGTATCTGCAGAGGTCGATATGGGTGAAGATTCGAATGGCACTTATCGGGAGTTAGATATGATCCTAGATCAAGGTTTGGTTTTGAACGACGGTTACCAAACACCCAGTCAAATAGATGAAGCCCTGGTACGACAATCACATCTTTTATTGGCTCAACTCGATAAAATGGAAGACACAGAAGGCTTGTGGAGTGGTAAATATCAAGCCTTGTATAAGTACATCAACCAGAATGAGGAATTCGAGGATTTTATTTTAGCAATGTACTACGGATCTTCAGATACGGACCACCAGAAGTTGATCGAGAAGAAGAAAAAGGATCTGCAAGAATTCTATGATCGCTTCCAACAAAAGTGGGCGGCTTTGGTCAGCGTGAATACACAAACCGAACAACCGTATAAAAGCTACTATTACAACGGAGACTATGTGTCTGCCATTGGAGTTCGCGATGGGGAGAAATTTATTGGAGATTGGAAATTCTACGACGATGGCGGCAGACTCAGCGCTACCGGAAGCTTTGACAACAATGGCGAACGCGACGGTACTTGGGTTTGGTTTCATCCCAACGGAGAAAAAAAGGAAGCTGCACAGTATAAGCAGGGCGTGCTTGATGGCCCAAACACCTATTGGTTCGAAAACGGCACCAAGAAAGTAGAAGCCAGTTATACAGACGGGGAACTACAAGGGCCTTATACGACTTACCGTTCCACTGGAGCTCTATACCAAAAGGTAAATTATGTGAAAGGGAAAAAACAAGGCGAATATGTGAGCTATTTTCCTGTTGGCGAACAGCTGCCGGAATTTGAAGCGGTTTATGTCGACGATAAACTCAGTGGAACTTTGGTGGAGTACTATTCCAATGGAGCGGTCTATCTAGAAACCCCTTATGTAGATGGAGTTCCGTCTGGGGTAGAGCGCAAATACTATCCGCAGCAAAGCTTAAGTGCAGAGACCACCTATTTGAATGGCAAAGTAGAGGGCCCCTACACTTTTTATTATCCTGATGGCGCAAAGAAAGAAACGGGTAGCTATAAGAACGATCAGCTGCACGGAGAAATTAAGCAGTATTATCCTGACGGCACTGTGGAAGGGCATTATCAATATGCCGAAGGGCAGTTAGAAGGGGTCTCAAAGAATTACGATTACGACGGTAAACTCCTCTATGAATATACTTACAGACGCGGAGAGGTTATCGCCTATAAATTCTACGATAAGTCTGGCGGTGTTTTGCGCGAGGACCGTAAAAAAGGCGGTGAATTTTACTATTATTCGTATTCGCATTTCGGGAAAGTGAATTCAGAAGGTCTTTATGATATTTCAGGAGGAAAGAAGGGACTTTGGAAATTCTATTCAGATCACGGGGTTTTAACCGAAGCCACGAGTTTTGAGAATAATGAACCAATAGGGGAGTCCCTGCTCTATTATTTGGACGGAACCCTAAAGACCAAGTCTAACTTTGTAGACGGCAAACTAGAAGGCTATTGTGTAAACTATTACAACAACGGCAATATGGAGTCTCAAGGTTATTACAAGGAAGGAGAGGCACACGGGAAGTGGCTGTTCTACTATTCCAACGGAGTAGTGAAAGAGGAGAGTTTTTACCACAAGGGGCAACCGCATGGCGATCAGAAGCGTTACGATGCTAAGGGCAGATTAGCTATGGTCTACAATTACAAATTCGGAGAATTCCTAAGTGAGACCAGATACTTGCCAGACGGTACGGTTTTTGAGACTGTAGATCGCAGTGCCAAGCCGGGAAAATATGTTGATCAGTACCAACATTTCAATGGGAAGCCACAATTCAAGTTCGATCTGGTTTATGGGGTCAAGCATGGAAAAGCTTCGGAATTGGGCTTTGAAGGAAACAAAGTATTTGAGGGCCAGTACGTGAATGGAAAGCAACATGGACCTTGGGTCTATTATCACCCTAACGGACAAGTGGAAATTGAATGTGAGTATTTATTGGGAGACCTGCATGGAGAATTGACCTTATACTACGATAATGGGGCTGTATCTACCAAATACACTTCGGTTAACGGGGAGCGCTCTGGTATGGATGTCGATTATTTTAGAGACGGAAAACTAGATACTCAGATCAATTATGTAAACGGTAAGAAAGAAGGGCGTATGGAATTTTACAGCCCTGATGGTCAGTTCCAATTGGTTCGATTCTACCGTTTTGGCAGGCTTTTAGGTTATTCACATCTGGATGAGAACGGGCAAGAGTTGCCTATGATCCCGATAGAGAACGAAACGGCCAAGTTCACTACCTATTACGATAACGGCAAGCCATCGCGTCAAATGGAATATCTCAACGGCCAGTTGGTCAACGAGTATAAGACCTTTTATTACAGTGGTGCTCCGCATGAAGACATCAACTACCGAAACAACGAGTACGACGGGAAATACTTAGAGTATTTTGCCAATGGGAATCTCAAGAAATCCTTCAATTATCAATACGGTGCTAAGAACGGTGTTCAAAAGGAGTACTACGAGAACGGAAAACTAAAGTCCGAAATAGAATACGTAGATGACGAGAAAATGGGCTATGCCAAGTATTACGATGAAAACGGCACCCTAAATAAAGAAGAGACTTATTTTAACGGAATTATATTCGATGTCAAAAAACCATAAATCTGTATTGTTGTTTGGTTTGCTGGTTATCTGCTCCAGCCTGCTGAACGCGCAGAACTTTGAGGAGTTCAATACCTATAAAAGCAAATATCCGGACGCGCGCTTTGTGCGTTTGAATAACGAGATCGAAATTTCGATCTCTGTAGAAGAAGATCAGCTCTATATAGAAAAAGCGGCGCAGAAAGAAGACCTCTATTTGGACGATACGGCCAAGTCTTTCTCTGACAGTTCCCTGAGCTATTCCACCTTTTTTGAACTGCGCGATATCGAGGCGTCTTCGCTTTTATATGAGGATGGCAAACTCACTGAGTATCCCATAGAAGAATTCAAAGAAAGCGATGAGGCCAGCGATGTCTTCTACGACGATACCAAGACCTTGAACTTTATTTATCCCGGACTTAAGGAAGGAGCCAAATCCCGACTGCGATACAAACAGATCATTAAGAACCCACGTTTTTTGGGAGCTTTTTATTTGGGCGATTTCTATCCGATCTCCAAAGGGACCTTTAAGCTCGTTGTAGATAAGGATATCGAAATGGATTTCAAGCTTTTTAATGCAGACACCATCAAGGTGGATTTTAGCAAGAAAGAGCGCCGCAAGACCATAGAGTATACCTGGCAAGTACAAGATATAGACGAATACGACTACGAGGCCAATGCACCGAATTATCGTGAAGTACTGCCGCATGTAGTGCCTATAATTCGGTCGTATAAGTCCAATGGTAAGACTATCAAGGTCTTGGGCGAGCTCGGAGACCTTTACAGTTGGTACGCCTCTTTGGTACAAGAGGTCAATACACAAGAACCATCATCGGAACTCAAGGCTATTGTGGATGAGATCACCGCAGGCCTTACCACAGATCTGGAAAAGGTGAAGGCTATTTTCTATTGGGCACAGCAGAATATTAAATACGTGGCCTTTGAATATGCCTTGGGAGGATTTGTCCCGCGAGAGGCCAACGAGGTGTTCAATAAAAAGTATGGCGATTGCAAGGACAATTCCAGTATTATGGACGAGATGATGGAGATCGCCAATATTAAAGGAGATCTTACTTGGATAGGGACTCGCGAGATCCCGTATTCTTATACGGAGCTACCTACCCCTGCAGTAGACAATCATATGATTTTGAGTTATACCGAGAACGGAAAGACCTATTTTTTGGATGCTACGGGTCGTTACACGCCCTTTGGCTTTCCGACCTCTTTTATTCAGGGGAAAGAAGCCCTTATTGCCGACGGAGACAACTACAGATTGGTTGAGGTACCTGTTATGGAAGCTGCCGCCAATGCTGTAGTTGACAGTACACGCTTATCTATCGTAGACAAAAAGATAATAGGGCAGAGTAAAACGGTTTTCTCCGGATATGTAAAAGGCGATCTTTTTGAGAGCTTGGACAATCTGAGCTCCGCAAAGAACCTGAATGAATACTACAACAACAGACTTACTAAAGGGAATAACTCTTTCTTGGTTGATGAGGTTGTGGAAAACAACAAATTCGATTACGACAAGGACTTTGAACTAACGTACAAATTTGAAGTTACCGACCACCACAAGAGCTTAAAGGACGAGATCTATATCAATCTGAATCTTTCTCAGCTACTCTCTGATTTTGTAGAGAAGGAAGACCGTAAGTATCCCTTTGAGATGGATTATAAAAGGGCCATAAAATTCGTAAATATCTTAGAGGTTCCGCAAGGCTATACCGTAGACTATATACCGGAGAATGTCTCTGCGGCCAACGACTTTATGAGTTTTGAAATCACCCATGAGGTAAAAGGACAAGAGATCATCTATACCCACAGTGCCACTTTGGACTTTTTGACCATAAACACCGATCAACTAAAAGAAGCAAGAGCCGTAATTAAGGCTGCTCAAAAAGCATATCGCGACATCGTCGTTTTAAAGAAAATCTAGCATTATATGAAGAAATTTATTTTTATCCTCGTTCTCACCCTGAGTGGAAAGCTACTAGCGCAAGAACCTTTTTACACCAGTTTTGACTGGCAAGATATTGCCACTGCTGAGCTTCAATCAACTTCTGATTATTCCTCTCATGTTTTAGATCACGATATGGTGATCGAATTCTATTTTGAAGGAGAGGATCTGGTGGAGTATTTCTTAGAACATTTGGTCATTAAGTTAGATTCTGACGAGGCTATCGAGAATTACAATAAGGTCTATTTACCCTATTCCACTCGCTCTGAAATTGTGGTGAACAAGGCTCGTGTAATCAACCCTGACGGGAGTATCCTTGAATTGGACGATTCCAAGGTGCTCACATCTACAGACGAGCAGACCGGGCGCAAGTATAAGTTCTTTGCCTTTGAAGGTCTTAGTCGCGGTTCTGTGATCGACTATTTCTACGTAGTGAAGCGTCGTCCGGTGTATACCGGAAACCGATTGAGCTTCCAAATGGGGATCCCCAAGAAAAAGGTCAATATGGAGGTTTTTGCCCCGTCTAACCTGGAGTTTGCCTTCAAGTCTTATAACGGATTGCCAGAAATGGAAGCAGCCGAATCCGCAGCAGGGAAACTACATTGGAAGCTTTATGTAGAAGATATTCCGGCCATAGAAGAAGAGGAATTCTCGGCCTATGGAGCCTCCAAAAAGGCAGTTGTGTACAAATTGGAGCGAAACAATTACAACAATTCCACGGGCTTCGCTTCCTACAAGGCGATTGTAAAAAACTTGCATCCGTATTATTACGAGGAAATTCCTGAAAAGCAGAAAAAGGCGCTGCGTAATCTGATCGATCAGATGCAATTGAACCCAAATGCCGAACTGGATGCCAAAATGCGCGAGCTGGAGCGCTATGTGAAGACCAACATATTCCTAACCGAGGGTGCTTCAGATAAATTGAGCACCATAGAGAATATCTTGGTTGATAAGGTGGCCGACGAAGCTGGAATCATTAAGCTGTATGCCGCTTTGCTCTCGGAACTCAAGGTGGAGCACGAATTGGTCTTTACTTCAGATAGACAGGATCAGAAATTCGACAAAGAATTCGAAGCGCATAATTTTTTGACCGATGTATTGATCTACATTCCTGCAACTAAGAAGTTCTTTAGCCCTGGCGATACCGATTCTCGCTACGGATTCCCTCCAGGCTATTTAACCGACAACTACGGCCTGTTCATCAAGACCGTAGACTTGGGCGGCTTTAAATCTGGTTTGGGACAGATCAAGTATGTCGATGCGGTAGGAGCAGAGCGTACAATCGACAATATGATGATCAAGGTCGATTTTAATGAAGATCTTAGTGCCAATCGCATCGCCATGGACAGAAGTATGTCTGGTTATTACGCCATGTATATTCAGCCGTATCTGTATTTGGCAAATCCGGAGGCCAAAGAAAGTCTGTTAGAGAGTTTTGCCAAGCGCCTAGATGAGAATGCAGAGATCTTGGAAAAGTCCTTTGTCAATGAAGGTCCTGAATTTTTCGGGGTGGAACCTTTGGTGGTAAATATCGAGTTTAACTCCGAAGCATTTATAGAAAGAGCAGGTCCTAAAGTTCTTTTAAAGGTTGGGGAGCTTATTAGTGAGCAGACCCAACTATATCAGGAAAAACTGCGCACCTTAGATGTAGAGAACGAATTTAACAGAACCTACGAACGCACTATCGAAGTAGTGATTCCAGAAGGTTTTCAAGTCACCAATCTCGAAGATATTGTGATCGACAATGCTTATGAAGAATCTGGTAAAGAGGTCATTTCCTTTAGATCTTCTTATGAGCTAGACGGTAATATCTTGCGCATCAAGGCAGACGAATACTACCGCGTCAACATCATGAAAAAAGAACTCTTTGAGGAGTTTCGCACAGTGATCAACAGCGCTGCGGATTTCAACAAGGTCGTTTTGATCTTGGAACCGGCAAAATAAAGTTTAAAGCCTCGGGCTAAGAGCTTTGCTCTCGGTTAAAGTATACCAGATAATAGTACATCTGGCGTTCCTCGTCCCAGCCTTTTTCCACAAATTTATCGGCGCTCTCTGGGTTGATAAAATCCATTTTGATCTGAATGTTCGTGTCTAATTGAATCACATTCTTGATCTTTTTACGGGCAGCGGTTACGGCCGTGTTGGCAATGGAAAAATCTGAAAGGTCTTCTATGCTGTATTTCGGGCCGCGTTCTGCTTTGTAGTGTTTAAACTCTGGGATCAGCTCCGGATTGTCTATCACTTCGTTGAGGAACTTGGTCTCTTCGAACTGGTCGTTCTTGGCAAAGTGGTTCACCGCACGGTTCATAAACAAGACCTCTTCGCGTTTGTCTTCTGCTGGTAGCACAACATCTTTGGCAAAATCCTGGCAGAATCGCAAATATTTCTTAGTGTAGAAGTTGTCATCGGCCAAGGTTTCTACGCCTAAAAAGCTCTCCAACCAATAGCGAGCGTCATAGCGGTTACTGTCTACGCTTAAGATCTTATATCCGGTCTCCTCTTCTACATTGAAAACAATACAGCCTTTGTCTAATTTGTTGAGATTGATCCCTTGCTGCAATTGCATTTCCAATTGCTGCGGACCTTGATGGAACTGCAAAAAGTCTTGCTTCAATTCCGATTTAAAGATCCCAACTCCATCTACTTTTTGGTTGTCAATCTGTAGATTTTCTAAGTAGGCCACATAGACCTCACCATTCTTGATATGCGGATGCTCACTCTGGTTGTACAGATGTGTGGTGATCTTAGTGCTTACCTCATGCGCATTGTTAGGGTCTGCCAACAGCTCTTTAACCAACTTATAGAGTTCGTGGTATTCCAGATCCACATCGTGGGTAAAGCTCAGATAATTCTCCTCCTTTTCTCGAAAAGGTTTAAAGAAGAACTCGCGAATCAACGGATTGAGTTCGTCGGTAAGTTTACATGGTGCTCCGGAGAGGAATAAGCCCTCTGCACGGCTTTTATTGCCCACGCGGTGCAGGCTTAGAGAAGCGATCTGTGCGCTGTATAAGTTGATCATAAGTAAGGGAAAATTAATTCCAGGAATCGATATCTAAAGAGTCAAAATCATCGTCCTCGTAGTCCAAGTCGTCGTCCAGATCACCTTCCATGGACTCTCCAACGAATTCCTTGTCTGGCGCTTCTTCTGGCAACTCACCATGTACATACATCAGGTTGGGATATTGCATTCCAGGTTGGGGTTCGGCTATCTCGGCCAACTCCACCAAAAAGGTCCACATCGAAAGAAAATCGTAAACGTAGATCATTTTGGTCTGATCTTCATTCAATACGTCTTCTAGCAAAGTTTCGGCCATGATACGGGTAGGCTCAGGGCCTTCTGACATATCAAAAAGCGCGATCTCTTCGCCTTGTTCCCACTTATCGTCACTGAGGTAAAAAGAGGCCATTTCCTGACCACCAAAACCAAAGGCTTGAGTAATGGCGTTGTGAAAGTCCTCCATAGTGGCGTCTTGCAAGATCTCCAGATCTCTAAAGACGTCTTCTTGGGTATCTAAAATGATTCTGAATCTAAAAACCATAAGGCCGTAAAATTAAGATATTTTCACCGTTTTCTTCGGGATCAAAACCTGTAAAATCAAATAGGATTGTAAGCCGAACAAAACAGCGGCAAAAACCAGGTGAATTGGCTGTGTTAAAAATGGGAAATCCAAATAATACATGGCGATTCCCGTGAGTACTTCTACACCTAGAATGGCCATAATTCCATTCATGCCGTACAGGCCGTACCCTTTCTTTTGATTGCCGCGCCAGAGCAGTACATTGATCAATACCACTAAAATAGAGAAGGAGCGGTGAATGTAAAAGCTCAGTTCCGGGTAAGCAAGCCAGGCTTCCTTAGCCTCATAGCCAACTAATTTTACCTGATCGTCCACAAATTGGCGAACTTGCGTACCTAAGACTATCTGTACTAAGGTCAATCCTAAGGCAGCCCATAAAAGCGTTTTGAACCCAGTTGTGACGCCTTGAGGCCGCTGTTTGCCAATGGCCTGTCGCAAAATCAGCAGCAACACCAAAACGATCAATAAGGCCATCACCATATGAATGGTAATACGCACAGGCGCTAAGACTGAGTAAACCACCGTAGCTCCCAGCCACCCTTGAAAACCGATCATAAAGACACTGAGCCATGATAAGATAGTGAGCCATTTGTTTTGCTTCCATTTCCAAATGGAGAGTATGGCCATGATCAAAATAGCTAGGCCGGAGAGCGCTCCTAACAACCGGTTTATGTATTCTATCCAGGTGTGCCATACGTTAAATATGGCGTAGTCGTGCTCGGTATAGGCTTCCCAGTTTGCTGCGGAGTAAGTATCACCAGTGATAAAGTCCGCTTTAGCCACCTCAAGTGCCTCGTCTTTGATGATCACTTGGCCCTTTTTAAACTCCCTGTCGGGTGCCCAAAGCAGGGTAGCTTCGTCTGTAGGAGGTATGTAATAACCAAAGCACTTGGGCCAGTCTGGACAGCCCATACCGCTTCCGGTCATGCGCACCACAGCACCGGCTATGATAACCAGGTAGATCAAGATCAGCGATATTCTAACAAATCGTACAAACATCCTATAGCGGTTTTAAATTCAAGGACTTGCCTTTTTCTAGCATGAACGCCTTGGCGGCTTCGTATTCGTTTGGGATAATCCCATCTAAAATAGCTTCTTTAATTGCTTCTTTAATAATACCGATCTTTTTAGAAGGCGGTAAACCAAAGGTTTCCATGATCTCCTCACCGCTCACCGGAGGCTGAAAATTCCGAACGTGATCCTTTTCTTCTACGGTAACGATCTTGTCGCGCACTTTTTTAAAGTTGTTGTGGTAACGTTTGAATTTCTTCGGATTCTTGGTGGTTATGTCTGCCTCGCACAAGGTCATCAGGTCCTCCACATGATCGCCTGCATCAAAGATCAATCGGCGCACCGCACTATCGGTAACTTCTGTTGCTAAAACGATAGGGCGGGAGCTCATGCGAACCATCTTTTGAACGTACTTCATCTTTTCGTTCAGAGGCATGCGTAAGCGTTTAAAGAGCTTGTAGACCATTTTAGAACCTACAAATTCGTGGCCGTGAAAGGTCCAACCTTGTTTTTGGTTGAATTTCTTGGTAGGAGCCTTGCCAATGTCATGAAGCAATGCTGCCCAGCGCAACCAGAGATTGTCTGTTGTTTGGGCAATATTGTCAACCACCTCCAGGGTGTGCCAAAAATTGTCTTTGTGACGTTGTCCTTCTACTTCATCTATGCCTTCTAGAGCGAGTAGCTCAGGAAGTATGTGTTTAAGCAGCCCCGTGTGGTGTAAAAGGCCAAAGCCTACAGAGGGTTTGTCGGTCATCAAGATCTTGTTAAGCTCTTCTACCACACGCTCCTTAGAAATTATGCCAATCCGCTCGTTCTGCGCTGTTATCGCAGCTAAGGATTCCTGTTGGATCTCAAAATTCAGTTGATTCGCAAAACGTATGGCACGCAACATGCGCAACGGGTCGTCGCTATAGGTAACCTCCGGATCTAAAGGCGTTCTGATAAGCTTGTTCTCAAGGTCCTCCAAACCCTTAAAAGGATCTAACAACTGACCAAAACGGTCAGCGTTAAGGCCCAAGGCTAAAGCGTTTATGGTAAAATCTCGACGGTTTTGGTCGTCTTCTAAAGTACCATCCTCTACAGCCGGATTCCGCGAATCTTCGGTATAGGATTCTTTACGCGCTCCGACAAACTCCAACTGTATATCTCCGTGTTGGATCATCGCCGTCCCGTAGGTTTTAAAAACTGAAACTTTTGGGTTCTCGGGTAAAGCCTTGGCAACGGCTTTGGCCAATGCAATTCCACTACCAATTGCTACCACATCGATATCCTTGTGGGTGCCGCGATCTAAAAAGAAATCACGTACATAACCCCCGATCACATAGGCTTCCAGATTCAACTGATCTGCAACCTCAGATAGGGTCTTGAAAATTGGAGCGTTTAGCGCTTCTTTAAAGTGGGTTTTGGCCTGCATTTATTGTCGGATCACCTTCACGGCTCCATCCGCACTCAGCTTAATGATACTGGAGGGTTTGGCCGCTTTTCTATCGCGGTGCAAATTTACGACATAGTCTACGCCCTCCAAAATTAACGGATTGATTTCTGAGAAGGTTTTGGCCGTAGGTTCCCCACTGATATTGGCCGAGGTAGAAACCAAAGGACGTTTTAGTTTTCTGATAAGCGCCTTACAGAAGGCATCGTTAACTACACGTACGCCTAAACTTCCGTCTGGAGCAATAACATTTTCAGAAACTCTGATAGCGTTGTCTAAGATCAGGGTGGTAGGCTTATCGGCATATTTTAAGATCTGAAATGCCGTTTCCGGAACGTTCTCAAAGTATTCATTGAGCATGCGCAGGGAGTCTACTAAACAGATCATACTTTTCTCTGCAGGACGCTTCTTGATCTCAAATACACGTTCTACACTGTTGTAATTGGTAGCGTCGCAACCGAGGCCCCAAACCGTATCGGTTGGGTATGCAATGGTTCCGCCGCGTTTTACAATTTCGTAGGTCTTATTAACTTCTGCAGTCATTTTACAACAAAGATTTATAAACGTCAATGTAGGCTGCAGCAGCAGTTTTCCAATTAAAACTGTCTGCTTGCGCTTTTAAAGCTTTACTTTTTTCCTGTGGATCGCTGTGGTAATCGGCCATCCCTTCTTTAAATATTGCTGCCATTTGCTGCGGATCCAGATTATGCCAATAATAGGCCACCTCGCCACCAACTTCCGGTAAAGAAGTTCTATGAGCAAGAAAAACAGGCTTGCCAAATTTCATGGCCTCTATGGGAGGCAGGCCGAAACCTTCGCGCAAACTCGCAAAAAGAAAGGCCTCGCAATTCGCCAGCAGGTATTGTTTTTCCTCATCTCCTACACGTCCGGCTAAGATCACGCGGTTTTCTAGTCCGTGCTTTGCAATGGTTTCTCGCACCTTTTCGCCATAAGGTCTGGAGTCGTTTCCACCAATAACCAATTGATGTTCGGGCAAATGAACAAGCATCTCCACCAAGAGGTGAAAATTCTTGCGCTCCCAAAAATCACCCAAAGTGAACAGATATTTACCTTTTAGCTGAGTTGTTGGTGTATAGCTAGATAAGTCCAAGAGCTTTTCTGTGGGATTACCGTTTAAGATCACGTATTCGGGCACCTTAGGCATATCGAAATGCTGGTGAGCGCTCTGTTTAGCAAAATCAGAGATATAGGTGATAGCACTAGCTCTAGCCAGTTTTTCTTTGAATCTGAGGTTTCTCGAATGGTTCAGATCCGAAGAGATCTCTTCGATGAAATTTACATCGTGAATCGTTAAAACGTACGGCAGGTCTCGTTTGGGTTCTACTTTGGTGTTTTGATTAACGGAGTGCCATACATCGTATTTAGTTGTAATACGCGCCCAATCGTACCGGCGTAGTCCCATATAGTATTTGTAGTCAAAAAAGTTACCGAATTCTTCTTTGAGCGGCTTGAGGTCTTGGGCGTGAACCACAAAACGCAGGTCCTGGTCGTTATTGGCTTGGATCCCGCGTAGCAAATGCAAATTGAACTGCCCAAAACCCGTATACGGATTTTTGAGATTGTGCATTTCTAAAAAGATGCGTTTGGGCATTTAATTCGGGCTTTCTGAGTTTTTACAAAGGTATTTGATTTGCTGCAGTTCTAAAGAATTATAAGTGTATTTTTGCAGCAGATGAAGCAGTCCTTTCATTACGATTTTCAAATTGCCGAGGCTTTTGTAGAACAGCATCAAGCCGTTTTGGCTTGTGTGCTTAAGTTTGACCAAGAAGGTGAATTGTTCGGTGATGGCGAACGCAATGAGATCCGTCTTTTTGACACCTTGGGCATGAAGGTCAATGTGAAGCGTTTTAAGAATCCAAATGCGCTTAACACCTGGGTTTATCGCTATCTAAGGCCTTCTAAGGCAGAACGTTCTTTTCGCTATGCGGAGAAATTACTCGCTATGGGTCTGGGAACTCCAAGACCAATTGCCTATGCCGAGAATAAACAGTGGCACGGTCTAAAGGACAGCTACTATCTGAGCGAACACTTAGACTGTGATCTAACCTACCGCGAATTGGTGCACGATCCGAATTATCCGGAGCACGAACAGATCTTAAGAGCCTTTACACGTTTTACTTTTAAGCTGCATGAAAATGGTGTCTTATTTAAAGATCATTCTCCCGGAAATACGTTGATCAGAAAGACAAGTGAGGGCTATGATTTCTATTTGGTGGACTTGAACAGGATGGAGTTTAAAACACTCACCAAGGAGGAGCGCATCTATAATTTTGCTCGTTTAACCCCTGTAAAGGATATGGTTCGGGTGATGAGCGAAGAGTATGCAGCCTTGGCCGGTTACGACCAACAGCAAACCTTTACCACCATGTGGGGCCACGTGAGTCGTTTTCAAGAGAAGTATCACAGAAAACAACGCCTAAAGAAAAAACTACTCTTTTGGCGCAAGCGTTAATCGCCGTAATTCTTTATAGCGTTCCCAAACACTAAGGGCATTTAGTTTAGAGACTATAAAGCCGCGCTTTCCATCTAGAATACCCAAGCGGATAAGGTAATGATTCAGGAATTTATAGGCCGACTTTAAATAGTGCGTAAGCAGGTTATAACGCTTACCTTGCTGATATAATTCCCGACCTCTCATTTTGCCATAAGCGATCATTTTAGAACGATAAACCTGATAATCGTCAAAGAAGTAATGATCCAATTTGTGCTTTAGAATTCCAATAGGTGGGGCAATATCTAAGGTTTCGTGGACTATCTTCTCGCTTTTATATCGGCCTTTGGTTTTGTTGAACAGTCGGAGTGCTTTATCTGTTTGCAGACCGCTAAAATTCAATTTTTTACGCTTGTAATAGAACTGCCGATAGATCTGATATCCGTTGGCGAGTTCCTCTTGAGCGAGAAGCTCCTTTATTTCTGCTGATAGGGGCGCAGAAACACGTTCGTCTGCATCAATGAACAATACCCAGTCATTATTGGCTAGGTCCAGACAGAAATTGCGTTGACTCGGATAATCGATAAAGGTTTTTTGAACTACCCGCACCCGAGGGTCGGCCTCTAAGATCTCAAAAGTACCGTCGTCGCTAAAAGAATCTACGGCAATGATCTCATCGGCAAAGGTGATACTGTCAATTACCTCTGGCAGATGCTTACTTTCATTCTTGACAATGAGTAGTGCAGAAAGTTTTCGCATGAAAATTACGTACTTTTGAGCCGTTCAAAGGTAGCGTTTGCAAGTGAAATGCACAGCGCTCTTAGCAGAAACTATGTCAAAACCTCAGATTTCAGTCATCCTCAGTACCTATAACCAACCGGAATGGTTGGAAAAAGTGCTTTGGGGATACGCGCAGCAAGAATTCACAGATTTTGAGGTTGTAATTGCCGACGATGGTTCTACCGAAACTACTCGAGCCAAAATCGAGCAAATGACTCCTGAATTGCGGTTCCCTGTGCAACATGTATGGCATCCCGATAATGGCTTTCAGAAAACGATCATCTTAAATGAGGCGATTAAAGTAGCTCAAGCTGACTATCTTTTGTTCTCTGACGGCGATTGTATTCCTCGAAAAGATTTTCTGTCTGTACACGCCAGACATATGGAGTCTGGATTTTTTCTTTCAGGAGGTTACTTTAAGCTGCCCATGGAGATTTCAAAGGCTATTTCTAAAAGCGATATCGAAGCACAAAATTGCTTTGATGTGTCTTGGCTTAAGCAACGTGGGTTAAAATCTTCTTTTAAGAACAACAAGTTGACCCAAAGTTCGCTCAAGCAAAAACTCTTGAACTGGATCACTCCAACAGAAGCCACTTGGAACGGCCACAATTCTTCTGGCTGGCGCAGCGATATCGTCGCGGCAAACGGTTTTGATGAGCGCATGCAATACGGAGGTGAAGATAGGGAGCTGGGAGAACGTCTTTTCAATGCCGGAATCAAAGCCAAACAATTGCGTTATTCTGCTATTTGTGTGCATTTGGACCATCCCAGAGGTTATGTGAAACCAGAGATGCTCAGCAAGAACGCGGCTATTCGCAAGCGTACCAAAACTGAAAAATTGGTACGTACCCCTTACGGTTTAGATACAGAAAAATCGTGATGATCTAAAAAAATCATCATCCTTTCTATAACAAATTCAGGATCCAACTTTGCGTAGTAGGAGGCGGCTTGTTTCTTATACTTCTTCGGATGTTGGCGGTACAAGTCCGGATGCAGATCTGCCAAATGCACGGAGCGATTATCTCCACCGGCCTCATAACTGTTCCAAGCCGATTTGAGGATCCAAGGTGAAAAGATCGAAAAAGTTGGGAGCTCAAAAGCTTTACCCATATTCACCGCACCTCCTTCATTGCCAATAACAGCGCTGCAACAAGAGGCCAAAGCGAGAAATTCTCTCAAACTTTTGCCGTAAATATCCGGCCTTAAATGGCTTTGGGTGCTGGGTTTGCAAAGGCTTATCAACTCATCCAATTGCGGGCGTTGCTCGGGTAAATAATTGAATAATAAACTAGCCTGAGTGCGTGCTACAAGTTCATCCAGTACTTTGGCCATATATGGCAGCGGATAGGTTTTGTTGGGACTGCTTCCAAAGGCGGCTATCATAAAAACCTTAGCCTCTGGGCTTAGCTCCGCTTGCCTTAATTGAGCCAGAGCAAGGTTCTTTTCGGTTTCGCCTATATAGATCTTAGGGCGAGGTATGCTCAGGTCTTTAAAGCCTAAAGCCTCCAGTAAAAGCACTCGGTTTACCAAAGCGAGGCCTTCGTCTTTTGTTGTATGGCTCAAGGGTTTTACCGTTTGTTTGTATGCCCCTTTGGTATACCATTTGCGGTAGGAAACACTGTTTGCGGCCCTAAGTTTCCTGGTTAAACGTGCCGATCTTAGTTTGGCATAGACGTCTAAGACCAGATCGAAATTCTCTGCTATTAGTTCTTGGGTAAAGCCGCGATAATATCCCTTTTGCTTGGCTTTCTTCGGATCGAAGAGATGCAGCTTGTCTATAAAGGGATTGTTCACTACCACAGCCTGGGTATTCGTATTGATCAAATAATGTAAGGCCGCAGTAGGATATTGCTTGCGCAACAACTCAAAAAGTACGGTAGACGTGAGTACGTCGCCGATCATTTTGTGCTGTATAACAAGGATCTTCTTCAAATCATTTTTTACTAGACGGCTACGTCGTAGGTACGAAGGGCGTCGTTTAAGGAGGTCTTTTTATTGGTACTCTCTTTGCGTTGACCAATAATTAGTGCACAAGATACTTGGTATTCCCCAGCTGGGAATTTCTTAGTGTAACTCCCAGGAATTACAACCGATCTGGCCGGGATCACACCTTTGTACTCCTTAGGTTCGCTTCCGGTTACATCAATGATCTTGGTCGATGCCGTAACCACCACATTAGCCCCAAGAACAGCCTCACGCTCTACGCGTACACCTTCTACCACTATACTTCGGGAACCGATAAAGGCATTGTCTTCAATTATTACAGGAGCAGCTTGCAAGGGCTCTAAAACCCCTCCAATACCAACACCACCACTGAGGTGAACATCTTTACCGATCTGCGCACAGCTTCCAACGGTGGCCCAAGTGTCTACCATGGTTCCAGCGTCAACATAGGCACCAATATTCACATAGCTTGGCATCATGATCACGCCTTTGGAAATATAGGCTCCGTGTCTGGCAACAGCATTGGGCACCACGCGAATTCCTTTTTCTTCATAACCTCTTTTAAGGGGCATTTTGTCGTGGTATTCAAAAATTCCAGCCTCCAAGGTTTCCATTTTCTGGATAGGGAAGTAGAGTACTACCGCTTTTTTAACCCATTCATTTACCTGCCAACCTCCAGCCGTTGGAGAGGCGCAACGCAGTTTTCCGCTGTCCAAATGGTTGATCACCTCTCGAATTGCTGCGATGGTTTCTGGGTTTTGCAAGAGGGATCTGTCTTCCCAAGCTTGTTCAATTAGCGGTCTTAAGTGCTCCATGGTTGTTTTTTTGACAAAGATAATAAGCTGTCTCGGAATAGTTGCTGATTGTTTGCTACTAATGGCGAATCCCGTATTTTTGCAGCGTAGATGCCCAGAATTATTGCCATAGACTACGGAAGCAAGCGCTGCGGATTAGCAGTGACAGATCCGCTGCGATTGATCGCCTCGGGATTGACCACGGTCGCGACCCCAGACTTGATAGCCTATTTACAGGAGTATTTTCAAGCTGAGGAAGTAGATCTAATTGTATTGGGACAACCCAAAAGACACGACGGCAGTTTTTCGGACATTGAAAGTGAGATCCTCGTTTTTATTGAGAAGTTGCGTCTGGCGTTTCCGGACATGGCTGTGAAAAGAATAGATGAGCGATTCACCAGTAAAATGGCTTTTAAAGCCATGATAGACGGCGGCTTGTCTAAAAAACAACGCCAGAACAAGGCGATGGTTGACCAGGTGAGTGCAACCATTATATTACAAGACTATTTAGAATACCATTTATGATTTTACCTATAGTGGCTTACGGCGATCCCGTTTTGCGAAAAAAAGCGGTCAACATTGATAAAGACTATCCGGAGCTCGATGTCTTATTAGAGAATATGTTCGAAACCATGTATGGCGCCCACGGTATTGGTTTGGCGGCTCCGCAGGTGGGTCGGGCAATTCGCATATTTTTGGTCGACGCAACTCCTTTTGAAGATGACGAAGACCTCTCCGAAGAAGAAAGAAAAATGCTTTCCACCTTTAAAAAGGTGTTTATCAATGCCGAGATCATAGAAGAGACAGGAGATGAATGGGCTTTTAATGAAGGTTGTTTAAGCATTCCGGATATCCGAGAAGATGTATTCCGTCAGGATACCATCACCATAAAATATCAAGACGAGAATTTTAAAGAACACACCGAGACTTATAGCGGCATTGCGGCACGAATCATTCAACACGAATACGACCATATAGAAGGAATCTTATTTACAGATAAACTTTCGCCTCTAAAAAAACGTCTTATAAAAGGTAAGCTCAATAACATCAGCAAGGGGAAGGTGAGTATTGACTACCGAATGCGATTCCCAAATCAAAAAAAGAAACGTTAAGAGGTTTGTCTGTTAAAGGGAAAGCCCTTTAATTTGCAGCCAAAATTTAGCCTTTACTATGAGTTTAGAAAAGATCATGGCCATTTCTGGCAAACCGGGACTTTACGAATTGAAAACCCAAACCCGTACCGGTTTTTTAGCACAGTCTTTAGCAGATGGTAAAACCTTAAGCGTAAGCGCGCGTCACAACGTGAGCTTGCTCTCAGAGATCGCTATTTACACCTTGTCAGAAGAGGTGCCTTTAGCGGAGGTCTTTGAAAAAATCAGCAATAAAGAGAATGGAGGAGAAGCCATCAGCCATAAAAGCTCTAAAGATGAACTAGAGGCTTATTTCTTTGAAGTGCTTCCAGACTATGATGAAGATCGTGTTTATGCCAGTGACATCAAGAAAGTGGTGCAGTGGTACAACCTTTTACAGAAGAATGGGCATACTTCTTTCGCTGCGGACGAAGAAGAATAGGTTAACATCTTTTAATAAAATCTTACCATAGCCATCTACCTGATGGCTATTTTTATTCAATTGAAAATTTTAGTTTTTCGCTTAATCAAGTAGCCGCAAATATTCTGCTTGAATGAACGGCTTCCCTTTGGTAAAAGAAATTTAATCATTGGAGTGCTCCCCTTATTAATTAAATTTGTTTTTACTCATCTTATACTATGAACTCACGTCAAGATCAACTCCAGGCTTTAGACCGATTATTAACCATTATG
>Ga0256829_1001481_pt1 | contig 19163 bp, 21 predicted proteins | sample 131447metaG_FD_185979 | JGI IMG/M metagenome (GOLD analysis project Ga0256829, IMG submission 185979) | Hydrothermal vent microbial communities from Lau Basin, Pacific Ocean - 131-447 | ecosystem: Environmental > Aquatic > Marine > Hydrothermal vents | place: Pacific Ocean: Lau Basin | collected...
CAGTTTTATGTCGGCGCTATCAGCGTCACACCCTCGGTTGTTCCTGTCCCGGCAGCCGCCTGGTTGTTTGTTTCCGGCCTGCTGGGATTGATCGGCGTATCCCGGCACAGGAAATCGGCCTGAGGGAAGAAAGGCTTTTCCCGCGCTATTGGTCGAACGACTCGGCTTCCATCGACAGGTACACCTGCAAGGCATTGCGCCGGTTGGCCTCACGAAAAGCCGGCAGATGCTCAAACTGCGACCAGTCCACGGTGTCATACACTTCGTCGAAGGGGATCATCTCTTCGACTGCGGCGCCCATGGCCTTGCGCAGGTAGGCCAGGTAGTGACGCGTATCGGCAATGGCGCGGTTCGGGTCACGCGCCGCCGCGCCGTGGCCCGGCACCAGCGCGGTCAACTTGCGTTTCTCGATATGTTCCAGCACTTCCAGCCAGTGCCTTGAATTGGCGTCACCCATAAAAGGGACACGTCCTTCAAAAATAATATCGCCGGAGAACAACACGCCATCCGGTTCCACATAGAGCGTCATATCACCATCAGAGTGGGCGGCGCCAACCGGCACTACTGTCATCTTCACACCACCCAGCGTGAAAACCTCCGGCTTGTCGATGTAACGGTCGGGCTCGACCAGCCGGGTATCATCATTGACCCAGGGACTCAGCGACAGACGACGTTCTTCCAGCCTCGCCGCAGCACCCTCCGAACGCAGGTAGTTTTCCGCTCCCAGGGGCGCCCAGATATCCGCACCGAGATCCTCGAACACCTGCAAGCCGTAAATATGATCGGCATGGTAGTGGCTGGTCACGACACGCACGATCGGCCTGTCGCTGACTTGCCGGATCAGTCCCAGCAGTTTGTTCGCCAGCGAAGGTGTACCCAGGCTATCGAAGAGCACAATCCCCGCGTCCGTGATGACCACACCGGCATTGGAGATAAACCCTTCATTATCGGTCGCGATGCCAGCCTTGCCCTGCACAAAGTAGACGTGTGGTGAGACTTGCTTCAGGCGCATATCGACATCGGTGGGAGCATAAGTCGTCGCACCCGCAGTGGCCGCCAGACCGGGGCAAAGCAGCGAAACCAGCAGAACAAGCAGCGATAGCGTACGGGGAAACTCAAACATGGGCATACCTGTTTTCAATAACTTACCGGGTATGACGCCGCACCGGCCCGGCTTGTTCCACCTCACCCCGCGATTCCACCCGACTCAGGAGCAAAACTTCCGCAGGTAGGCTTGTGCAGCATCGCGCTTGTGGTGCAGGGCGGCGTCTTCCTTCAGCGTGTAGCCATGACGCAACTTTGCCCGAACAACTTCCAGCTGTTTTTTTCGATCCAGGCACATCCTGGCGTCCCGGGTCGACTTCCGCTCCCTGCCCCGATGCTTGCGATAGCGTTCAGCATCTTTTTTACGGTAGTACTTCAGCAAGGCTTTTTCACCTGGACGCAAGGCGGACAAACCGCGTTGCCTGTCCTTCAGGCGCATGGGTCTGGCTTCACTATGACAGCGAATCTGCTGGTAACTGATACGCCCCTCTTTGCCGATACAGCGATACACACTGGCGTGCGCGGCGGGCGTCATTACCATGACAAGGGAAAGTACGGTTGCCAGGGCGGGGCCGGGAAAAGTACGCATGGTTTCCTCCGTGAAACAGATGCAGTAAATGGCAATTCAATTGTACCGGTATAGCCTGGCAGACATCTTGTCCACCAGGCTGTTGAACCAGTGATACGGGATTTTTCAGCTCCCGCGACGCACCCGAAAAAAGTCCTGTAATACCTGTGCACACTCCGCCGCCAGCACGCCGCCCTCTACCTCGATGTGGTGATTCAATCCCTGTGTTTCAAAGGCGTGCGAAGTACTGTTGACAGCGCCCCGTTTGGGATCGCTGGCCGCAAACACAAGACGGCCGATACGCGCATGTATCATCGCACCGGCGCACATCAGGCAGGGCTCCAGGGTAACGTACAGGGTGGCGCCAGTCAGCCGGTAGTTGCCTTCGTGTTCGGCCGCATCACGCAGTGCCACAACTTCAGCATGCGCAGTGGGATCGTTGGTGGAGATGGGTCGGTTCCAGCCCTGACCAAGCATCTCACCATCGCGTACGACCACGGCACCGACCGGCACTTCATCATCTTCTGCCGCCGCCCGCTGCGCCAACGACAGCGCACGCCTCATCCAGTAAATATCTTCATCCATTCCCGTTCAATTCACTTAAAAGGGGTCAGTACCCTTTTTATTCAGTCTTCCTCGACACCATCCACATCCAGCTGCCCGGACATGCGCCGGCGAATATGTGACCAGGACATACCCGTGGCCATGATGGCCGACAGCATACTGAGTATCACCCAGGTAAAAACCGTGGGGCTATCCAGTGACAGCAGACCGTAGTCGATCATCACCCAGGTCAGCGCGGCAAAAAATGCCACCGCAAGGATGGTACCAATCTCACCCAGCGAGCGCAGCGTGGCGCGCAGGTAAATCACCCAACCGATCAACAGCACCACGCCGGCAAAAATCAGCAACGGGTCGATCTTGTCCGGCGCCTGCGTGACCCAGTGATACCAGGACCAGCCAGAGGGGTTATAGGTACCGAACACCAGGATCAACGCCATGACAAAGCGGATGAGAAAATTGAGAAAACTGAAACGTTTTACGGCCATACAGCAAGTCCCTTAATACAGTCTGTCACGCGCACCGGACAGATTCAGGGCAGAGACTATCAGCTTGTTCCGGCCAGTGGAAATCTCCACCCACCGGCCGGACAACGGACAGTATTTTTTACAGCGCCTTCTTGCAGAAGTACCAGTCTACACATTCATGCCCCTCGCCGAGACGCGCCTGCGCCGCATCAGTAGTCGCGGGTGGCGGGACAATGACCTTGTCCCCCGGCTGCCAACCTTCCGGAGTCGCGACACCATTGGCGTCGGATGTCTGCAAGGCAGTAACCAGGCGGATAAACTCATCAATTGAACGCCCGTTGGTCATGGGGTAGTAGACCATCGCACGTAACACACCCTTGTCATCGATGATAAATGTGGCACGCACAGCGGATGTATCTGCCGCACCGGGGTGAATCATGCCATAAGTCCTGGCGACATTCATATCGAGGTCAGCGATGATCGGGAACGGAATATCCACGCCGAATTTTTCCTTGATGTTGCGTATCCATGCAAGGTGTGAAAAATGGCTGTCGATCGACAGACCAAGCAGTTCCGTGTTGATCTTACGGAATTCATCGTACCGTTTTGCAAAAGCCATAAATTCCGTCGTACATACCGGTGTAAAATCAGCCGGGTGAGAGAACAGCACCAGCCATTTCCCCTTGTAATCGCCCAATGTTTTTGGGCCCTGTGTGGTTACTGCATTGAAGTCCGGCGCCGGTTCGTTGAGGCGGGGCATGTGTATTTCAGTGGTATCGGTCATTTGAATTACTCCTGTCAGGTTTACTCTATGACTGGCGAGTGTGCAGCCAGGGTTGATTAGTAATTTAGGAGAAACTAAATTATAAATCCAATTAATTACTAGAATAATTCTGATAGGTATTAGCTATTTTAATTTATTTGTGTTTTCTATCAGATAAGGGATGATCATCCTGTACGGAAAATGACCTCGAACCCATGAAACTGAAGTTTATATCCATACTCCTGGCAAGCGGCCTGCAGGCCGCTTGCGGTCACCAGGACAGCGAACAGGCCGCGGCAGCGCGCTGGGATACGTCTGTGTGGCGGCCGGCACAAATCCGGAAACTGGAGCACGGGTACCGACTCTATCGACAAAAATGCGCCGCCTGCCATTTAAGCTCCGGCCAGGGACAGATGACGCTGGGCGCGCCTGCGCTTAAAGGCAGCACCGTGGTCACCGGACCGGTGAACATACATATCGCCAAAGTAATTCACGGTGGAAACAATGGACGCATGCCGGCATTCGGCGCCTCGCTGGATGACCTGTCAATCGCCGATGTCATCAACTATGAACGTAATGCCTGGGGCAACCACGATGCCCGTTTGGTCACGGCCGAACAGGTCAGGCGGGTTAAACAGCTTCTGACGGATTAAACGATAACCGCGATCTCGACATCCCCTTCCTTGTGCAATACGTTGATACCCACATCGCGCGGATGGCGGCGGAAGGCCAGGTCGATGACGCCGTCGGCGAAGCGCAGGTTGGTGATCTCCAGCCGGTCCAGGTAGTCGGGCAGTTGCGGGTGGTAGAAGCGCAGTTGCGGTTTCTCGGGCGAGAACACCAGACCCAGGCTGGCCTGTAACAAATGGAACACGGCGCCACTGGCCCAGGCTTGCGGCAGGCAGGCCACCGGGTAGAGGGTTGGGCCCTGACCCGGCAGGCGGTCAAAGCCACAGAACAGTTCCGGCAGGCGGTGCAGGTCGAGGGCGATGGCGGCATCGAACAGGCCGGTCATAATGCGGTTGGCTGCTTTTCGGTCGCCGTAACGGGCCAGTCCCGCCGCGACCATGGCGCTGTCGTGCGGCCAGACCGAGCCGTTATGGTAGGACATCGGGTTGTAGCGTACCTCGCCGCGGGCGACGGTACGCACCCCCCAGCCGTTGAAAGACACAGGCGACAACAGGGTCTGTGCCGCCCGGTGTGCCAGCGTTTCGTCGGCGATACCGGTCGCCAGCACATGGCCGGCGTTGGAGCTACGCACCCGACAGGGACGTTTGGCGCCGTCCAGCGCAATGGCGAAGGTGCCGATGTCCTCGCACCAGAAGGCCTCGTTGAAATGCTGTTTCAGACTTTCGGCCTGTCGTTCCAGCGTCTCGGCGTAACTGTCCTCGCCGAGCAGGCGCGCCAGCGCGGCGGCCTCGCGCCGCGCTTCATAGACATAGGCCTGTACTTCGCACAGTGCAATCGGCCCCTGCGCCGGACTGCCATCGTGGTGGAACACCGAGTCGTCGGAATCTTTCCAGCCCTGCTGCACCAGGCCGTTCTCACTGTGGCGGAAATATTCGACGAAACCGTCGCCGTCCATGTCGCCGTAACGGTCGACCCATTCCAGCGCCCGGCGAATGTTCGGCCAGATGGACTGGATGAAGGCCCGGTCGCCGCTGCGGCGGTAATAGGCGCCGGCCAGCCACACAAACAGCGGCGTGGCATCGACACTGCCGTAGTAGCGCGAAAACGGCACCTCACCCAGGGCGGCCATTTCGCCGCCGCGCATTTCGTGCAGGATCTTGCCGGGTTCGGCATCGCTGTGCGGGTCTTCTTCCTGCGCCTGGTGGGCAGCGAGGAAGGCCAGCACGCCGCGCGCCAGCGCGGGGTCGAGCCACAGGGTCTGCATCGCGGTAATCAGTGCATCGCGACCAAAGGGTGTGCTGAACCAGGGGATACCGGCGTAGGGATAGGCGCCGTGCCCGGTGTGCGAGGTCAACATGCGCAGGTCGGCAGCCGAGCGGTTGATCCAGTCATTGAACTGTTCATTGGAGGTGAAGACTTCCGCCTGCGCCTCGCGGCGGAGCTGTAACATGGCACGGTGCGCCTGCAGCGCCTCCTCGTACTGCAGCATTGGCGTCACCTTGCCGTCGATATCACAACTGACGGTAAAGTAGAATTCCCGGGCGCCGCCGGGCGGCAACCGGCAAGCCAGCCGCGCCGTGCTGTCCTTACACCATTGCAACGATTCGCTGAGCTGGATACGGGTCAGCCGCACCGAGTCGTCGAGCCCCCGGTAACCCAGGCTCAGCACACCGTGCTTCTGCTCGGGCGGCAGACGTTCTCCGCGCTGTGCCCGGTGGACGCCGCGAACCTCGAACATGTCGTAGTAGTCAGCGTCGAAGGCCAGTTGCAGCTCGAAGGCAACCTCCTGGTCGCCGTAGTTGTGCAGGCTCAGGTGCTCGTAACATTTTCCCTGCCACAACAGTTTGGAACGAAACAGGTGTACGGTGCCCTTGCGGATGACCAGTTCGTCGTTCTCGTACAGATCAGGAAAGGTGAGATCCACCACCATCAGGGCATTGTCTTCCTGGATCGTGGAGTTGAGCAACAGGGGACGCCGGTCGTTGACTGTCAGCTCCAGTCGCGACAGGAAGCGGGTACCCTGGTAATACAGACCCTGCTCGCCCAGCCCCATCGGCTGAATGTCACCCCAGCGGTCGAACAGGCCGAACAATTCGTCGTGCTTGAGTACCCGGGTGCGATCGTCGGCGCGCGAGGAAGTCGCCAACACGTACCAGCGATCGTCGATCTGGATGACGTCCCGGACGCTGTCCATGCCCTATCCCACCGCCAGCTGCGGCGCCTCGCCGGAACTCAACCGGCTCGTATAGACCCGCAGGTAGTCTTCAGCCATGCGCCGCGCGGAGAAACGGGCCTCGAAGTGGCGGCGGCAGGCGGCCCGGTCGATACTGTCGATGCGCTCCACGGCCGCCACAGCCTCGTCCAGGCCATCGACAATGGCGCCGGTGACACCATCGTTCATGACCTCGGGCACCGAACCGCGACGGTAGGCGATGACCGGCGTGCCGCAGGCCATGGCCTCGATCATCACCAGGCCGAAAGGCTCCGGCCAGGCAATCGGTAGCAACAGTGCCAGGGCGCCGCCCAGCAGGGCGTTCTTGCCCCGCTCGTCCACTTCGCCCACGTACTCGATCAGCGGATGGTCGAGCCAGGGCCGGATGCGTGCGTCGAAATAGGCCTGGTCGACCGGGTCCACCTTGGCGGCCATTTTCAGCGGGATGCCCACCCGCCGGGCGATCTCGATGGCGGTCTCGGCGCCCTTCTCCGGCGACATGCGGCCGAGAAAGGCCAGGTAATCACCCGGGTTGGGCTGGAAATTGTACAGGTCTTCCGGCACACCGTTGTAGACGGTTGCCACCCAGTTCGCCATGGGCAGCGGCGTGCGCTGGGCGTTGGAGATGGATACCACCGGCATATCGGTAAACTCGCGGTACACCGCCTGCAGATCGGGCAGGTCCAGGCGGCCGTGCAGGGTGGTCACCTGGGGCGTGTGCAGGTGCCGCCACAGGGGGAAATGGAGAAAATCGGTATGAAAATGAATGATGTCAAAATTTTCCGCTTCCCGGGCCACGGCGGCGAGTTGCAACATGCCCCAGGCCGTGGGATCGCGCCGCTGTTGCGACAACCGCAGCGCCTCCGGTACTACCGCACGCAACTCGGCGCGGGTCTGCGAATCACCGCTGGCGAACAGGGTCACCGCATGGCCCTGACGCACCAGCTCCTCGGTCAGATAATGTACTACGCGCTCCGTACCCCCGTAGGTCCGGGGGGGAACGCTTTCAAACAGGGGGGAAACCTGGGCGATCTTCACAATTCACTCACCTCCGCAAATAGTCCATGTTCGCCTCGGTACCGGTGCCGCGTACTCCCTTTTCCAGGCGGCGGGCCCGGTTAACACAGCAGCTGGCCCTGCAACGAGGCCAGCATAAATTTGCTGCGCCATTACATGGGGTCTCGCCAGGGAAATTCAAGCGGTCGGCTTGCCTCGGGGAAAATCTCCATTCCCTTTGACACCGCTCAAATACAGTGCTGGACGCGGGGCGGAGATTGGCTAGGCTATAGATACCATTCAGTGGATCGGAGGCTGTCATGGCAATCTCGCACGAGGCTCCGCAGGTCGGTGCACCGGATCCGGAGGCGAAGAACTCGCCTATCTTCGACGAGTGGGACAACGAATACCTGTCGCTCGATCTGGAACTGGAGACCGGCGTCTGCTACTTCAACGGTGAAACGTACAAACGGGGCGACTACGTCTGCAGCGGCAGCGAACTGCTGCGCTGCGAGGAAAAAGGCGTCTGGGTCCGCGAAGGCAGCTGCCACCGGCGCTAGTAAGCCTCGGCTTCGGCGTCTGGTTGATGGCCAGAAAGCGGGACACCACGCTGCGACGCAAGGGCGCGGCTTCAATGCCAGTCAGTGTCCGGATATTGCCTGCCAGTACCGGTTACTCCCACTCTATTATCAATAAGCCAGTTTTGGCTTTTATATTCAGCGGCTCATTTTTGAATGCTTAATTTTTTCAGATAAACAGTATTGTTTTCCTGAAAAATGAGCTTAGCAGATCCACTGCACTATGTGCAGTCTTATGACACAGCATCCTGAGCTAAAGCATCCCTTGGCACCCATATCCAGCCCTCGCTTGGGGAAACGTCAGCCTCTGGCGGCATAAGAGCACCCCGCTTTTCCGCGAACAGACTGGCGACCAAGGCGCAGGTTGCCGCGCCAGGGAGTACCTACGATCTCATGGTTGGCATCGAGAATCACGATGGCGTCACGACTGTTCTGGTTCTTGTCGCAGTTCCAACCACCGATAGACCACTCCCTTGTTTGGTCAGCACCAGTCATTTTTGACAGCTATTCCATACAGCAACGGCTCATGCAGTTACCCCTGGCCTCACCACACTCACCTGACCGAGTAAACACCAGCTATCACTCCTTATCCGCGTCTATTTCGCTCAAATCGTCCAGTGCGCTTTCAGTCAGAATAATCTTTCTCTTTTTCCTTAGCTTAACTACCTTGGGATCAAAGTTTTCCTGAATATCCTCGTGATTTTCGACTATCCAGAGATTAGCCTGGCCAATCTCTTCTGCGCGAAGTTTTTCCACTTCCGCATAGTCGGCCACCAGTGAATTGCAGTCTGACAGAAATTGACGCCAGCGAATCTGCTTCAAAGTTCTTTCATTGGTAAAAACAAAAAATCGGTGAGGATCATCATCCCAATCTTTGTCGTGTACATATACAGCAGGAGGTCGTTGGACATTTGATTTACTCAATGCCAACCAGCGTTCTCGTTTATAGCCATACCAGCGACTTCTTAATTCATCCAACTGAGCCTCCTGTCCTGCCGCATCAATTTTCACATCCCAAAGAAATCCACCTTGTTCTTGCTTGCCATGGTTTTTGCCATCGACATATTCATGGGGAATAAGCTGTTGGATAACTTCCTCGCCCGCAGAATCGATCTCATCCAGCATATAGGTAGCCAGGGAGGTAAATGTTGAATAGTAAAATTGTTCATGTATGAGCAACCTGACCCAGGAAGGGTGCTGGTAGGCATAATATGCAATGCCGCCGTAATCCGGAAAGTCCCGCTTGCGTGCTTCTTCTTGAAACAGGTTGTCCGCATAGTCGTAGTCATAGAGTGTCGGAAAGTCCAGCAGAGTCTTACCCTCCGCCATGCACTCATTGAGATAGATGTAATCGTCGCCAACGCCTGTCGTCAGAAGCCTTGCCCAGTTCAACTGGTTAAGATCGGTTAACGGCACATTCTTCCAGGCTTCGTCAACCTCGTCAGTCCGGCACTTGATATCGAGCAAATCATCCAGCAATACACGCTGTATCCGGAGAATTGCATTTTCACCCATGGTTGCACGGAAGCGTTCCCGCTCCTCGGGCGTCCAGGCATAATAGTGCGCATCCGCTGCGATGAGCGCCTTGCGTGCAGCTACCATCAGCTTTTGTCTATCCAGATGAGCCAGCTTGTAAGGTTTTTCCTTCATTCTTGGACGACTCCGCGTCTACCCAGCGCAATTCAACCTAAGCGGAAAATAGCAGGTTGCCGGATTGCCACAGAGCACGCGCAGTGTAGGCGCTCTGATACCTTGCCAGCATCAATTTAACTTTCATGGTATCGATGCTTTCTGCCTTGCCACGCGGAAAAAATACCATGAAAAAATACCAAGCTGAGGAATTGCTGCTAATCAACACCAATAATTATTGTCTCCTGGCAAGCATTCACGGTCTCCACTGTGAGTAGGCAGTCTATGGCCAACCCGCAGCTCTCCCAATTTCACGCCAATATTTTCCGATATTTACGTTGTGAAATTCCGTAATTTACGATATTGTATTTCCGTATGAATACGCCCCGCCTGTATCCACGCTGGATTGAACCACGAATCCATGAAGCTTTGCTCGATACACCAGTGGTTCTGCTCGCGGGACCGCGTCAGGCTGGCAAGACGACCCTCGTCCGCCAATTCGCTGAACGGGAATTACACTACCTGACCCTCGATGATGAGCTAACCCTGCTGTCAGCATGTGAAGATCCGGTCGGTATGATTCGCAATCTGGACCGCGCCGTTATCGATGAAATCCAGCGCGCGCCCCAATTACTTCTGGCCATCAAAAAAAGTGTCGACGAGGACCGTCGCCCCGGACGCTTTCTGCTGACGGGTTCCGCCAATCTGATGGCACTGCCCACGGTTGCCGATTCTCTCGCCGGGCGCATGGAAAGCCTGATGCTTTTACCCCTGTCGCAGAGCGAAATCGAGAACCGGCCGGCCAACTGGGTTGATAGCGTCTTTGCTGGAAAAATCCTGACAGCAAAGCCTCCGGTACTTGGCGCTGAACTGGTCGAACGTGTTTTACGTGGCGGCTACCCGGAAGCGGTTGCACGGCCAACAGAAAAACGCCGTATTGCCTGGGCCCGGCAATACATCAGTGCCATCCTTCAGCGCGATCTCCGGGATATCGCCGAAATCGACAAACTGGATCAATTGCCACGCTTTCTTCGCGCCCTGGCGCAAACCGCTGGCCAGATGTGCAACTACTCCGAGTTAGGTGGTCAAGTCGGTCTGGATGGAAAAACCGTCTCTCGCTATATCGGCGTCTTTGAGCAACTGTATCTGCTTAAGCGTATTGATGTCTGGGCGCGCAATCGCCTGAAACGCGTTGTCAAAACGCCCAAGCTTCAGTTCATCGACGCCGGTTTACTCGCCAACCTCATGGATATCCACGCCAAAGATGTACAAGCGGACAGAAGCCGTTACGGACATGTTCTGGAGAGCTTTGTATTCGGTGAACTACTCAAGCACTCGACAACTTCTGATGGTGACTATCGGCTACTGTACTATCGGGATGCGGACAAGTTCGAGGTTGATATCGTGATTGAGAACAGCGCAGGACAACTGGTCGGCGTCGAAGTAAAAGCCGCTGCCACCGTTAAAGAGCGAGACCTGCGTGGCTTGAAAAAACTCGCAAGCCTGGCCGGTGATCAATTCTCAGCAGGTGTGCTGCTATACGATGGTGATGAAACCATGCCTTTGGGTAACAAACTATGGGCGGCTCCCCTTTCGACACTCTGGGGTTCCTAAAAGCCGTAATCAATATGCCTACTTGGCCGAGCGCCAAAAAATACCATGACCGCACCAATCCGCCTCTCATGGTATCGCCGGGTTTTGCGCTACAGCCCGTTGGAAATACCATGAAAGATACCATTGATGATACAGATTATATCATCAATTCGATTTGTTTAATTTTTAAAATTCAACAGCTTATAAATTCCAGTCACTCCCATTCTATTATCAATAAGCCGTTTTTTAGCTTTTATAAATACCATGTTCAGGAATTGCTGCTGATTGCTACTGAACATTACAAATCATTGGTCAAAATGCGACAAGCTCTGCAGCAGGTTTTTGTTGATAACTGTGACTGTGGCGAGACTCAAAACACGACCTTGCGTTATTAGAACATCTAATATATCATCATTTGATGTCTTTTATTATGCCTTCAAGTGAGGAGAATCGCCTATGAGAACCACTTTAAATATCGACGACCAATTGCTGGCAGAAGCTCAACGGATTACCGGGGTGAGCGAGAAAGTTGCGCTTGTTCGAGAAGGCTTGCGCGCCTTGATTGAACGCGAAAGCGCGCGCCGGTTGGCGCGGTTGGGAGGCAGTGAGCCGCAACTGAAACGGGTACCGCGTCGCCAATCCGAAACCGCAAAATGATCCTGGTCGATACGTCCATCTGGATTGACCATCTGCGCTCCGGGAATAACCAGCTAATCGAATTACTTGATCGTGGCCAGGTACTGGTACACCCCTTTGTCATTGGTGAACTGGCATGCGGAAATTTGCACAACCGCGGAGAGATTCTCAGACTACTCAATGATCTTCCTCAATCGCCTGTCGCCTCTCCGGCAGAGGCACTGCACTTCATAGAACAGAATCAACTGATGGGAAAAGGTATTGGCTACATTGATATCCATATACTGGCTGCAACCGCATTAGCGGAAAATACCCGGCTTTGGACAAGCGATAAGCGACTGAAAAAAGTTGCGATTGGGATGAAACTGACGTTTGATTAAATACTCGCTGTTGCCCACCAGTGCCAGACGTTGCCTGCCAGTACCAATCACTCCCACTCTATTATCAATAAGACTTTTTTATCTTTTATATTCAATGACTTATTTTCCCGCTAAGCGGCAATACCATGAAAAATACCATGCTCAGAAAATCCTTCGAAATGCTCGAAAAAATTGCCGATTGAGCGCAGCTACACAGCACCTTAGGCGACCTTCCGGGCTTTGACTTCCAGGTGAATGCCTTCCTGCTCCTGCAGATAACCGATCACCGCAAACAGATTACTCGCCTGGGGGTTCCCTTTTGGCCCGAATATGCGCATGAGGCTCTTGCTCGACTTGTCGAAAACCCGGGACAGTTCTTCGAACCCGATTGTCGCGTTGATATAGTCGCGCAACACCGCCTTGCCGGTATCGACGTCACCGGAAAGCAGGCATTCGACCCCTTCTTGCAAAAGGGCCTTGCGAAACGCTGTATCCCGTAGGACGCGTGCCTGAATGCTGTCCTTAAAATCTTTCGTCAGAGCCATCATTATACCTCTTGTACCTCTTGCCGTTTCAGGATACCGATTCTGGAGTGGGCAACACCAGCTATGACCCGAGTGACCTGCTTTCAAGGGCCGCTCCGCCAAGTGACACGCTATGACAGGATCAAACCAGCCGAAATCCATATTTAATGCCGATTTTTGGCACTTTTTGCCGATTTTCCACATAATATATAGACTATAGATATTTTTAGTGCTATTTTTGACATTATTTGTCATTAATCACACTAAAAGGGGTCGGCAATGCTAATCGAATTCAGCACAGCCAATTTTCGCTCGCTACGCGATCGTCAAACACTCAGCCTGACCAAGGCCAAAGGCGACGAGCTAGTTGAAAGCAACACATTTACGACGGTAGCAGCCAATACATTCGAGTTACTACGCTCTGCGGCGATTTATGGCCCTAACGCAAGTGGCAAATCCAACTTTCTGCTTGCGCTGCAAACCATGAAAGAAATCATTCTGGAATCAGCAACGAACCTGCAACGTGGTGACAAACTACCGGTCACCCCGTTCCGCCTGAGCAAGGCCACACGCCATGCGCCCAGCGAATTTGAGGTGATTTTTATCGTCGACAAGGTGCGCTATCAGTACGGTTTCTCTGCGACAGCGGATCGGATTCATGAGGAGTGGCTGTTGGCCTACCCCAAGGGCCGGCCACAGCGCTGGCTTGGGCGCATTTGGGACGAGCAGAAGCAGAGTTACGACTGGGAACTGGGTAACAACCTTACCGGTGAAAAACAGCTCTGGCAGAAATCCACGCGTGACAACGCATTGTTCCTGTCAACCGCAGTGCAGCTCAATAGCGAACAACTGCAACCCGTTTATGACTGGTTCAATGACACCTTGCACATGACCAATATTTCCGGATGGAGTCCAGGCTTCAGTGCGTCCTTATGTGAAAAGAGCGAGAAAGCCCAGGTGATGGATTTTCTCCGCGCGGCCGACCTGAATATCGAAGATATCGTCGTTGAAACAGAACCCTTTGACATCAAGGCATTGCCGGATGACATGCCAACACATGTCAAGAAAATGTTTGCTGACGAACTGAAGGACAAAAAACTCGTTGACATTAAGACTGTTCACAAAAGCGAGGAAGGCGACAAGGTAACCTTTGATTTCGAGGATGAATCTGACGGCACCCGGAAGCTATTTGCGTTTGCAGGCCCCTGGATCGACACATTAACCAATGGCTGCGTGCTTTTTATCGACGAACTGCACGATAACCTGCACCCCCGACTGGTGCAGTTTTTGGTGCGATTGTTTCACAACAGCGAAACCAATCCTAAAAATGCGCAGTTGGTCTTCACAACGCATGAAACCTCCATCCTTAACCAGGATGAGTTTCGGAGGGACCAGATCTGGTTCTGTGAAAAAGGAGAAGATCAGGCCACAACGCTCTATCCGCTGACGGATTTCAGTCCACGCAAAGGCCGCGAGAACCTGGAACTGGCCTATCTCTCGGGGCGCTATGGCGCGCTGCCCTATGTCCGGCCACTGAGGAAAAGAGCCTGATGGGCACAGATAATCTATTCCATAAACGCAAGGCAAGACAGGCGCGCGATCTGGCCCGCCGCAAGGGACGGCGGGCACCCTATGCCAAGGTGCTAATCGTCTGCGAAGGTGAAAAAACCGAGCCACACTACTTCAACGAACTGAAAGACCATTACGGACTCAACAGCGCCAATATAGAAATCTGTGGAGATTGCGGATCCGACCTGCTCAGCATTATCCGACATGCCAAACAGCACTATCGGGAAGAAAAAGGCGCGGGTGATGCATTCGATAACGTGTTTTGTGTCTTCGACAAAGATACTCATGCGCATTACCAGCAATGCCTGGACACAATTCGCAGCGCAACCCCCAAAAATGTTTACGTCGCCATCACGTCTGTACCCTGTTTCGAGTACTGGTTGCTACTGCACTTCAACTACACCACACGCCCCTATGACTCCTTGCCAGGAAACAGCGCCTGCAATCAGGTACTCACCGAGCTAAAGGGCTACATGGGTGGTTACACGAAAGGGAGCGGCAATACCTTCACAGCACTCCTCGGGCAACTGGATTTCGCCAAGAATAATGCGATACGTGCATTACAAGCCGCAGAGGCTAACCACACGGATAATCCAACTACAAAAGTGCATGAGCTGGTGGATTTCCTGCAAAACATCAAGGGATCCTGATGGTACTGCATCTGGATAACACGCTGTGGACTGCTCCCCTGGCTACACTCTGGGGCTCATCAAGCGGACATCAATAGCCTGCCTCAGGCGAACGCCAGAAATACCATGACTGCACCGATTCGCCTCCCATGGTATCGCCATTCTTGTGATTAAGCGCACCAGAAAATACCATGAAAAATACCATTGATGATGCAGATTATATCATCAATCTGGCAATATTAATCATTATAATTCAATGTCTTACAAATCCCCGTCACTCCCACTCTATTATCAATAAGCCTTTCTTGTCTTTTATATTCAATGAGTTATTTTTTCTTCTGAATGGGAATACCATGAAAAATACCATGCTCAGAAATTGCTGTTAATCGGACAGAACATGGGCCACTCATGTGGGATTTTCGCCAGATTTTCAGGCGGTATGACTGGTTACCTGGCAGCCATTTATTGCTGGCATCATCACGCCGTTTTTAATCGTCTTCCACGAAAAGGCGTTACCTTGATCTCGACATGCTGGTTCAAACGATTCAACACCGTCACCAGTCGGTCAATAGTAAACCGCCCCAGGTCTGCATTCCTGATCCGGGAGAAATCGGCATGATCAAAGCCGGTCTTTTCCGCCGCCTTGCGAACAGACAGTTTCTGTTTATCAAGCACCCGAATGATTTCAGCCGCTAATTGAGATTTAAGCTGTTCAACGTCGGCATTTTGATAACCAAAATCCCGAAAAACGTTGCCACTGCCTTTAATAGTTTCCAGTTTCTCAGTCATCGTAACTGCTCCTTAAGCTGACTAATCCGTGAGCGGATCAGATCAATTTCTTTCTTCGGTGTCTTGATACCCCGGGAGGATTTCTTCTGAAATGCATGGACAACCCAGATATCCTCACCCAATGTCACGGCATACACCGTTCGATAGGCATCAGACCGATAAGCAAGCGCAATCTCAATAACACCGGAACCCAGACCTTTCATCGGCTTGGCTATATCCGCCTTGCTACCCTCGGCAGCAATCGTCAGCGCCCGGAGTATGATTGTTTGGGCGCCTTTGGGAAACTTCCCGAACTCCTTGTGCGCCGCCTTGATCCATGAGATCGCTCTCGTATCCTTACTCATAATAAGATGTTGGCATATTTACCAACATCCGTCAAGACGCAGAAATTCGCTAATGTATCTGTTCTTCTTCGGAAATTTAGTGCCTGTAGATGCCAACCAGTGCCAGACATTGCCAGCCAATGCCGGTCACTCCCACTCTATTATCAATAAGCCTTTTTTATCTTTTATATTCAATTACTTATTTTCGTGCTAAATGATAATACCATGAAAAATACCATGCTCAGAAATTACTGCCAATACTCACCTGAAATGCAGATAAGAGCCACCCCACGCTGTACCGCAGGCTTCGATACATCACGATTCCAGTCGCGCCCAAAAACTTTTTTTCCGCCCATGCACCGAGCGCAATTGCTCCACGTAGGCGTGATGTGTTGGCAGTGGTTTGAATACCTTGATCCGCTTCGCCAGCGCTTCCAGTTTCTTGAAATAGCGCGCAGCATGGCCGTAGGCCTTACTGCGTGCCTGTGCCAGGATATCCAGCAACAAGGCGCGGTAGCACGCCGTGGCCGCCAGATTGTAGTCCGCTTTTTCAAACGCCTTGGCCAGCCTCAGCAGACCGTCATAAAAACACTCCGCCAACTCCAGATGCCGGGCCAGAACCAGGGCCTGAGCGCTCTTCGTCTGACCCAGGTTCAATAACAGATCGGCGCTATGCAAGATGTCGCCGCCCTGTTCGGCTTGCCTGATTGCTGAACGACACGCCTTCTCTTTCTCATCCTCGTCCAGGGCCTCCAGATAACGCGTGAAACTGGCGTAACTCTGCTCGCTCTGAAATAGCCGGGAACGAATCACTTTAAGCTGTTTCCGGTCGCCCATTTGCACGCAGACCTTGTCCAGCAATTCCAGACGATCATGCTCAAAACGATCCTCCCATGCCTGCTTCAGATAACGCATGGCCGACTCGGGCTGCTCATACTGCAAATATTTCTCACAAATCGATTTCATTTGCAGGTGGTTTGGCTGCGGCGAATGTATCAATACCGATCGTTCGTATAAGGCAGGATCGTGCAAGGCGTCGGCGACTTGCCCTAATGCCACGCCGCTATGCAGCGCCGCAAAATTGAATTTGTCTTCCTGTTCTGGCGATTTTAACGCCTTGCGCAACGCGTTTTCGTACCGCCAGGCCAGCTGCTTCAGCTGGTCCGGCTTCAACAGCAGGTGGGCATTCGGCAATAGCGGATCAAGCACACCATAATCATTCTGCTGATACAACTGATCAATCCGCTCGAGCCAGTCGATGTTGGCATCCCGCCAGCCTGCAGCCGCCGTCAACCACAAGAGTACCGCCTGACGATAGACATCGCCCACTGCCCCGCCGGAATCATCGACACGGTTGAGCACCGATTCAGCCGTCGCCAGGAACCGGTCGACCAAATCAAACGCATGTTGCGGTGAGCGCTCCAGCAAGCCGCTTTCAATATCGGCGAGTGTCGATTCCAGTTCGCGTGCAAAATCAAAGCTCGCCCGATAATCGATAAACCGCCGCCCTCGTTTCAGCGAGGCAATACGTTTGCGCAATACCCTGGTCAGGGCGACCGGATCATTTGCCAATGTCAACGCTTCGATCTTGTCACTCAACTCCGGGTACTGGAGGTAGAGATCGAATACAAAATCCCGCAATGTATCCGCATCAATATCGGCCAGTTTCTCTTTGAGTGTGTCAATGTTCATAGGGCAAAATCGAAAATCCTGAAGTCATTCAGGCTTGAGCACATAAAGCCGCTCGCTCCTGACCGGAGAGAATCATTTCCTCATCAGACCAGACTGAGCCGGTTCAACAAGCATCAACTCATAACGCGTAGTTCTACCACCACCCGGTAAAGGAATGATGACACCCTTGGCAACCAGGTCAGAAAGGTCACGGCTGGCTGTTCGATTGGGACACTTGGTGATCGCTTCATATTTCCTGGTCGTTATACCGCCCTCAAAGCCTTTTCGACCCTCCGCGAACACCCTCGACACCATCTTCGCCTGCCGCTCATTTAACTGATCTCCATAGGCCTCATAGAAACGCGTCTTGGCCAACACAAAATCCACTTCTTCCCGGGCAATTTTCTGTGCCTTGATGATTGTGCCTGCGAAGTAATCAAGCCAGACGTTTACGTCACGGCTTCCACGGCTCGCGTTCTCCAGCTGCAGGTAATAGGACTTTTTGTCCGCCTCTATCGCCGTGGCAAGACAAGCCGTGGTCGGATAGCCAAGAGACTGCGAAAGCGCGTGGTCGGCAATCGCCCTGCCGACTCGCCCATTACCATCGTCAAAGGGATGAATCACTTCAAACCAGAGGTGGGCAATCCCTGCTCGAGCGATCCCGGGCATCGTCCTATCCCCGCTCAAGGGACTGGTTTGGTTATACCAGTCGATAAGCTTCGCCATTTCATCAGGCACCTGCGTCGCTGGCGGGGCTTCATAATGAACCTTTTCCCGACCGTAAGGCCCACTCACGATTTGCATCGCTGAAGGATCGTTGCGGTATGCACCCCGCAGAAGTGACGTGTAACGCTGCTCCGGAACAGCCATGGATTGCCACCTGCCCAGCAGATCATGCGTCAGGGGTGTTTGCCAGTTCTTGCGAACGTCCACCAGTAGCGAAGCTGCCCCCGCTGCTTTCTGGTCTGTGTTCTCCGGTAGCATATCCGATGCTATCAAAGACAGTAGTGATGACCTGACCGATTCCCTGTCCAGATTCTCGCCCTCTATCGCGCTGGTTTTGATGGCCTCGGAAAGCATCAAGTCGATCGTGGCATCTTCCTGGGACGCCACAGGAAGTGCATCAAAGCGACCTGCCAGGCGCTCTGAATTCAGGCGAAATTCAAACTCCCGGTCTTCGAGCGCGCGCTTGTCATAGCGAAAATCTGGCCAGTCAGGCTGTTGCCATATCCATCTCATGGCGTGATTCTAGCACTTATTCACGCCATAATATATAATTATTTGGCGCGATTATGGCGCATAATAACGCCACCTATGGTCAAAAACGGGCATCTGAACGGTGCTAAAAAATACCATGACCACGGCAATCTACCTCTCATGGTATTGCTGGATCTTGCGAGACAGCCCTTGGGATATACCATGAAATATACCATTGATGATGCAACTTATATCATCAATCGGATTGATTTAGTCTTTATGATTCAATAGGTTAAAAATCACGGTCACTCCCACTCAATCGTAGCCGGCGGCTTGCCTGAGATATCGTAGGTGACACGAGAGATACCGGAAATCTCGTTGATTATGCGGCGCGACACATGATCAAGGAACTCATACGGCAGGTG
>Ga0256829_1001482_pt1 | contig 19157 bp, 23 predicted proteins | sample 131447metaG_FD_185979 | JGI IMG/M metagenome (GOLD analysis project Ga0256829, IMG submission 185979) | Hydrothermal vent microbial communities from Lau Basin, Pacific Ocean - 131-447 | ecosystem: Environmental > Aquatic > Marine > Hydrothermal vents | place: Pacific Ocean: Lau Basin | collected...
AGGGGGCCTCTATGCCAAGCCCCAGGAGCAGTATCTGGTTGCCGTCCATTCCGGTTCCTCATCGCGGATTCTCTGGATACACTGGCATAGATTTCCCGGGAAATTCCACTCGAAACGTCGAGGAGCCCAAAAGGTTCCCGGCCTCGATGCCTCGGATCTCGAGGCCGTTGGGCAGGGCCAGGATCAGGCCAGTGGTATCGGACGCGAACGTGACGAGCACGAAGCCTGATGCAGTGGCTTGGTGATCGCTTGCTTCCGAGCGCCGCTTGCGTACCCAATAGCCAAAGACAAAATACCGAAGATCCTGTTTCTGGCAGTAGGCCTTCTGGGTCAGGCCGGATGCCTGCCAGGTCGTGACGTGATCCTGCCAGAAGATGATGCGGTCAGTGGTGTCGGTCGGTGCCATGGGATTCTCCTGCGTTGTGGTGAGACAGGAAAAAGTCTGTAACAGGTGGCGATCAGAGAACAGGTGTTGATTCGTGGGCGCTTACGTTTTGCCCGTGACAGAATGTATCCTGGAAGGCTTTGACTTTCCACCTGTAAAACGCCGCCGGATCGAGGTCCGATTCTCAGGCGGGGAGATCACCAGCGACGGTGGTGTACACCGACCAGCGGCTGAGACGGCTCGAGGCGGTCAAGGCGAGACTCCCTGATCCCCGCGACGGCCGTTATGTCAGGCATGATCAGCTGACCCTGCTGAGCCAACGCGTGCATGCCCTGTGTCTGGGCTATGAAAACCTCGCGGCGATCACTATTCAACAGGTGCTGGTGGAGCAGTTCATCCCTTCCTTTTCCGAACCGCCTGAAGAGTTGACCCTCGACTTAGATGCCACCGATGACCGGGTACATGGTCTGCAGGAAGGGCGCTTCTTTCACGGGTATTACGATGCCTACGGCTTCCTTCCCTTGTATGTCTTTTGCGGTGAGCCGTTGCTGGTCAGCCATCTGCGCCCGGGCAAGATCGATGGCGCCAAGTCGTGGGGACACCGCCGCGCGGTGATGGCCAAGCTCGAAGTCACCGTACAAGAGCGTAATCCCCGCTTTGTCGTCACCCATCTCAACGACAAGGCCCAGTCACTCTATGACCGGGTCTACTGTGCCCGTGGAGAGATGGAGAACCGGATCAAGGAGCAGCAACTGGGCCTGTTCGCCGATCGCACCAGCGCCCACCACTGGTGGACCAATCAGTTCCGCCTGCTGTTATCCAGTCTGGCCTATGTGCTGATGGAAGCCATCCGTCGGCTGGCCCTGCATGACACGGAACTGGCCCATGCCCAAGTCGGTACCTTGCGGCTCAATCTGCTCAAGATCGGCGCAGTCATCTTGCGCAACACGCGCCGGATCCGCTTTCTGCTGTCGAGCGCTTTTCCCCATCAGGATCTCTTCTACAGGGTCGTCAAGCGGCTCGTCCCAGGGTAGCCCTCAATGAGTGCTGCCCCGGCACGTTGACAAACAATGGGGTAAGGGGAAGTTGCGCCCGCAATCCGGAAAAAAGCCCTACGCCAGCCATCCGTCACCCTCGAACAGACGGATTGACCTTGCCAACGACACTTCAGCATAAGATTCGGATACGGATGAAATATCCGGGCCAGCGCCGCGCGGCCTCGTTCGGCTGCCGGCTTCAATCGTTCAGCGGCGGCCCGGAAACCGTCGTGCACAGTGGGTGTCCGTTTTCTGCGAACAGATCCCAGAACAGTACGGGCGAGGCTTCGGGCCGGTAATCCGGCACCGGGATTTTTTCCACCCGCTCCTGGATCTTCGGATGAGGCTCGGCGGCCGCCGCCAGACCTGACAGGTCGCCTTTGATGTCTGCCGCAAACACTGGCACGCCAAGTCGCGAAAACCCCTCGGCCAGAATCTGCAGGCTCACCGTCTTGCCGGTGCCGGTGGCGCCGGCGATGAGGCCGTGCCGGTTGCTCATCCGCGCCAGTTGCGTCACCGGCACCCCGTTCGCGCCGCCGATCGATATCTGTACCTGATCTTGCATTTCGTATGCGCCCCCTGCGCCTTGGATCACGCCAGCCCGGAAAGCAGGCCGCGCTCCCAAGCATACCGCAACAACATCAATGCGCACATGACCACGATCAGCGGCCGGATCAAGCGCGCGCCGCCGCGCACCACCGCATGCGCTCCCAGCCAAGCCCCGATCATTTGCCCGACAACCATGACGCTGCCAACCACCCACAGCACCTTGCCGCCGATCACGAACACGGCGAGCGAGGCGATATTGCTGGCGAAATTGAGCATTTTAGTATGGGCCGTCGCCGTCACCAAAGGCTGGCCGCGCAGCGCCACGCCGCCAAGAGAAAAGAACGAACCGGTACCGGGCCCGAAGAAGCCATCGTAAAAACCTATGGCGGGCACCACCAACCCGGCATACAGACGCTGCCCCATGCGGGGCTGACCTTCCCTTTCTCCCGCCCTCGGGGAAAACAGGAAATACAGGCCGACCACGCCGAGCACGATCGGTATAGCGATATTCAGCGCTTGCGGATGAACGCGCTGCACGGCGAGCGTGCCCGCCGCAGCCCCAAGCAGCGAGGCCGCGAACATGCCCCGCACGCCATTCCATCTCACCAGCCCCCTCCTCAGCATGCTCCATGAAGACGTCAGCGTGCCGAAACTGCCCTGCAGCTTATTGGTCGCCAAGGCTTGCACAGGCGGAAGCTGGGCGAGTAACAGCATGGGCAGCGTGATCAATCCCCCACCGCCGGCGATGGTATCCACGAATCCGGCCAACAATGCGGCCGCAAACAACAAGCTCATCATGGTCAAACCTATGCCAGCCTCCACCGCAAAGACGCCCCCTCCTATGTTAGGAATCAGTAGAATAGATACTCAATTCTCCGGATGAGCAATATGTCTCGACCCCACCGCATCGTCATCGTCGGCGCCGGCGTCGCCGGCCTAGAACTGGCCACCCGCCTGGGCAACCGTCTCGGCAAGCGCGGCCGCGCCGAGATCACCCTCATTGATGCAGAGCGCGTCCATCTTTGGAAACCCCTATTGCATGAAGTCGCCGCCGGCACTCTGGATCCTGCCGAACACGAGGTTACCCTGCTGGCTCACGCCCGACGCCATCACCTGCGCTTTCGCATCGGCCGCCTGGAAACGCTGGATCGATCGCAAAGCCTTGTCTGGCTCGCGCCTTATTACAACGAGGAGGGGGAGGAACTTATCCCGCGCCGCAGTTTTCCCTATGATACATTGATCATTGCCGTCGGCAGCATTTCCAATGACTTTCACACGCCCGGAGTTGCTGAACATTGCTGGTTTCTCGACACCTTGCCGGAAGCCGAAAAATTCCAGCACCATTTACTCGAAGCCCTTCTCAAGGCGGGTACGCACAAACCGCGAAAACCGGGCATGGATCCGCTCGACGTCATTATCGTCGGCGGCGGCGCCACTGGCGTCGAACTGGCCGCGCAGCTGCATCAAATCAGCCGCCAACTGACCCAGTACGGCTTCGACGAACTCGATCCAGATCAGCGGGTACGCATCACGATCATTGAGGCCGGCCCCCGCATTCTTCCAGCCTTGCCGGATCGACTCAGCCAAAACGTGACACAGGAACTCGAATCTTTGGGAATACGCGTGATCACTGGAGAAAGGGTAACTGAAGTGTCGGCCGAAGGAATGAAAACCGCAGAGGGTAATTTTTTGCCTGCCGCGATCAAGGTCTGGGCGGCTGGCATACGTGCGCCTGACTGTCTTGATCACCTCGACGGTCTCGAAACCAACCGCAGCCACCAACTCAAAGTTCGGCGCAATCTCTTGACCACTCTGGACGAGCGCATTTTCGCCATCGGCGACTGTGCCGACATCCCCGCCGATGCCAAAGGCAACAAAACGCCCCCACGCGCCCAGGCAGCCCATCAGCAAGCGCGCTTCATCGCCCGCGCCATCCGTCGGCGGCTCAAAGGCAAGCGGGAAATTGGGGAATACGTTTACCGTGATTACGGCTCCCTGGTCACGCTGGGGCGCTATGACACCGTCGGCAGCCTCATGGGCTCACTCACTGGCAGCGTCTGGGTGTCCGGCCTCATCGCCCGCATGGTGTACCTGAGCCTGTACAAAATGCATCAGGTCGCGCTGCATGGCTGGCTGCGCACGCTCGCGCTCACCCTCGCGCACCTGCTGCGGCGCACGGTGGATCCGCAGATCAAGCTCCACTGACGCCCTGTTCAGATTCCGGAACTGCCGAGCACCGCGCCCACGGCCGCCGTCGCCACCATCGCCAGCGCGCCCCAGAAAAACACACGGAAAGTGCCCTTGAGCAGATTAGCGCCCCCCGTCCATGCTCCCAGAGCGCCCAGCACCGCCAGAAAGACGAGGCAGACGGCGAACACCACCGGCACCAGCGATGACTGGGGCGTCAACCACAGCGCCAGCAGCGCGGGCGCCACACCGAGGGTGAAACTCGCGGCCGACGCCCAGGCCGCCTGCAACGGTTTGGCGCTTTGCGCTTCTGAAATGCCGATTTCATCACGCGCGTGGGCCGCCAACGCGTCATGCGCCATCAGTTGCTCGGCCACCTGCTCAGCCAGATCGGGATCCAGACCGCGTTCCACATAGATCTCCGTCAGCTCTTTCTTCTCAGCTTCGGGATTGCGCTCGAGCTCGCGCTTTTCCATCTCCAGATCAGCTTTTTCTATGTCGGCCTGGGAACTGACCGACACATATTCGCCGGCCGCCATGGACAAAGCCCCTGCGATCCACGCCGATACGCCGGCGATCAAGACCCCGCCATGCGTGGCGTGTGAGGCCGCAACGCCAAGCACCAGCGCCCCGACCGACACTAGCCCGTCGTTGGCTCCGAGTACGGCGGCGCGCAGCCAGCCGGCGCGCTCGACACGGTGCTTTTCGTGATGCTGTGAAATCATGAAACCTCCTTTTGCCTGCATGCCGCGCCAGGGCGCGGCTTGAAAAACCGTCATCTGCCGCAATGATGTATCAAAGGCAATGATACGCAAAAGGTAAGTTGTCCCATGAGCAAAGTGCCACTTGAACTACACACGACCCTGCTGCTGCGGGAATTCGAAACCCACAATGTGCACCGTCTGATCCTGGAAAAGCCGCCCGGCCTCACCCATGCCGCGGGGCAGTTCATCAAGCTCGCCATAGACACGCCGGAATTGCGTGACAAGGCGCGCCCCTTCACCCCGGTTTCGCTGGCAGGCGACGGCGTGATCGAGCTGCTGGTCAAGCACTATCCGGACCATGCCAACGGCGTGACCCGCCACATTCCCGAGCTTTCGCCGGGGCAGAGTCTGCGCCTGTCCACGCCACAGGGCGACGCTATCTACAACGGCCCCGGCCTATTCCTGGCCGGCGGCACCGGTATCACGCCCTTTCTGGCTGTGTTCCGCGAACAGGGCCTCAAGGCACCGCAGGACAGCCGGCTGGTGTTCGCCAACCGCAGCCCGGCGGACATCATTTGCGAAAAGGAGCTGCACCATTACTTCGCCGACCGTTCGACCTTCCTGGTCGAAGAAGGCGCGGGGCCGAACCACCGCCCGGGGCGGATCGACCGCGAGCTGCTCGAGTCGCTGCTGAACGAATCCGGCGAGCGGGTATATGTCTGCGGCCCGCCGGCCTTCAACCAGGCGGTAGCCAAACTGATCAGGGAGATCGGCGTCCAGCCGCAGGTGATAGAGGCTTGAAGCCGTTCATCCCCGGGCCGCGCCATCCGGACACGGTTTCTATGCGGCGCACGAATTCCTCCTTCAGCCGCCGGTACAGCGCCTCACCCAGCACGGCGTCTTCCACACCGGCGTCAATGTTGGGGTTGTCATTGATCTCGATCACCACCACTCGGTCGCCGACCTGCTTGAGATCCACGCGTAGAGTCCGTCGCCGACCAGATCCGCCGCGCGCAGCGCCGTTTTGATTACCTTGGGCGGGGCCTCCTCCACGCTCAGCGTCTTGAAACCACCAGACTGCGGCGCGCACCGGGTGTTGTGATTGACGACCTGCCAGTCCTTTTTCGACATGAAATACTGGCACACGAACAGGGGCTGGCGGTTGAGAATGCCCACCCGCCAGTCGAACTCGGTGTACATATATTCCTGCGCCAGGATCAGGTATGAATCGCGGAAGTACTGGGCCGACAGTTTCTTCAACTCGGCCGTGTTCGCCGCCTTGCTCACGCCGCGCGAGAAGGAACCGTCGGGTATCTTCAACACCAGAGGGAAGCCCAGCACATCGCCGATATCCTTCACGTTTTCGCGGCTGACAATGGGCGTGTTCGGCCGCGGCACGCGGCGCGAGGAGTCCGGATCATCGATCACGACCATGCCTTCGCTTTCCGCCTTCTTGGCAAAACGATAGGTGTAATGGTCGATGCGGGTGGTCTCGTGGAATGAACAGCGCATCGTACTCGGCCAGGCGCGCATAATCGCGGCTAGTGATCAGCTCCACATCCATCCCCATCGCCCGCCCGGCGCGGATCATTTTCTTCAGCGCACCGCGGTTGGAAGGCGGCAGTTGTTCCTGCGGATCATGCAAAATGGCCAGGTCATAACGATAGCGGGTGCGCGAACGCGGTTTTTTCCAGCGTCGATTCACATAGCCGCCGACCGCCGTCGCGAAGCCGGTTTGCTGTTCGGGCGAGAGCGTCTGCAGGGCGCCGCCTGGATGGTGCTGATGCGCCATTCGCCCTGACGGCGCAGCTCCACCCGCAACACGGGGCGGGGCAGGGAAAAACGTCGAACAGTTGCCGCGCCAGTTCTTGCCAGGCAGGGGCGGCGCACTCGCCGAAATAGATCATGAGTTCGATACCGTTGACGATCACGTCAGGCTGCGCCCGGCCCGCGGTCTTGCGCGCCAGGCGCTCCAGCTCTTCGGTATCAAGTGTGTAGATGGACTTGCGGCTCAGATCCTGGATGGTGCGCACGCTCGGAATCACCCGATGCCCGCGCGCCTCGGGCGCGACCGAGATGGAATAGATGCGTGCCATCGAAGTGCCGCGGCTCAGCAGCAACAGCACATAGGCCATCACTTCGCCCTTGCTTTCGTACACCAGCAGCCGGGCATGGGCCTTGGTCAGCAGATAGCGAAACTGGCGCCGGCTCAGGCGGTCGCTGTCGAAGCAGATCTGCTCCAGATGCAGCAAGGCGTCGAGATCGGCGAGCGTAGCGGGGCGAATCATAGGCGGCTCATGTCCCAGGCGCTGGATGGGGATTGGAGGCGCGGACCCTCCCGGACTGGGATAAAGGCCCGGGTCGCTGCGAACGGGACGCAATGCTACGCCGGAACGCGCAACGCCGCCAACAGACCGCGTATCAACTCGTCGGGCGCCGGGGGGCAGCCTGGAATCTTCACATCCACCGGCAGGACGTTCTCGACCGCGCCGCAGCTGGCGTAGGACACACCGAACTCGCCGCCGTCACAGGCGCATTGGCCGGCGGCGATGACGAACTTGGGCGAAGGCATCGCCCGCCAGGTGCGACGCAGCGCGGTTTCCATGTGCCGCGACACGGGGCCGGTGACCAGCAAGGCATCGGCGTGGCGCGGGGAGGCGACGAAGCCTACGCCGAAGCGCTCGAGGTCGTAATAGGGATTGGCGAGGGCGTGGATTTCCAGCTCACAGCCGTTGCAGGAGCCGGCATCCACATGCCTGAGCGCCAGGCTGCGGCCGAATCGGGCGTCGATGGCGCGGCGCAGCTCCAGTCCGAGCGCCTCCAGCGCGGCGTCGTCGGTGGCCGGCGGCGGCTCGGTGACGATGCCGGTACGCAACACTTGAGTCAGGATTCGAAGCATTACAAATCCACCCCCGAATAGGAACCATTGACCGATTTGTTGCACACCGGAAAGTCCGGCACGATCTCGCCCAGGATCAGGCGTTCCAGCGCCGGCCAGTAGAACCAGCTCGGATCGCGCGGGAAATAGCGCGCAATGCGCCCCTCATCATCGAAACGCACCCAGGCCAGCGTTTCCCCGCGCCAGCCTTCGACCCGCCCGAGGCCGGCGGCATCGGGAGGCGGCACGGGCAGCGGCGCGATGGTCTCGCCGGACGGCGTAGCGTCCAGTAATTGATCCATGAGATCGAGGCTGGCGCGCACTTCCGCCATGCGCACGCGCACGCGGGCGGCGGTGTCGCCCTCGCCGTCGGTGACGAGCGGCACCTCCAGCGCGTCGTAAGGCGCATACGGGGCATCGCGACGCAGGTCGAATCCGCAGCCGCTGGCCTTGCCGAGATAACCCGTGCAGCCCAGCGCTCGGGCGTTGTCCTGGCTCAGCACGCCGGTGCCGACCAGGCGGTCGTCCAGCGGCGGGTGGTCGTCGATGATGTCGAACAGCGGCTCGACTTCGCGCCGCAGCGCGGCGTGATCGGCGCGCAGGATCTCGGCTGCGTCCGCCGGCAGGTCGCGCGCCACGCCGCCGGGCACGAGCGTATCCATCAACAGGCGATGGCCGAAACATTCACGATTGCGGCGTTGCCAGCGTTCGCGCAGGCGCGCGGTCTGCACATGGGCGAAGGCAAAGCCCACATCGTTGCAGATGGCGCCGATGTCACCAAGGTGGTTGGCCACCCGTTCGCGTTCGGCGAGCAGGCCGCGCAAGGCCAGCGCGCGCGGCGGCGCCTCGATGCCGGCGGCGCGTTCCATGGCCTGACAGGCGGCCCAAGCGTGCGCCACCGCACTGTCGCCGGAAACCCGCGCGGCCAGGCGCGCGAGCCCCGCCGGATCGCGGCCCACGGCGAGCCGCTCTATGCCCGTGTGCACATAGCCGAGCCGCTCCTCCAGCTTCAACACCGGCTCGCCCGCGGCGTGAAAACGAAAATGCCCCGGCTCGATGATGCCGGCATGCACCGGGCCGACCGGGATCTCGAACACGCCGTTGCCGTGGACGGCGGCGAACGGGTAATCGACATCCGCCGGAGTGCGGCCGGGCGTGGGCGGATCGCCTGCCTGCGCGGGGTGCAGAGGATGCCAGTGCTCCGGCCAGGCGCAGTGCCGCGTCCAGCGCCGCGGGTCGGGATGGTCGACGAAGATCACGCCGAACAGGTCGCGGGCGTGGCGCTCCATGCGGTCGGCGGCCGGGAAATGCGGCGTCTGCGAGGTGAATTCGGGGGCTGCGAGCGGCGCTTCGGCGCTCAGTAACAAAGGGTCGCCGGCGTAATCCAGCACGCAGTACAAGCGCATGTGCGCGTGATCGGCCTCGGCCCACATGCCCGCCCAGCGACAGCCGAATGTCATCGCGACCGCGGCTGCAGGCCCCCAGTCCGAAGCGGCGATGCTGCGCGTACGGACCGATGCAATCCTCCTGTCGTCACCCAGTGCGATACCGGCTTCCTGAAGCCGCGCTTCGAACTCGGACAACCCTATCGATCGGCTCATAGCACCCCCGCCCCCGCAATCAACACGGTCGCATGATTCAGCCAGGCGACCAGCACCGCCGGAATCGCCAACCCCAGCCACAACACCAGCACCAGATGCAGCACCACCGGCAGCATGTTGACCTTGATCGGCGCCAACCCCTCCGGCGCAGCGCCGTAGACCATTGGCTGGAGGTGGCGGAACAGGCCGGCGAAGGCGATCACCAGCCCGAGCAGTAGCAGGATGGTCAAGGCAGGCTCGGCGTGCATGGTGGCGCTGAGCAGCAGAAATTCGCTGGTGAAGATGCCAAAGGGCGGGAAGCCGGCGATGGCGGCGACGCCAAGCAGAAACGGCCAGCCGATGCCGGGCTGGGCGCGTAGCAGTCCCCTGATGTGTTCGATGGATTGGGTGCCCGCAAGATGCGTGGCATGGCCGACGGTGACGAAGATCGCGGACTTGGTCAGCGAATGCACCAGCATGTGCAGCAAAGCGGCGAAAGTCGCCAGCGGGCCGCCGAGGCCGAAACCGAAGGTCATCAGCCCCATGTGCTCGATGGAGGAATAGCTGAACAGGCGCTTGACGTCGCGCTGGCGGTGCAGGAACAAGCCGGCGACGAGAAACGACACCAGCCCGAAGCCCATCATCAACAGGCCGGCCAAGTGCGGATGCGAGGTGTGCGCGAGCGAGCCGTCGACCAACATTTTGAAACGCACCACGGCGTACAAGGCGACGTTGAGCAGCAGACCGGAAAGTATCGCCGAGATCGGCGCCGGGCCTTCGGAATGTGCGTCCGGCAACCACTGATGCATGGGCACCAGGCCGACCTTAGTGCCGTAGCCAACCAGCAGAAACACGAAGGCGATGCTCATCACCGCCGGTTGCAACTGCGCGCGGTGGGCGTTCAGCACACTCCAGTCCAGGCCTTGCGCGGAATGCAGCAGCACGTGCTGGGCAGAGTAATACACCAGCACGGTTCCGAACAAGGCCAGGGCGATACCAACGCCGCATAGGATGAAGTACTTCCATGCCGCCTCCACCGCTTCCGGCGTGCGATACAGCGACACCAGCATGACGGTGCTCAGGGTAGCGCCCTCGACGGCGACCCACAGGACGCCGAGGTTGTTGGTGGTCAACGCCAGCAGCATGGTGAACAAGAAACTCTGATACATCGCATGATACAAACGCAGCCCATGCGGCCCGGTCAGGCGCGTATGCAGCACATGCCGCATGTAGGAGCGCGAGAAGATCGAGGTGGTCAGGCCAACGAAGGCGTTGAGCACCACCAGAAACACGCTGAAATCGTCCACGCGCAGGCCGAAGCCGGTCACCACGCCAAAGCGGGTCACATCCCAGGCGAGCACCACCGAAGCGCCGAAAGACACCGCGCCCAGCGCCACGTTCAGCCAGCCGGCCAGCCGGTCGTGGCGCAACAGTCCGAGCAGTAGCGCACCGGCCAGCGGGGTGTAGGTGACCAGGGGCAGCGCGGCGCTCACGGTTGATCCTCGCGGGCTTCGTTGAGCCGGTCGAGGCGATCCACGTCCAGCGAGTCGATGCTCTCGCGCAGCTGAAAGAAGAATACGCCGAACAGCACCGCCGCTATCAGCACGTCGAAGGCCACGCCCAGCTCGACCACCAGCGGCATGCCGTGGGTGGCGCTCACCGCGGCGAGGAACAGGCCGTTTTCCATTGCCATGAAACCGAGCACCTGGGCCACCGCCTGCCGCCTCACCACCAGCGTCAGCAGGCCGATCAGCACCACCGCCAGACTGATGGCGACGATGTTGCGGGTAAACGCCAGGCTGCTCTGCACCAGCGGCAGCACCAGCCAGTAAGCGAACATCACCATGCCCACGGCGAACACTGTGGCCAGCATGGGATGTTGCGGACGATCGAGATGACGCGATAACCCAAGCCGGCGCACCAGCCGGTGCAGCATCCAGGGAATCAACAGCGCCTTGAGCGAAAAAGTCAGCACGGCGGAGAAATACAGCTCCGGCGCCGACTCGGCGACGGCCACCGTCAGCGTCACCGCGGCCACCAGCGCGCCCTGCCAGGCAAAGGCGTGGATCGCCGCCAGCAGGCGGGCCTGTCCGAGCACGGCGAACGCCGCGAACAGGGCCAACGCGGCCAGCACCAGTACCAGCGAATGTAACAATTGGACGCTCACAATCCCTGCTCCAGAATCACATGGCTGATCAAGCCGATCAATGCGAACAGAAATGCCAGACTCAAAAAGGCCGGCGCCTGGAACAGGCGTTTTTTCGCCAGCACGGTCTCGCCTACCGCGAGCGCCGCGCCGAGCACCAGCAGCTTGCCGGCAAGCGCGGCCAGCGCAATGCCCCATGCTGCAGGATGCGCCGTGGTGGCGATGCCCCAAGGAAAGAATACATTGGCGATCAATGTCCCATAGAGAAGCAGACGAATCTGCGCGGCCCATTCCAGCAACGCCAGATGACGGCCCGAGTATTCCAAAACCATGGCCTCGTGAATCATGGTCAGTTCAAGATGGGTCGTCGGGTTGTCGATGGGGATGCGTCCGGTTTCGGCCACCGCTACCAGAATCAGGCTGCCCAGCGCGAACAACATGGAGGGCAGCAAGGTGCCGCCGGTAAGCTGGTGATCGACCACGCTGGACAGATTCGTGCTGTGCGCGCTCATGGCCAGGGTGAACACTGCCATCAGCAGCGCCGGCTCGGCCATCCCGGACACCATCATCTCGCGGCTCGCGCCCATGCCGCCGAAGGCGGTGCCGACATCCATGCCGGCCAGGGCCAGAAAGAAACGCGCCAGCCCCAGCAGCCCGGCGACGACGATGACGTCGGCCAGCGCCGCAGTGTACAGATGCGTCGAAAGGAGAGGCACCGCGGCCGCCGCCAGCCAGGTGGCGGTGAACACGATGTAAGGCGTGACCCTGAACAGCGGCGAGGCGGTGTGCGCCACGCGCGTCTCCTTGGCGAACAGCTTGCCGAGGTTGCGTGCCGGTTGCAGCACCGAAGCCCCGCGCCGGTTCTGCAGCATCGCCTTGGCCTTGCGCACCCAGCCGACCAGCAGCGGCGCGGCGAGCGGCCACAGCAGCGCCTGCGCCACGGCCAGCACCGTATCGGCGGCGTTCACAGCGTCACCACCCATAACAGCAGGAGCAGCGTGCCCAGCGTCCAGGCCAGATACACGCGCAAGTTCCCTGCCTGTATGCGCGTCACCAGCCGCGTCAAACGGTCGAGCACGCGCACCACGGGCGCGTAGAACAGTGCCAAGCTGCGGTCCGCGATCTGCAGACGGTAACGAGGCCCGCTGCCTGCGATCTCCACCTGCTCATCCACCCGCAGCCAAGCGCCAAACACCCGGCGCAGCGGCTGGGCAAACCCCGTGGCGGTGTATTGCATGCGCGGCGTCGGCGGCGTCAGGCCACAGTCCCAGGCGTCACTGCGGCGCACCCGGCGCACCGCGCCCCGGTGCACCAGCCACGCGGTCAGGCCCGCGAGCACCAGCAGCGCGAAGAGCACGCCGGGCGCGCTGTAGCTCGCGGTCGTCGGCGAAACGGGCGTCAGCCACAGCCAGCCCTGCGCGCCCGCTTGCGGCAGACCGCTGCCGAGCAGCGACTGCGGCACCCGCGCGATCCAGGCGATGAACGGACTCGGAAACACGCCGGCAGCCACACAGCCAAGCGCCAGCAGGCCCTGCCCCACGCGCATGCTCACCGGCACCTGCCGCGCCCGGCGTACATGGCGCGTGCGCGCCCGGCCGAGGAAGGCCACGCCGTAGGCCTTGACGAAAGCCGCCGCGGCCAGCGCCGCGCTCAGCGCGAGCACCGCCGCCGCGACCGGAATCAGCGTGCGCAACAGGCCGCTGTGCAGCTGCCAGGTCTGCAAGGCCGCCTGAAAGGTGAGCCATTCGGAGACGAAGCCGTTGAGCGGCGGCAGGCCGGAAATCGCCAGACTGCCGATCAGAAAGAACGTGCCGGTCCAGGGCATGCGCCGCAGCAGTCCGCCCATGCGGTCCAGATCGCGCTCATGCGCGCTGTGCAAAATGGCTCCCGCGCCCATGAACAACAGCCCCTTGAACAAGGCGTGATTGAGCGCGTGATAGAGCGCGGCGACCAGCGCCAGCGCGCCGAGCAGGCGATGACCGGTGCCGAGGAAAATCAGCGACAGGCCAAGGCCAATGAACACGATGCCGAGATTCTCCACCGAGGAATAGGCGAGCAGGCGCTTCAGGTCGGTCTGCATCAGCGCGAGCAGCACGCCGAGCAGGGCCGACAGGCTCCCGACCGTCAGCACTACCACGCCCCACTGCCAGTGCAGCGGCCCGATGAGATCGAACACCACGCGCAGAAAGCCGTACACCGCCACCTTGAGCATGGCTCCGGACATCAGCGCGGATATGTGCGAGGGGGCGGCCGGGTGCGCCTCGGGCAGCCAGGCATGCACCGGCACCAGTCCGGCCTTGATACCGAAGCCGGTGAAAGCCAGGGCGAAAGCCACGCTGGCCCACAGAAAATCCGGATGCGCGGCGCGCATGGCGGCAAAGGCGAAACTGCCGCTGAAACTCGCCAGCACGCCGAAAGCGAGCAGAATGCACAGGCCGCTGACATGCCCCATCAGCAGATAGAGAAAGGCGGCGCGGCGGTTGGCGGCATGGTCGTGCTGGAAGGCGACGAGGAAATAGCTCGACAGCGTCATCAGCTCCCAGGCGACCATGAACAGATAGGCGCCGTCGGCCATCAGCACCAGTTCCATGCCGAGCAGGAACAGCCCGGAAAACGCGCCCAGCGGGGGCAACTGATCACGCCCGCGCTCGAAATCACGCACATAGCCCACGCCATAGATGCCGACGGCCAGAGTCAGCGCGCCCAGCAGCACGAGAAAAAAGCCGGACAACGCATCAAGCCGCAGCTGCCAGGGTAACCACGGCAGGCCGAGCGGGAGCTGCAAGGTGGCGCTGCCGCCGTTGGCCAACGCCATGGCGCCGCACAGCAGTGCGGCGAGGCCGGACAGCGAGAACAACGGCAGACTGAGAAAACGCAAGGGCACAGGCCGGCGCGCGGTGGCGAACACGCCCGTCAGGGACGAAGCCAGGGCCAGGCCCGGCGCCGCCATCGCAATGACCCACAAGGCGCTCATGTACGTGTTGAGCCAACCTCCCCTTCGTTCGCCGCCGGCGCCACCTTGAGGCGGACGCCGCGACCGCCGCCAGCGCTGACCATGCCTTCCCCTATCAATTCGACACCGAGGCCCTCCAGGGCCTCAACCACTTTGACCAAGGAATCCACATTGCCGCGGACCAGATCATCACTCGCTTCCATGCGCTGGATAGTAGGCAAAGACAGGCCGGCGGCCTGTGCAAGCTGACGCTGGTCGAGGCCGAGCAGGGCGCGCGCCGCGCGCATTTGAGCGGAAGTAATCATGTTATGATTATTAATATTTAATACATCAGTTGTCAATACTGAAACATTGCTATTATGCACATATACTTTATTTATAATAGTTATAGCATCACCCGCAGAGCTCGTCTCGGCCTCTTACATGAACAGCGTCTCGTCCGCATCCGACAGATGCAATCTTTCACCGGCCGAGCGGACGCAGGCCTCTTGGAGTGCGAATCTTGCACATCCATCGCGCACACACAGGCAGCACGGGACGTGCCGCATGAAAAATTTTCCGGTGCGCACGATTACGCGCTATATTGATAGCTTTCTGCGGAAAGCTTCATTGTGTCTGACATGCCGGTCATCCCCACTATCGCTTGGTTTCGCAATGCCGCGCCGTATATCCATGCACACCGTGGCGCGACCTTCGTAATTGGCTTCGGCGGCGAAGCCGTGGCCGACGAGGAGCGTTTGCCTGCACTGGTACATGATTTTGCACTACTCGCCTCCCTCGGTATCCGTCTGGTGCTGGTGCATGGCGCACGCCCTCAGATCGAGGCGGACCTGCGGGCTCAAAGTCGCGAGATGCGTTACGTCAACGGTCTCAGAATCACCGACGCCATTGCCTTGCAAGCAGTCATCACGGCCTCGACCAAGGCGCGCGTCGACCTCGAGGCCCGCTTGTCCATGGGCACGGCCAACACGCCCATGTCGGGCGTTCGTCTCAGCGTGACCGGCGGCAATCACGTCATCGCGAAACCGCTCGGGGTGCGCGGTGGCGTGGATTATTTGCACACCGGGGAAGTGCGGCGCATCGACGCGGCCGCCATCCGCTCGCATCTCAATTCCGGCCAGATCGTTCTGCTTTCACCGCTCGGCTATTCCCCCACCGGCGAGGTTTTCAATCTGAGCGCCACAGAGATCGCATCTGCCGCTGCATCTAGCCTGCACGCCGACAAGTTGATCCTGCTCGAAGAGTCACCCTCTTTACGAGATGAAAATCGGCACCCGCTGCGCCAACTTGCTCTGCCTGAGGTGAAGGCGTTGCTTCAAAAACAGACCGACCTCAATGAAGAACAGCGCACGCATTTGCGTGCGGCTATCGACGCCTGCCGGCGTGGCGTACGCCGGGTGCATCTGCTCGACCGTCACATCGACGGCGCCTTGTTGCTCGAACTTTTCACGCGGGACGGCATCGGCACTCTCATCAGCGCCGATGGCTATGAAAGCCTGCGCACCGCCACCATCGACGATATCGGTGGCATCCTGTCGCTGATCGAACCTCTGGAAGCGGAAGGCATACTGGTTCGTCGTTCGCGGGAACAGCTAGAATTGGAAATCGACCACTTCATCGTGATTGAACGCGATGGGATGGTGATCGCCTGCGCGGCCCTGTATCCCTACCCCGATGAACGCCTGGGCGAACTCGCTTGTCTTGCAGTCGCCCCTGAATATCGCCATCAGGGACTGGGCGACGTGTTGCTCGAACATGTTGAAAAACGTGCGCGCTCTATGAAACTTGAGCGCCTGTTCGTCCTAACGACGCGCACCGCCCACTGGTTTTTAGAACGAGGATTCGATAACGGCGACCCGGAAGCCCTGCCTCTGGCCAAAAGAAGGCTTTACAATTACCGGCGTAACTCGAAAATCTTTATCAAACCTCTGCCTCAATGAGCAAAAATCAAGCGCAACCGTGTATCTTTTCGGGCTTGCCGCATCCAACTCGGTCTCGATCGGCATTAAGGCGTGGAGTCGGACGTGAGAATCCGTTACGCCGCCCCGCCCGCTCACCTTATTTCATACGATGGAGGTAATCCGGCCATGCGTTTGCTCCATACCATGCTTCGCGTAGGCGATCTTGATCGCTCGATCGCATTCTATTGCGACATACTCGGCATGCAACTGTTGCGCCGCAAAAACTATCCGGAAGGCCGCTTTACCCTGGCCTTCGTGGGCTATGGTGACGAAGCTCGCAACACCGTGCTCGAACTGACCTACAACTGGGATCAGCATGAATACGAGCTAGGTACGGGTTTTGGGCATATCGCAATCGAAGTCGATGACGTTTACAAAGCCGCCGAAGCCATTCGCGCCAAGGGCGGCAAGATCATCCGCGAACCGGGTCCAATGAATGCCGGCACCACAATCATTGCATTCATCGCCGATCCCGATGGTTATCCCATTGAATTGATCGGAGCCCGACGGTGAACACCCGCGCCACAAACCCCATTAATGCTGCCGATGGCGCTTTCGAGCTCAAAGGCAGCCGCTTTAGCCTGTCGGTCATACGCTTGCATGACTTCAATCTTGACGCCATCGACGCGCAACTGACGTCCACGATCGCACGGGCCCCCGGTTTCCTCAACAATGCGCCGGTGGTGATCGATGTCTCTGAGCTTGATGAGGTTTTCGCGCAGAATCTTGAAGGCCTGATCGAATTGCTCAGACAACATCATTTGCTTCCGGTCGGCATGCACGGCCACGCACAAGCCTGGCAAACGCAGGCGCGCTCACTGGGGCTGCCTCTCATGAGCCAAGGCGGTACGCCCATGCCGCCTTCCAGGACGGGATCTTCCGCACCGCCGGTCGCCCCGTCGAGCCCTCCCTCTGCACATGCGCAAATCGTCGAGCGACCCGTGCGTTCTGGCCAGCAGATTTATGCGAAAAACAGGGATCTCGTAGTGCTTGGCGCCGTCAGCCCCGGGGCAGAAATCATCGCCGACGGCAGCATTCATGTGTATGGCGCCCTGCGCGGACGCGCGCTGGCCGGCGCCTGCGGTGATGAGGCTGCGCGTATTTTCTGCCAATCCATGGAAGCTGAACTGCTCTCCATCGCCGGCTGTTATCGCCTTTTCGAACAAGCCGATCCGCTTTATCATGGGTGTCCAGCGCATGCGCATCTAAAGGAGGAGCGGCTGATCGTCGATCCTCTTTGATGAGCATCTGATACACTGCGCGTGTATGCGCCATCCACCGCAATCCATGCGCCCGATGGAACCAGACAGAAGATCCGGAGAATCAAGTGGCCAGAATCATCGTTGTAACTTCCGGAAAAGGCGGGGTCGGCAAGACCACTACAGCTGCCGCCTTTTCTACCGGTCTCGCTTTGCGAGGACACAAAACTGCGGTCATCGACTTCGATGTAGGACTACGCAATCTCGATCTGATCATGGGATGTGAACGCCGGGTGGTCTACGACCTGATCAATGTCATCCAGGAAGAGGCCACACTCAACCAAGCGATGATCCGCGACAAACGTGCCGAAAACCTTTATATCCTCCCCGCCTCCCAGACACGCGACAAGGATGCTCTTCATCGCGAAGGCATTGAGCGAATTCTCGGCGAACTCGGCCAGATGGGCTTCGAATACATCGTCTGCGATTCGCCCGCTGGAATCGAACAGGGCGCACAAATGGCAATGTATTTTGCCGACGAGGCGCTGGTGGTCACAAACCCCGAGGTGTCCTCAGTCAGGGATTCCGACCGCATTCTCGGAATCCTGCAAAGCAAGTCGCGGCGAGCCGAGAGCGGCGGCGAGCCGATCAAGGAACATCTGCTGATCACTCGCTATCAGCCCAACAGGGTCAATTCTGGAGATATGCTCGGCATGCAAGACATTCTCGACATTTTGGCAATTCCCCTGCTGGGCGTGATACCGGAATCGCCCGCGGTGCTCAAGGCATCGAACGCAGGCTCCCCCGTGATCCTCGATGAACAAAGCGACGCCGGCCAGGCTTATGCCGACGCGGTTGGCCGTTTCCTGGGTGAAGATCTCCCTCATCGATTCATCACTCCGCAAAAACGCGGCCTGTTCAACCGCCTGTTCGGGTGATCATCATGGGACTTCTAGACATTTTCCGCAAACCCAAAGTACGCAGCGCCCAGGTTGCCAAGGAACGCTTGCAAATCGTCATCTCCCATGAACGCGCCAACCGCGCGAGCGCGGATTATCTGCCCCGCCTCAAGCAGGACATCCTCGAAGTGATCCGCCGCTATCACGAAATCGACGACGAACAGGTTGAATTGCATGTAGACAAAGCGGGCGAGCGCGAGGTGCTCGAACTGAACATCACTCTCGGGCACCAGGCAGATTCGCAATGAAAGGAAAAAAGAACGGTGAATATCGACCGCCTCTGGCTGACTACTTTGATGTATTGGAGCAGCGCCACGGTGATCAATTCAGTTTCGACAATCTTAGCGAAGAAGAGCTGGCATCACTTGCACGCCTGGCCCGGGACGCTATTGAAAACGATCCACATGTATCCACCGTTGAGAAGAAAAATCTCGGCCCCCTACTGACCCTGATAGACATGCAACAACAAAAGCGCCGCCGCAATAAGACGCACTAGCAGCAACTGTGTTTTCGAGATTGGCTAATCGGTCTGGAGAACGCGATAAGGCTCACCACTTCGAAACACTGCGTTGATAATAGTTAACAGCTTGCGCATGGCGGCGACCAAGGCGACTTTCTT
>Ga0256829_1001483_pt1 | contig 19146 bp, 13 predicted proteins | sample 131447metaG_FD_185979 | JGI IMG/M metagenome (GOLD analysis project Ga0256829, IMG submission 185979) | Hydrothermal vent microbial communities from Lau Basin, Pacific Ocean - 131-447 | ecosystem: Environmental > Aquatic > Marine > Hydrothermal vents | place: Pacific Ocean: Lau Basin | collected...
ACGAGCACAACCATGAAATCGGGCAAATATCCACGGCGATAACGCGCTTTTCGTTCGTCATGAACACGCCGTTTATACCGAAAACCGAAACAAGCCCGTCAGCGTGAATTGATCAGACCTTCCCTAATGAAGATGCTAAGAAGTTGGAGAATGTAGCTGTTGAGAGTGATGATATTCTATTAAACATTACCGGTGATTCTGTAGCTCGATGTTGTCAAGTGAACCCAGAAATATTGCCAGCCAGAGTTAATCAACATGTAGCAATCATACGTCCTGATCCTAGGGTACTAGATCCAAAATTTCTCAAATATTTTTTGATCTCACCGAAACAGAAATCTATTATGTTATCTTTGTCTAATGCCGGTTCTACTAGGAAAGCATTGACAAAAGGAATGATAGAATCATTTATTATTCCACTGCCAGAATTAAAAGAACAAAAAACCATTGCCCATATCCTCGGCACGCTGGACGACAAGATCGAGTTGAACCGGCAGATGAACCGCACGCTGGAAGCCATGGCCCAGGCGCTATTCAAGAGCTGGTTCATCGACTTCGACCCGGTGGTGGTCAACGCCCTGCGCGCCGGCACCCCCATCCCCGAGAAATTCGCCCAACGCGCCGCCCACTACCGTAAGCGCCTAAACAGCCCCTCTCCCTCTGGGAGAGGGGTTGGGGTGAGGGCGAGGGCTCCCAAAGAGTCCAAACTCCCACCAGGCCTTCTTCAGTTTGCCCGCAAACTACGCAAAAACCAGACTGATGCGGAGCAATCGCTCTGGCAGTTGCTGCGCGGACGACGATTCCTCGGACTCAAGTTTCGTCGTCAGCATCCCGTAAAACCCTATGTGCTGGACTTCTATTGTCATGAACTGAAGCTGGCGGTGGAGGTCGATGGCGGGCAGCACAATGAAGCCGATCAACGCCGTAAAGATGCGCAGCGTACTGCTTATCTGGAGGATCAGGGCATTACGGTGGTGAGATGCTGGGCAGATAGCGTTCTGAGAGATACTGCAGCGGTGTTGCAAGACCTGTATGAGAAAGTAAAACAGCTGCAGGCAGCTTCAACTGCACCCTCACCCCTACCCCCTCTCCCAGAGGGAGAGGGGAATTGGCCGTTTTCTGAGGAAACCCTGCTTCAGTTCCCCGATCGCTTCCAGGACTCCGAACTGGGGCCGATTCCGGAGGGGTGGAATGTGCAATCACTAGATGATATTGCAACGTTCCTAAATGGACTCGCTTGTCAGAAATATCCGGCTGCACCAGGCGAACCGTCCCTTCCCGTAATCAAAATCCGGGAGCTACGGCAGGGCATATCTGGGAACACCGACAGAGCCATGACAAATGTCCCAGAGAAATATATTGTACATGACGGAGATGTCCTCTTTTCATGGTCGGGAAGTTTGCTCATTGATATATGGACCCAAGGAAAGGGGGTTCTGAATCAGCATGTATTTAAGGTCAGCTCAGAAAATTACCCGAAATGGTTCTATTTTCACTGGGTAGATTTCCATTTACTCGAATTTCAGCGAATAGCTGCTGACAAGGCAACGACAATGGGGCATATCAAGAGGCATCATCTCGCAGATGCAAAAGTCGTTGTTCCAGATAGTGACATCATGAAACTAGCCTCGGTCCATGTTTCGCCAATTTTCGACAACAAAATTGAGAATGCGATTCAGGCTCGTAGCCTAGCCAAACTCCGCGACACCCTCCTACCCAAACTCATCTCCGGTGAGCTGCCCGTGCCGGATGCCGAAAATCTGCTGGAGGAGGCATTGTGAGCCTGCGGGTGCCCGTCAATTCCGAGCTGTTGCACTGGGCGCTGCGCCGTTCCGGCCGGACGCCGGAGGGCTTGTCCAGCCGCTTCAGAAAACTGGGCGACTGGCTGGAAGGCAAGGTCCAACCCACCTTGAACCAGTTGGAGGATTTCGCACGCGCCACCCATACGGCCATCGGCTACTTCTTTCTGTCCGAGCCGCCGGAAGAAGCGCTGCCGATCCCCGATTTCCGCACCTTGCCCGAGGCCCGCAACCAGCCGCCCAGCGTCGATCTGCTGGAGACAATATATCTGTGCCAGCAACGTCAGAGCTGGTATCGGGACTACGCCCGCCTGCAGGGCGAGCCGCCGGCGGCCTTTGTGGGCTCGGCGACACTGGATGAATCGCCGACTGTGGTGGCTGACCGGATGCGACAAGCGCTCGGCTTCGATATCGAGGCCCGCCGCCAGATGGGCACCTGGACCGAGGCGTTACGGGCATTCATCCGCCTGGCCGAGGAGGCGGGCGTGCTGGTGATGGTCAGCGGTATCGTCGGCAGCAATACCCACCGGCCGCTGGGTGTGGCGGAGTTTCGCGGTTTCGCCCTGGCCGATGATCTGGCGCCGCTGGTGTTCATCAACGGCAAGGACAGCAAGGCGGCGCAGATGTTTACCCTGGCCCATGAACTGGCCCATCTCTGGCTGGGTGCCTCCGGCGTATCCGACAGCGAGGCGCGCATCCTGCCCGACGATCGGACCGAGCGCTGGTGCAACGCGGTGGCCGCCGAATTGCTGGCACCGCTGGAGGCGGTGCGGGCCGAGTCGGCTGATCAGGAGCCCCTGCCCGACACCCTGCAACGGCTGGCTCGGCACTTCAAGGTCAGCACCCTGGTCATCCTGCGCCGGCTGTTCGATGCAGGTCGGATCGACCGCGAAACCCTGGATGCAGCCTGGCAGGCGGAGCTGGAACGGCTGAAGCGGATCACACCCGCAGGCCAGGGCGGTAATTTCTACAACACCCTGGGCGCGCATGTAGGCAAGCGCCTGGCACGGGCGGTGATTGTCAGTACCCTGGAGGGGCAGACCCCCTTCACTGACGCCTTCCGCCTGCTGGGCGTGCGCAAGAACCGAACCTTTTATGAGGAGGCGCGACGGTTGGGGATTCAGGGATGAGATATTTGCTGGATGCCAATGTCTTCATGGCGGCCAACAATCTGCACTATGGCCTGGATTTCTGTCCCGCCTTTTGGGACTGGCTGATCGACCGCAACCAGGCCGGGCAGGTCTTCAGTATCGACAAGGTCAAGGACGAGATCGAGGCGGGGGACGATGAACTGGCCGTATGGGCCAAGGCACAGGATGAGCAATTCTTCCTCAAGCCCGGCGCCGACATCTTCCCCGCCATGGGGCAGGTGACCAATTGGGTGAACGACAACGGCTATACGCCGGATGCCAAGAACACCTGCGGACTATTGGCTCATTGCCCACGCCCTGACCGGCGATTTCGTCGTGGTGACCCACGAGCGCCCCGCCGATACGCGGAACAAGGTCAAGATTCCCAATGTATGCGTGGGGGTTGGACTCAAGGTGATGACGCCCTTCGAGATGCTGCGGCACGAACGGGCGCGATTTGTCCTGGAGCGTAGCGCATGAGTGGCGAGCGGCTGGAAGAGATTGCCCAGCTCAACGGAGCAGTGGGGGAACTCTAATTGCGTGCCGTGTCAGGGAAATCCCATTGAAAACCTTGCACACATCCAGTTATTAACCGATAATACATTATCGTTAAACAAACGCCGCATTTATTTACGTTCCAGTTAACAACGGAGTATCCATGGTCGAGCGGGGCAGCACGGGCGAGTACCTGACCAGCATGGCCGGGGGCGAGGCGGTTCGCGCCTTTGTGCCTGCGCCCTTGCCGCCCGAGCCGCCGCTGCAGTTCACGCCAGAGCGGCGGCGCCTTCTGGAGCGGGCCACCCTGGCGCTGGGACGGCTGGACAGCATCACCCTGCTGCTGCCTGATCCGGAAATCTTTCTCTATTCCTATGTGCGGCGCGAAGCGGTGCTCTCGTCCCAGATCGAAGGCACCCAGTCCTCGCTGGCGGATCTGCTTCAGTTCGAGCTGGAGCAGGCGCCGGGCGTTCCTTTCGATGACGTGGTGGAGGTCTCCAACTATGTCCAGGCGCTCGAGCATGGTCTATCGCGATTGAAGGAGGGCATGCCGCTGTGCAACCGCCTGTTGCGGGAGATGCACGGGGTGTTGCTTTCCCGGGGGCGGGGAAGCGGCAAACAGCCCGGCGAGTTCCGTCGCAGCCAGAACTGGATTGGCGGTACCCGGCCCGGCAATGCCTTTTTCGTGCCCCCTCCACCCCAGGCGGTGGACTCCTGCATGGCCGACCTGGAACGGTTCATTCACGACCCCGACCAGCCTTATCCAACATTGGTCAAGGCGGCATTGACCCATGTTCAGTTCGAGACGATCCATCCCTTTCTGGATGGCAACGGCCGATTGGGGCGCCTGTTGATCTCTTTTATGCTGCATGATGCGGGCATGCTGTCCCGGCCTTTGCTGTACTTGAGCCTCTATTTCAAGACCCATCGCCAAGCCTATTACGAGCGCCTGGATCAGGTCCGGACGAAAGGCGACTGGGAGGGCTGGATCGATTTCTTCCTGGAAGGTGTCGAACAAACGGCGCTGGATGCGGTGGAAACCGCACGCAGGTTGGTCGCACTCATGCAGCAGGATGAGCAACGCATTCATCAGATGGGAAGGCGAGCCGGTACCGCCTTGCGGGTACACCGAATGCTCGGTCACCGGCCCCTCCAGTCCATCAAAGACATAGCCAATGCACTCGATCTGTCCTACCCGGCGGTCTCCAGGAGCCTCGAGGCCCTGGCAAATCTGGGCATCATGCGCGAGATCACAGGCCGACAACGGAACAGAATTTACGCGTATCAGGCCTTTCTCGATATACTCAACGAGGGGGCACAGCCATTGTGATCAAGACCACTGAGGACAGCATCGAACAAATGGCCCTCTCCCAGCTCGCCGAGCTGGGCTGGCATACCGCCTTCGGTCCGGACATCGCCTTCGACGGCCCCAACCCCGAGCGTGACCCCGCGGCCAACTACGGCGATGTGCTGCTCGTAGAGCGGCTCCGCGGCGCCTTGCAACACATCAATCCCGATGTGCCGTCCCCCGCCATCGAGGAGACCGTCCGCAAGCTGATCGCCACCGAGAGCCCCGCGCTCATCGAGAGCAACCGTCGTTTCCACCAGATGCTCACCGACGGGGTGGATGTCTCCTGGATGGCGCCGGAGGGGGAACGCCACGGCAAGGTGTGGCTGGTGGACATGGAAAACCCCGCCAACAACGACTGGCTGGCGGTGAATCAGTTCACCGTCATCGAGAACAAGCACGAGCGGCGGCCGGATATTGTGCTGTTCGTCAATGGCCTGCCGCTGACTGTGATCGAATTGAAGAATCCTGCCAGTGAGAACGCCACCCTTCGTCACGCCTTCAATCAGTTGCAGACCTACAAGGAACAGATCCCTTCGCTGTTCGTCTACAACGCGCTGCTGGTGATCTCCGACGGCATGCAGGCCCGCTTTGGGACGCTCACTGCCGGCTGGGACCGGTTCATGCCCTGGCGCACCATCGATGGCACCGGTCTGTACCGGGAGCCCGGCAACGAGAAGCAGACCGATGGCGAGGTGCAGCCTGGATTGACTACCTTGCTCAAGGGAATGTTCGATCCTGCCCGGTTCCAGGACTATTTCCTGAATTTCATCACCTTCGAGGACGATGGTGGCGATACGGGCAGCATTGCCAAGAAGGCAGCCGGTTACCACCAGTATCATGCGGTCAGCAAGGCGGTGGGTTTTACCCTGGAGGCCTGCGGCATCGAGGCCCCGGCTGGGCTTCACTATGGCCGATTCCCGGAGGCGGAACAGGGTGATCCTTTCCGGGTGGGAGAAGCACAGGGGGAATACGGGCGCCAGTTTGGCGATCGGCGCATCGGGGTGGTCTGGCACACCCAAGGGTCGGGAAAGAGCCTCTCCATGCTGTTCTACGCCAGCAAGGTGATTCGCCATCCCTACATGGAGAATCCAACTATTCTCGTCATCACTGACCGCAACGACCTGGACGACCAGCTTTTCGGTACCTTCGCCGCCAACAGGCTGCTGCTGCGCCAGACGCCGGTGCAGGCGGAAAGCCGGGCCAAGCTACGTGAATTGCTGCAAGTAGCCTCGGGCGGGGTGATCTTCACCACCATCCAGAAGTTCCTGCCGGACAGGAAGGGCGATGCCTACCCACTGTTGTCCGAGCGGCGCAACATCGTGGTGATTGCCGATGAGGCCCACCGCAGCCAATATGACTTCATCGACGGCTTCGCCCGCCATATGCACGATGCCCTGCCCAATGCCTCCTTCATCGGTTTTACCGGCACCCCCATCGAGAAGGACGACCGCAGCACGCCTGCTGTCTTCGGCGACTACATCGACCGCTACGACATCCTGCGTGCCGTGGAGGATGGCGCCACGGTGCCCATCTACTACGAGAGTCGCCTGGCCCGAATCGAACTGGATGAATCGGAAAAACCTCACCTGGACGCAGAATTCGAGGAGATCACCGAGACCGAGGAGGAAGAAAGCAGTAAGCAACGGCTGCGCAGTAAATGGGCCTCGCTGGAGGCGCTGGTCGGCGCACCGAAACGTATCGAGCTGATCGCCAGGGATCTGGTGGAACATTTCGAGCGTCGTCAGGAGGCGATGATGGGCAAGGCCATGGTTGTCTGCATGAGCCGCCGCATCTGCGTAGAGATGTACGACGCCATCACCCGGCTGCGCCCCGAATGGCACAGCGAGGACGACGACAAGGGCCGGATCAAGGTGGTGATGTCGGGCTCGGCCACCGATCATCTCGACTGGCAGAAGCACATCCGCAACAAGGCGGGCCGGGAGGCCCTGGCCAAGCGCTTCAAGGATCCCGATGACGAACTGCAACTGGTGATCGTGCGCGACATGTGGCTCACCGGCTTCGACGCGCCCTGCATGCACACCATGTATCTGGACAAGCCCATGAGCGGCCACAACCTGATGCAGGCCATCGCGCGGGTCAACCGAGTTTTCCGGGACAAGCCGGGCGGACTGGTTGTCGACTACCTGGGGCTGGCGGACTCGCTCAAGCGTGCGCTGGCCACCTACACGGCCAGCGGGGGCAAGGGACAGGCCACACTAGACCAAAGCGAGGCGGTGGCCGTGATGAAGGAAAAATACGAGGTCGTGTGCGGGCTTCTGCACGGCTTCGACTATCGCGCGCTGCTTTCCGCGCCGCCAGCCGAACGCATGAGCGGAATTGCGCAGGCCATGGAATTCATTCTGGCACAGGAAGACGGCAAGAAGCGGTATCTTCAGGCCGTCACCGTCTTGTCGAAGGCTTTTGCCCTGGCGGTGCCCCACGACGAGGCGCTCGCCATTCGTGATGAGGTGGGCCTGTTCCAGGAGATCCGTGCCAATCTGGTGAAGGCTACGGTGAGCAACGCTGAGCGTACACCAGAGGAGATGGGGGCCGCCGTCCGGCAACTGATTTCCAAGGCCGTCTCCAGTACCGAGGTGGTGGACATATTTGGCGCGGCTGGCCTGGACAAGCCGGACATCTCCATCCTCTCCGATGAATTCTTGGCCGAGGTACGGGAACTGCCCCAGCGCAACCTCGCGCTGGAGCTGCTCAAGAGGCTGCTCAACGACGAGATCCGCACCCGGATGCGCAAGAACGTCGTCCAGGCGCGCGCCTTTTCGGAAATGCTGGAGGAGGCAGTCAACAAGTATCATAACCGTGCCATTGCCGCCGCCGAGGTGATCGAGGAGTTGATCAACCTGGCGAAGGAAATGCGGGAAGCGCAGAAACGGGGCGAAAATCTGGGGCTTTCCGAGGACGAGATCGCCTTCTACGATGCCCTTGAGGTCAATGACAGCGCGGTAAAGGTGCTGGGTGACGAGACCCTAAAGAAGATCGCCCAGGAGTTGGTGCAATCAGTCCGACGCAGCGTCACTGTCGACTGGACACAGCGGGAAAACGCACGCGCCAAGATCCGAGTTATGGTCAAGCGTATCCTGCGGCGGTTCGGTTATCCTCCGGACAAACAAGAGCGAGCTACAAATTTAGTCTTGGAACAGGCGGAAGTTCTTTGCAAGGAGTGGATTTTACAATAACCATCACCAATGGCAAGAGCCATTGGAATCAGGTAATGCCCCCATAGTGCTGTAAATTCGGATTGGCCACCGTGTGAACCCGCCACGGGAATAGAGGAGACTCCAGTAATTAAGAAAATGGAGCGATGAACAGCAAGCGAAATCGGTATTCCCCTGAACTCAGGGAACGGGCGGTACGCCTGGTGTGGGAGCACCAGGACGAGTACGGCTCGCAGTGGGAGGCGATCGGTTTGATCGCCGTGAAGTCGGGCTGAGGTGTGGAGAATCTACGCCGCTGGGTGGGTCAGGCTGAGCATGACCAGGGGCTGCGCGGAGCGGTACGTGGCAAGACGGTGAAAACGACCGTGTCCGACCCGGCGTTGCCCTGCCCGCGCAACAAGGTGCAGCGCAACTTCAGTGCCACGGTACCGAATCGGCTCTGGGTGGCGGACTTTACCTATGTCGTGACCTGGCGCGGCTTCGTCTATGTCGCTTTCGTGATCGATCTCTTCGCCCGGCGTATCGTGGGCTGGCGGGCGGCGGCTGCCAGGTACGGATCCGGTGCTCGATGCCCTGGAGCAGGCGCTGCGGGCATGCCGGGCGAAGAGATCGCAACTGATCCACCATGGCGACGGCGGGGTGCAATACCTGTCGGTCCGCTACCCCGAGCGCCTGGCCGAAGCGGGCATCGAGCCCTCGGTGGGAAGCGTCGGGGACTCCTACGACAATGCGCTCGCCGAGACCGCGATCGGGCTCTGCAAGACCGAGGTCATCCGCAGAGGGAATTCCCGGCGCGGGCTTGAGCCGGTGAAGTTCGCCACCCTGGAGAAGTGGCTGAACCGGTTCAATCACCGCTGGCTACTCGGGCCGATCGGTGATCGACCGCCAGCCGAGGCCGAAACCGGGCAGCACAAAACCCCAGCCGCACCATGGCGGCGTGACTCACACCCACGAGCCACCGGAAAACCTGGAGTGGTTCACCTGACGGAGAGGGTGGATTACTCCGGCCTTCGGGCCGTGCGCCGTGCACGGCTCGATTCGCTCACGGCGAATCGCTCGAACCCGCCCGGTTTAATCGCCCGTGGTTTCGAATCTCTGCGCGCCCCCACCCGAAACCCTGCAAAAACCCCATTCATCTGGCGGAGAGGGTGGGATTCGAACCCACGGAAGGTTGCCCTTCAATGGTTTTCAAGACCATCGCTTTCGACCACTCAGCCACCTCTCCGATTGTCAGCGCCTCATCCATGTTCAACCGATAGCAATTCTCGGACGGTCTTGTCAGCTCTGCATGCGTCACTTCGGCATGCCATCTACAAAGATAACCGAAACCGCCGTGGAATTGCAGCCGGTTCCGTGCGCAATCATAACCTGTCAAGCAAATAACGAATGCCCCTTGACGCAGCCAGGCTCCAGCGGATATTTTGCTCCGATAATTCAGATTGAAAAAATTTATGTCGAATTCACATCAAAATAATGTCGATATCGAGGCGTTAGCAACTCACATGCGTGGCGTTCTAGAGGCGATTGGAGAAAACCCGCAGCGCGACGGGCTGCTAGAGACGCCCCAGCGCGCCGCAAAATCGCTGACTTTTCTAACCAGTGGTTACACACAAACCCTCGAGGATATCGTTCGAGATGCGTTATACGCCAGCAACAACGACGAGATGATCATCCTGCAAAATATCGAACTTTACTCGCTGTGCGAACATCATGTTTTACCCTTCTTTGGCCGGGTGCATATCGGTTATCTTCCCAACGGCAAGGTGATCGGGGTCTCAAAGCTTGCGCGCATCGTCGATCTCTATGCCCGCAGGCTCCAGATACAGGAGCAACTCACACAGCAAATCGCCGAGGCGGTGCATGAAACCACCGAGGCACGCGGTGTCGGAGTAATTATCGAGGCCCGCCACCTGTGCATCATGATGCGCGGAGTACAAAAACAGAATTCGCTGATGAAGACCTCCATGATGCTTGGCACCTTCCGCAGCAACAATGCTACCCGCGCAGAGTTTCTCAGCGCCCTAAGCAACTCTATGTAACCCGGCCGCACCGGCGGAAACTGCCGTAATTTTGGGTCCTTGCCCATGAGCATGCCCCATGGAGAATCTACGGCTGATTTTCCCGGTCTAATAATTTAATCAAAGCAGGTTCATCAAGCCGGGAAATTCCCAATTCCAGCGCCTTTTTCAATTTCGATCCCGGATTCGACCCTACTACGATGTAATCGGTCTTTTTTGACACGCTGGAAACAACACGTCCCCCGAGCCGCTCTATGCGGGATTTGATCTCTTCCCGTGTTCCGGCTTCAAGTGTTCCGGTGAGAACAAACAATTTACCCTCCAGTGGGGCTGGAGGCGAGGAGTCGAATTCAGGCATGTTGCCTGCATGTACGCCCGTGCGCCGCAACCACTGGTCGATATAATTGATCCGCTTCCGGTTCCTTTCCTGGGCAAGAAATGCCGCAAGGTGTTCTCGTGCCCCCTGGTTGAGGGCCGCCGGAATCTTGCTTGCATCGCAAAATTCGGAGAAATTGGACAATTCTCTTAAATTGCCCCCCAGAAGAACACTTGCCCCTTCACCGATCCCGACGATCTGGAGATTTTTTATCAAATTAGCAAAAGTCACTCTTGCATAAGCTTCCACAGAAGGCTCATGCTCCTGCAGGGAAAAACCGGTCCCAGGATCAAAGAAAGAATCCAATGCAGCCCGCGTATTCGCATCGGTAAAAAACTCTTCCACCAGACGGCCCACCGTCATGCCGATGGAGTTGAAACAGGCCAGCACCTCCGCGGGACAATTCTCGAGGTGATCGAGACGCCCCAGCATCACCGCCAAATGCCTTGCGCCCACCTCACCAATTTCCGGTATGCCGATGGCATAGAGGAACCGATCCAGCGGCAGGCGCCGGCGCTTATCGATTGCCTGGACCAAATTGTTGGCAGAGACTTCGGCATATCCTTCTAGGGCCAGAAAATCCTCAACCCGCAGATGATAGATATCCGCCAGGGTTCGAACCTTTCCCAAATCGACCAACCGGCGGCAAAGCCGCTCTCCGAAGCCATCGATATCCGCCGCCCGGCGGGATACGAAATGCTCGATTGAGCGCGCCAACTGGGCGGGGCATTGCATCCGGTCAATACACTCCCAGATCGCCAGCTTCACCCGCTTTACCCTGCCGCCCTTATACCGGACTTCACGTTCTCTCTGAACTACGGCGGAGCCACAAACCGGGCAGGTTTCCGGCGGATGCGGGAACACTGCATCCGCCGGGGCTTCGCCTTCGACCTTCACGATTTCGGGGATGACATCCCCGGCGCGGCGAACCACCACGCTCGCCCCGATCCAAATGCCCTTTGCCCTGATCTCATCCGGATTATGCAGTGTGGCATTGGCGATCGTCGCCCCCCCGACGAAAACCGGTTCGAGACGGGCAACCGGGGTTAATGCACCGGTACGGCCCACATTCCAGTCCACGGCAAGGATGCGAGTGCTCGCCCGCTCCGCGGGAAACTTGTATGCAATCGCCCACCGGGGTGCCCTGGAAATAGTTCCCAGCCGTTGCTGGAGATCAAGGTCATCGACTTTCAGCACGATTCCATCAACCTCAAAGGGGAGCTTCCAGCGGCGTTGCGATATTTCCCGGAAAAATGACAAGCATCCCTCGATCCCTTCGACAACCCGGCGCTCACGACAAACAGGAAATCCCAAAGCGAGAAGTTGATCCAGAAGCTCCTTCTGGCTGGAAACACTCAAAAAATCCCCTCCCTCACCTATTCCATAGGCAAAAAAGGCCAGCGGCCTCGCCGCGGTTTTCCGTGGATCCAGTTGGCGTAAACTGCCCGCGGCCGCATTACGTGGATTGACGAACGCATGCTTGCCAAGTTCGCGCATCATCTTATTGAGCTGTTCGAATCCGGCCTTGGGCATGTATATTTCGCCCCTGACCTCAAGCACGGGAGCCGGGGTCTTGCCTCGCAAGAGCAGAGGAATGTCGCGAATGGTTCGAGCATTCGCGGTAACGTCCTCACCGATCGCACCGTCGCCCCGGGTCGCCCCACGGATGAGCCGTCCGGCCCGGTAGAGCAACGACACCGCCAAACCATCGAATTTCAGCTCGCACATGTACCGGACGGGAGAATCGAGATTGAGGGCGGTCCGTACCCGCCGATCAAATTCGTATACTTCGCCATCGGTAAAGGCATTGGCCAAGGAAAGCATGGGAAGCGCATGCCGAACCGGGGAAAACGCATGATCCGGCGGCGCCCCAACCCGCTGGGTAGGACTTTCGGAAACGATCAACTCGGGGTGTTCCGACTCAATCAGTTCCAGCTCACGCAGGAGCACATCGTATTGTTGATCGGAAATCTCCGGTGCATTGCGCACATAGTAAAGATAGGAATGGCGATCCAGAAGGGCTCGAAGCCGTGCCGCTTCCGCAGCCGGATCATTCTTCATGGGTGGCCCCGGCGGCTTGGAGCTTTAGTTGCAGCTCGCGGGCAGCGGTAAGCAGGCAATGGGAACCATCCTCGATTCGCCCCCCCAGGTATCCCGCGCACTGGCGGATTCCTCCCAGCATATGATCCACCCTCATGCTTGCATCCGCACCAGGTTCAGCCCGGGAAAAAAAGGTCAGCCCCCGCAAACGGGCTTCAGGAGCCAATGGATACAAGATACCCGGTTCAAAAAGATCTGCAACACGGTAAAGCAATACCCCGTCCGTTCCTATCCGGTGGTATATCTGTTGCTCTCCCGGCTGCAATCCGGTGCGCTTCAGCGCCTGGATAACCCGCTCGGCGTCAACCCCGTTTCCGGGAAAACGCAGCACCAGAACAAATAACCTTTCCCGTGCGGAGGCATCGCCCACGGGGGTGGCCGGGATACTCGCCGGGGAACGGTCCCCGGCGGCTGCCGAGTCCTGTTCCGGGGCGGGAACCCCATCGGCCGAGGTACTTCCCATCCCCTGCCCACCATCGGCCTCGCGGCGGCGTTTCCGTGGCGGATGACGCCGGGTGTAAAAAAACAGCCACACCAGGAAAACTAGACCGACAATGATTAAAAACAGGCGTAACGTCCACATACCTAATATCGGGATCTCCTCTATGCACTCAATTCACCGAGCATCGCTCAACCTCATCAAGGTCCACGCCGACCAGGCGCGATACGCCCGGCTCTTGCATGGTAACGCCGATCAACTGATGGCAGGCCGCCATGGTGCTTCGATTATGGGTGATTATTATGAACTGTGTCCGCTGGGATATTTCATGCACAAGGTCACAAAAGCGGGTGATATTGGCATCATCCATGGGCGCATCCACTTCATCCAACATGCAAAACGGCGCTGGATTGAGGTCGAATATAGCAAACACCAGAGCCACCGCAACCAGCGCCTTCTCGCCCCCGGAAAGCATCTGGACAGAGGTATTGCGCTTGCCTGGAGGATGCGCCGTAACCATCACCCCGGCATTCAGCAGATCATCTCCCGTAAGCACCAACGCCGCGGCTCCGCCACCAAATAACCGCGGGAACAGCTCATTCAGACGCGTATTGATCTGGTCGAAAGTCTCCTTGAAACGGGAACGGGTTTCCCGGTCGATGCGGCCAATGGCAGACTGAAGAGTTTCCATCGCCTCATTCAGATCGGCCCGCTGTTGCTGTAGATACTTTTCGCGCTCGGCCTCGCTAGTGTATTCCTCGATAGCCGCCAAATTGATGGCGCCAAGTCGCTGGATCCGTTGTCCAACCTGCTCCAGCCGACGCTCCCATGATTCAGAATCGGCACCCGGTTCCATTTCCGCCAGCACTTGCTCAAGACGGACTTCCAACTGCGCCAACTGTTCTATAAACGCCTCGCGCCGAGTCCGCAGTTCCTGCACCGCAAGATGAGTAGTTTCCAAGTCCTCGCGCAAGCGGGCAACCCGCTCCATTGAAATCCGCCGGGCCGATTCCAGTTCCGTGGCTCGTGCCTCAACGGCCGCCGACCGGTTTCGATCTCGAACCAACTCCGCCTCCAGCGTTCTTAACTGCTCCAGGCCCGCCTCGAGTGCCCGTCGAGTTGCCGCATCCGGTTCTCCGATGGCTTCCAAACGGTTCATCACCCGATTTTGCTCATCCAAGAGTTTTTCCCGCTCGGCACACAAACGCGCCACGGTATCCGCGGCGGCATCGGCCTGAACCCGCAAGGCTTCAAGCCGCAGAGCCATACTTTCACGGACCCGGCGAACCTTTTCAGTCGCCGCCCTTGCGGCCTCCGCCTCTTCCCTGGCGTGGACGAGTTCCGTTTCCTGGGCCGCCTGTTCAGCCATCCCGATTTCAACTTCCTGCCGCACCCGGCTCAGCACTTGGTGCTGTAACGCCATCTTCTCCTCAAGTGAATTCAGGCCGGTGTCGAGCTCCGCCAGCTCCTCCCGCAATGCCTCCCAGCGTTCGATCGCGCTCCGCTCACGGCCAACGGCTTCAGCCTCGGCGGCCAATCCCATGGCAAGCGCTTCCTGCGCGGAGCGAACCGTGGAACGTGCCTGCGTAAATTCCGCCTCGGCAAGTCGCAATGCCTCTTCATGGCGGGTGCGCAGTTGCTGCGTGGCGACCAGCCGATCTGAAAGAGCGATGCGCAATTGCTTCAATTGTTCCCGCTTACGTTCGCGCGCGAGAATTCCCGCATCCGGATCGGCGGCGCGGGCAACACGCAACCAATGCCGGCCCATCCAGGTTCCATCCCGAGTAATCACGGACTCCCCCGGCAAGAGCCGACTTCGGCGCTCCTTGGCCGCCTCGATCGTAGCGGCCGCATAGATACCATCGAGCAATTCGTAAATTGCCGCGAAGGGACTGTTGACGTGTTCTCCAAGGCTCTCCTTCGCCCCATGCCGGCCCTCGGACTTGCCATGGATCAGCGTGAGGCCCCCCGTTGGCAAGCGGCGCAGATCATCCAGCAAAGTATCCGGCCGATCCGTTTCAATACCCTCCAGATAAGTTCCAAGAACAAGCTCTACGGCCCATTCCCATCCGGGTTCAATCTCCAGCCCGCCAGCAAGATGTCGGGCTTCCGATAGCCCATGATCCGACAGCCATTGGTTCACGAGTTGCGTGTCCCGCTCGGCCCGTAATGGATCATTCAGCGAATCGAGCCGGGCCTCAACGCTTGCCTGCTCCCGGCGCAGATCAGCCAGAGATTCGGACGCCTCTTGCAATAGCTGCCGGTTCCGCTTCACGGATTGCTCACAGGCTGCACTAACCGCCTCCGCCGCTTCCGCTTCGCCACGCAGACGGGAAACCTCCCGCTTCGCGGCCTCCGCCAACCCTTCCCGGGACACCGATTCCTGGCGTTCTTGTTCGGATTTTAGCCGTAGCCGCCGCTGCTCCAGGCCGCGTTTACGCTCCTGCAGGGCTTTAGCCTCAGCCTCCGCCACCGCCAGGCGACGACTGGCCATGGCCAGCACCTCCCGGCGCTCGGTTTGGACCCGTTGACAGTCGGCCAAACCCACCGCGGCAACTTCGGCTTTTCCCTGGGCCGTGACAACTTCTGCATCGACCTTGCGCAGATCGGGCACCAATCCCTCGATCTCGGCCTGCAACGCATTTGCCTGCTTTTCCCCCTCCCCTGCACGCCGTTCCATCTCTTGCAACTGTTGCGCAATAGTCTGCAGCCTTTCCTCATGCAGAAAATGTTCCCGCTCGGCTCCAGCAATCACCGCCTCCAAGCGAGCGATCTCCGTCTTCTGTTCGAAATACCGCTGCTGGGTGGCCTCAACCCGGGCCTGGGCCTGGTTGTGCTCGGCCCGGCTGGCGGCCAACTCACGTTCCACGCTGCTCTCCCGCGTCTGCTCGGTTTCTACGGCCAGGGAGAGTTCACGCGCTCCATCCTCACGCTTGGATAGCTCGTCATCCAGGCGCCGCAGGTGCAAGGCAACCAGTTCGGCGCGTAACTTCCGTTGCTGCAGGCGAAGGTCCTGGTACCGCTCGGCGGCCCGGGCCTGGCGCTTGAGATGTGCCAGGCGCTTCCCGATCTCATCCAGCAGATCATCGACCCTCTCAAGGTTTTCACGCGTGTTTCGCAGCCGGTTCTCGGTTTCGCGGCGACGTTCCTTATAGCGGCTAATCCCGGCGGCTTCCTCAAGGAACTCGCGCAGATCTTCCGGTTTAGATTCTACTAATTTGCTAATGATACCTTGTTCAATCAACGAATAACTACGTGGACCCAACCCGGTACCAAGGAATACGTCGGTAATATCACGACGGCGACAACGGGTACCATTTAGATAGTAATTTGAAATACCTTCACGATCCACGGTACGCCGAATCGAAATCTCGCTAAAGCGGGCATATTCACCACCCAAGCGCCCCTCATTGTTATCGAATACCATTTCCACCGAGGCACTGCTAAGCGGATGACGGCCCGATGAGCCGCTAAAGATCACATCGGTCATTTGCCCGCCGCGCAACTGGCGGGCGGAACTTTCGCCCATAACCCAGCGCACGGCATCGATTAGATTGGATTTGCCGGCACCATTCGGTCCCGTAACGCCCACCAGCGAACTGGGAAGATCGAACGTTGTAGGATCTACAAAGGACTTGAAGCCCGCAAGCTTGATTCGCCTAAGCCGCATTCGATACTTTAGTCACTACCAAGCCATAGTGTAAATTATTCATATTTTACCGCCATCCCATCATGCCCACCTCCCCTTCGCGCAATCTTGAAACCTTCCCCAACCCCGAGACGACCCGGGATTACCTGATCCGCATGGATTTGCCTGAATTTACCTGTGTTTGCCCGCTGACCGGCCAACCCGACTTCGCGCGCCTGCGCTTGGAGTATATCCCGGACACACTCTGTATAGAAACCAAAAGCTTGAAGTTATACCTGTGGTCCTGGCGCGAAGTCGGCATATTTCACGAGGCGGTCACCAATACAATCGTCAATGACCTAATTGCGATCCTGGCACCCCGGTATCTCAAGCTATCCGCCTCTTTCAATGTCCGCGGTGGCATCTATCCCGAAGTCGTGGTTGAACACCGGGCCGACAACTGGAGCCCGTCAGAGCCGGTTTACCTACCATGATCCACGCTTTCCTGTCGGGATTCGGGGATTTTCTCGCCGGAGTTGGCATGCTGGCCGAACCGGGCCTGCGCCGATACACCATTCTCCCGCTGATCCTCTCCGTGGCCGTCTTTATAGTGCTGCTAATCGTAGCGATACACTACTTCGGCGGCATGGTTGGCTGGATCGACAACCGTATCCCCGGCTGGCTCGCCTGGACCGGTTGGTTATTCTGGATCGGATTAGCCGCGGCCTTCGTATTCGGATTCTACTTCGGCTTCCTGTTCGTGGTCGGGCTTGTGGGGTTGCCCTTTTTCATCATGTTGTCCGGCGCGGTCGAAACCCGGCTCACCGGCCACCCTCCCGAGATATCCCGGGGAATGCTCCACCAGATCGCTGTCGGCACGGTACGGCAATTCCCCCGGCTTTTTCATCTCCTCCTTTGGGGGCTGCTCACGCTGGCAAGCGCCGGCATACTAGGTCTCATCCCACTCATCAATGCATTTTCATGGATTCCATGGTTCCTGTTCAGCGCCTGGGTATATGCCGTCATGATGAGTGACTTTCCCCTGGGCGCCCGCGATATGAACTGGAAATCCCAGCATGGACTAATCAGGGCGCACCGCACCCAGATGTTCGGGTTTGGAACGGCTACTGCGCTGATGTCACTGGTTCCTGTCCTGAATCTTCTTATATTTCCGGCAGCCACCGCGGGAATTACCCGCTTGTGGGTAAACAGCCTCACGAAAAACGGATCTTCCATATCCTGAGGCCGCGCCCCGGTTAACAGCCCGTGGAGGAAGCCTGTTGGGAACTTGCTGGGCGGGAACGTCAACAGGCTCATCCACCAGCACTTTCCCGGACACCAGGCATCGGACAAGATTTTCCCGCCAAAACACCGATCACGTGGTGGATAACCTGGATCACCACCCCCAAAAGCCTTGGGCTTTAGAACCGCACACGGTATTCCTACTGCGTCAAACCACGTTAACCGTTGCACTTGAGGGTGGAATTTACGATCTCATACCACCGATTCTACCAACCCCGTTCGGCGGCGCAAGGGTTTTCCGGGAATTGAGGGGAAATGGCCTCGTCCGCCTAGTAGCACCGCGCCTGGGCCTTCGCCTCCCTCTCCGTGGCGAAGCGCCCCTCGCAGGAACCCAGGGGAACCGTGACCAGATCGCCCGCGACCTGGATTAACATCGTGGTCACGATCCGGGGGCGAAGCGGTCGCACAAATCGGATGGTATCGAAGACCGCTCAAGATAGGTAATATTCAAATGAAAGGCGTGGCTGTATTTCATTGCCGGGGTCTTGCGAACCCTGAAAGGATGTCCCGTTTTTGTGGGATATGGTAGCACCGCCGGGAAATCCCCGGGGAGAAGCCTGGATCACCAAGACATTGAAGCTTCTTGAGGCTTCCCGGGAATGGAATATGGCGTCCCCGACGGGAATCGAACCCGTGTTGCCGCCGTGAAAGGGCGGTGTCCTAGGCCTCTAGACGACGGGGACGCAAAACCTGGCGGAGCCGCTCACCACTTTATATCCAAGCCTATTGCCAAGGCAAAAATCCCGCTCCTGGGGAGATGCCCGAACACATCCTCCGCTCCAGCCGCAGCAGCTCCCGGTAAACTGGAGAAGCGGATTTTAGCAGATCGGAACCGCTGAATGTTGGCAGAAAAAACCCTTGCTCCGGCCAAGCCTTCTTGCTCTGTACCAGCATACGGCCGGTAGGCCAGATAAGCCGCGCCACCACGGTCCCGGCGGTGGCGCCTCCCCGAGCGGTTACCGCCAGGCCCGGCCCGGCGTCGCATCGTCCCTAAGCTCGATCCACAGATGATTGGCGCGAATACTTCGCGCGCCTGGAAGGAGATCCCGGCGGGTTCTTGGGACATTGGGGGGATGTCGAAATGCAATTTGGTGGAGCTAGCCGGGATCGAACCGGCGACCTCTTGCATGCCATGCAAGCGCTCTCCCAGCTGAGCTATAGCCCCACTTGCAGTGCCCTATTTTGCGGTTTTTCCACCTTGGTGTCAACTACCAGTCTTGTCCAATATGAAATGAGTCTGAAGGGAGGGTCGTATTTCTAACATGAAATGAGTCTGAAGCCGGAAGGGGAACCGTTCATGATGGGGGGATGAAAACCATCATGAAACTCGAAGACTTA
>Ga0256829_1001484_pt1 | contig 19144 bp, 14 predicted proteins | sample 131447metaG_FD_185979 | JGI IMG/M metagenome (GOLD analysis project Ga0256829, IMG submission 185979) | Hydrothermal vent microbial communities from Lau Basin, Pacific Ocean - 131-447 | ecosystem: Environmental > Aquatic > Marine > Hydrothermal vents | place: Pacific Ocean: Lau Basin | collected...
CGCGATCGGGATCGGCTGATCTGGACCTTGGAACTGGTGCCCGCATGAAACTGAAGATCGACTTCGAGCCGGATCTCGTGGCCATGCTGCAGGAAGAGGTCAGGGCCGGCGAGCGGGCCGTGAAGGCTGCGATGGCCGAGGCCGGAGGGGACCTGAAACAGGCTTGGCGCCGGCAGATCGCACAAGCCGGGCTCGGCCACCGCCTGCCGCGCACCATCCGCAACCGGACCTATCCCAAGCAGGGCGACAGCCTCGATGCTGCCGCTTTCGTCTGGTCCAACGCCCCCGAGATCATCTCGGCCCATGACCAAGGCGTGCTGATCCGCTCGAAAGCGGGCTTCTGGCTCGCGATCCCACTTCCCGCCGCAGGCAAGGGGCGTGGCGGGGCACGCCTGACCCCGGGCGAGTGGGAAAGACGTCGGGGGATGCGCCTACGCTTTGTCTACCGGCGCCGCGGGCCCGGCCTGCTGGTGGCCGACGGCCGGCTTAACACGCGCGGGTTGGGCGTTGCCTCCCGCTCCAAGACCGGCCGCGGGCGCGCCACCGTGCCGATCTTCCTGCTGGTCCCGCAGGTCAGGCTGCGCAAGCGGCTAGACCTGGCGCGGGATGTGGAGAAGGTGGCAGGCAAGGTGCCGGGGTTGGTGGTGGAGAGGTGGGTATCAGCGCGATCGCAGGGATAATGCCGTTTCACTATTTCAGATCGGCTCCGGCGCCAATCGAAAACCCCTCTTTCTTGAAGCGTACCTTTGCGTCAGGGCCTTTCGGGTCGAGGTCATAAAGGGATTCGCGTGCCTGTAAATAGCTGCGCCATGTGCGCTCGGGATATGTGCTGATGCGGACCTCGAATTTTGCATGCATAAGCCGCCCGAGATCTGCAATGCGCATCCCACCGCCATTCGTGCGGTTTGCTGCGATGGTTTCGCGGATCCGGAGGTCAAGTTTGGCGGGCTGTTTGCCCTTCGGTGTTGGAGCCGCATTTTGCGCAGTAGGTGTTGGTGCGCCCAATTGCTTGAACGCGCTGCAGGCGGATCGGAACCGTTCGGGAGCCTTGGCCTCACCGACGCCGATCACCATTATCCCACGTTCGCGCAATCGCAGGGCAAGATGTGAAAAATCGCCATCGGAACTGGCGATAACGAAAGTCGAAAAATCGCCGGTCAATGCGAATTCCATAGCGTCAACGGTCAGCAATAAATCAGTCGCATTTTTCCCAACGCCTGCATGGATCAATCGAAAATCTGGAGCCTCGCTCCAGTGCGGAATGAGAGAGATGTTCCCATAGACCCGCATGACGTCGAGCCTGCCGTAAACTTGGGCAACTTGCCTGATCTTTCCTGCACGACAATGGCTGATGTTATCCCCATCAACAAAAAGAGCTACGCGTTCGGTCATGAATATCCCCAATGGATTTCCCGATAATGGGTCACAACATAACGGAAAATCCGGCTGTTTTGGGGCGAAATGGTGGCACGCGCAAAGTCATGCTGTTTCAACTGCCTGTCCATCGTTTGATAGGTTCCAAGGTTTTCCGCCCTGACGCTGACTGAAGTCCATGCCCACTATCCGCGAAACCATCCTGACCGTGCTGCCTTCATGGATATTGGCGGGCGGCAACAGCGAAATCCGATGTTGGCTCTGCAAACCTTACTTACAAAGGAAACGTCGGCACTTCAGTCGCGAACCACCTCTCACCTCCCCCCCGGCCGACGAAAACCGATCCTCAGCTCTTTTCCCTGTTTGGCCGCCATCTCGCGCTCGAGTTCATGGAACAGCTCAGAGCGGTCGGTGATTCCCAGAACGTCTGCCCTCCTGCGCACCACCGCAAGGTCGCCGGGGGTCAGATTGTCCAGTTGGGGCAGGTCGTCCGGCGGCGCCTGTTCGAAAAAGCGAATAAATGCATCGTCAAGCTGCGCGGGGGTGAGGGGGCGGAATTCTACCTTGAAGGTAAATCTCCGCAATGCAGCGCTGTCCATCCGCTCGGACAGGTTGGTCGTGCAGGCAAATGGAAGCGGATGACTTTCCATCCATGTCAACATTTCATTCACCTGGGTGACTTCCCAGGAGCGACCTGCCTGCTCGCGGGGCGCAAGAAACGAGTCTGCCTCGTCGAAAATGAGAAAGGCGTTTTGCCTGCGTGCTTCTTCGAACGCCGCGGCAATATTGCGCTCGCTGCTTCCAACCCACTTGCTCAGCAGATCGGAGGCCCGTTTCTGAATGACGGGCAGACCCATTTTCTCGGCCAGATAACGCGCACAGGCGCTCTTGCCCGAACCGGGCGGGCCCGACAGGCAGAAAGAAACGCCTTGCGAAACCTGGCCAGATGTCAGGCGTTTTGTCAGGCGTTGCAGATCGACATCGGTATTGATCAGGTCGAGGGAAAATGTTGGCAGGTCGTGAGCGGCGCATCTGGCATTGTCGCCATCCAGGCGCATGGCCCGGCCGAGAGAGCGCAATGTCAGCCTGACCTCTCTGACCCCGCCGCCCGCCATTGCCGCAACGCGCAGGGCATTGTCGGCCAGCGCCGGCGGCACGGGGTGGCTCCGGGCGAGTTCGGCACAGGTCGCGTCATCGAGGCTCAGCTCGTTCAGACCGGCCAGTTTTTTCCACATGCGGATGCGGGCCCGCTCACCGGGCTCATACATCTCGACGACAAGGCTGAACCGGCTCAGAAACGACTGCGGATAAATGTCGGGATCCCCGCAGGTCCACAATGTCGGCACGGGATTGCTTTCCAGAAGTCCGTTCAGCGACATTTTTACCTGGCTCCACATCACCATCTGGTCGGCAAATGCCTGGGCAGCTTCGCCGGCGGATGGGAGGTCTTCGATATCGTCAAACAGCATAAGGGCGGGCTTTTCGCGAGCAACAACCCGTTGGTCCAGACGTAAACATTCGATCCGTTCCTGCGAGGTGATCTGCCCGAATCCAAAGCCTGATCTGGGAACATGATAAAGCCGGGCGTCAACATGTTCGGCCAGCGTCTTGCAGAACTCGGTCTTGCCGCAACCCGCCGGGCCGGTGACCAGGATATTCACGCCCCGCGTTTTTTGCTCCACAGCACCTGCCAGCAAACGCGATGCCAGATCTGCCGTGTCCCCGAGATGTTCGAAATCCGTCCAGTCGAGGCGGGTTCCGCGATGTTCGGAAAACAGGTTCTTCAGGACGTGCGGAAGCCCGCCAAGGGATATCCGGATTGCATGTGCCAATATTCCGGGCACGGCCGGGAAATAGCCGCCGGGAAAGCCGGCTTCTTCCAGCGTGACCAGCCCGCTTTGCATGAGGGAACTCTTGTGATCCAGGGCCTCGAGAATCTGGCCGGTCGGGTATTCGAGGATACAGCCAAGCAGCCGTTCCAACGGCATCCGCGCATCCGCACCCAGTTTTCCGACAAGACTTGCCAACTCGGGGGACAAGGCGGTTCTCAGCGAAAAGGCAAAGATGTATCGGCCCACATCGTCTATATCCAGATGCAATGCCAGTTTCATCGCGTTGTTCTGGGCCAGATCGGGCTGCTGGTCGCCGGTTTCGCGCTCGGCTTTGTTCAGTGCGCGCCTTACACGCCGCCATGTCGCGCCAGTTACGCCGGTTCTTCCGTATTGCACCCCCTGTGCCGACAGGCGCGACGTCAGGCCGGTATCGATCAGCCAGTTTGTCAGAACCTTGGCAACGGGTGAATCGGCAACATGGGATAGGGCGATCTGGTTTGCGGTTTCTATCAGGATCCCTGTTTCAAATCCGGTTGGCATGGTGACCTCCAGTCGGTGTGCGAATAACGGGGCAGCGGGATGTCACCAACCGGGATAAAGGGGCCAGAGGGCCTCGGCCTCTTCCGTGTCGGGCTTTCGCGTCAGGTCGCGCGCGAGTCGCAGCACGAGATCAGCGCATTCGACCTGTCTTGCCCATTTATGGGAAAAAACCTGTTCCGGATATAGCAGTCCCAGCATGTTGCCCGCGATGGCACCGGTGCTGTCGCTGTCTCCACCATGGGTCACGGCCATCACCAGCCCCTGTTCGAAAGTGCCTGCCGTCAGGCTGCAATACAGGGCAATTGCCAGCGCCTCTTCGGCGACCCAGCCCTGGCCGAGGGATTCGACCGTCCGGGCCCGACCGTCACGGGGGGCCTGCAAGGCCTGCTTTATCGCGCGGGATGTTTCCTGTCCTCCGTCGAGGGTTTCATAGGTCTCTGCAACCTGTAGTGCCGCGACTTCAAGATCGGCGCCGGCCGCAACATCCGCCAGCATTTCTGCCCAGGCGGCTGCTGCCGTCTGCGCGGTGGGGTGCCCATGGGTCAGGGCCGATGTCTCGATGGCCAGTTCGCGCAGCTGCTCGCGTCGGGTCCAGAAGGCTAGCGGGGCCACGCGCATGATCGTGCCGCATCCCTTGCTGTCGTTGCGGGCGGGTTCCCCGAACCGCCGCGATCTCATTAGCGACGACAAGCAGGTATTGCCCGGCGCGCGGCAGCTGTTCAGCCGGGGATCAGATACCAGGCCGACCGTGTCGATTTCTTCTTGCGGTGCATGACCTTGCGTCGCCAGCCACCGCAAAAGGGCATGATGCACAACGCTGGGCGGGTGGCAGAGGCCCTTGAGAGTGTCGCGAATGGATGCGCGGATCAGCCCCTCGGCGGTGAATAGGGTCATCTGGGTGTCATCGGTGATCGCCCCGCGCAGACCATGATGCTCGGGCAGGTCGTCAAAGCCGTGCGGAAAGCGCCGCCGGATCGATTCCACCGACAGAAACTCGATATCCGCCCCGAGGCTGTCGCCGACCGCTCCGCCAAGCAGGGACGCCCCCACAAGGCGTGCCGCACCGGTTCTTTCGCGGCCCCGCACCGCCAGCCAGCGTTCCTGAGCCTCTGTCTCGATGGCGCCCTTGCGGGCCGAGCGCACAATTCTTGCGGCCTCGCCGGCCTTGAATCCACGCTCGATCAGGATCAGCGCCGCAATCGTGCCCGCGCGCCCCAGCCCCCCGCGGCAGTGAACCACCACCTTTCCCTCGGCTTCCAGCAGCGCATGTATGTGGGGGGAAATATCGTGCCACTGCTGAAGCGATCGTTCGTCGGGAACACCCAGATCTGGTATTGGCAGGTGAAGCCAACTCATCCCGGCCTGCTTGACGGCGATTGGCAGATCGGCAACGCGCAGAGCCTCCATTTCACCGGGCTCCACAAGCGTAAGAACGGCCTTGGCGCCCCAATCCGCAATCGCTCGGATATCCTTGGCAAGATCACGTTCCCATCTTGCGCCGAAAAAGCTGTCGGCCTGTTTGCCGGGGCAAAGCGTCAGCCCCAATTGGCCATTTGCAACCGGAAAGCTGTCGATGCGCAGAGGGTGGGTATCACTGGTTCGAACCACGAAAATTCCTTCTATGGGCTGGATTATCCACGCGCGAGCGGGTCGATCATTATGTTATAATAAAGGCACGTCAGAAACGGACGTTTCGGAAAAGACGATCAATAACTATTCGTTGTGGTTGTGGAATGCTGCCATTGCCGGTTATCCTCGGTCAAGGGCGCTGTGTTTGCAGCGTCCTTCCGGTTTTCAGAAATGCGATACGAACATGCCCAGCCCATTGACCCACACCGTTCTGAAGGAAAAGCAGCGTGCGTTGCGCGATGGATTCCCCGAAACCGTCGGCCTGCGGGTGCACCGCTCGATCAGCTGGATCGGGCGGGCCGAGCAGACCACCGACGACCCGGATGCGCGCTTTCTGTTCCTCTGGATTGCCTTCAACGCAGCCTATGCCGAGGGGGGCGAGCCCAAGGCCTGGGAATATGGCGAACGCAGCGCATTCGGCGATTTCTTTGACCGGATCGTTGCGCTGGATAATGACGCCCGGATCCGCAAGGCCCTGCTGGAGCGGTTCTCGGGCCCGATTGCCAGCCTGTTGAAGAACAGATTCGTCTTTCACCCCTTCTGGCAGTATCACAATGGCATCAAGGGGTATGACGGCTGGAAATCCCGTTTTCATGCCTCGTTGCGCAAGTTCGCCGAGGTTTTCAAGGCCGGTGACACGGCGCGCGTGCTGTGTTTCGTGTTCGACCGCCTTTACGTCTTGCGCAACCAGATGATCCACGGCGGCGCCACCTGGAACAGCGAGGTGAACCGCGCGCAGGTCACGGACGGCGCCGACATCCTGGGCTTTCTGGTGCCGGTGTTTGTCGACATCATGATAGACAACCCGGCCGAGGACTGGGGCAGGCCGTTCTATCCGGTGGTTTCCTGAGGTTCGGCGCCCGCGATATTGGACACCCTCCAGATCAGCGTAGGACCGCAGCGGTGGCCGGCATAGCCGATGCAGGTGAAAATACGGCCTTTTCGGTCTGTATGGCGCAGGGGGTTTTCTGTCAGCTCCTGCGGGCTGCGATACCGGTTGTTGCAGAGAAACCCGTATTTTCCGCGAGAAGTTTGCCATTTTGACGGCCCGTCCGTCACAAGCAGGCCGTTTTCGACCAACTTGCTGCAGATCATATCCATATGCGAATGCAGCCAGTGTGCGCCGCTGCCGCCTTCACCCCCGGAATCGCCGCGGTAGAAAAAGATCCCCAATTCGCCCAGATCCTCGTTAAGAAACCCGGAATAACCGTAACCCCGCCGCAGGTTGACGGTGATCGCCTTGCCGCTCGGCAGATGCTCGTAGATTTCGCTGCGGATGCAGGGTTCGATTTCATGGTTGGCTGTCCGGCATGGCCACGTCACCGGGCCCGTAATGCTGACCTGCAACAGGCTGAAGGCGGGATGATCTGCCAGAACCGGGGTGATTTTATCAGCCCGAAGATCAAGACCGATATAGCGGGTATTCTGATGTCCGGGGCGGAAATATGCCGTGTCGACGAACCAGAAACTGAGGATATGCGGGGCAAACAGCCTGATAGGGGTCACGAGATCACCGCCGCTGCAGGGATAGAACAGCGACCTGCCCGCCATCACCGTCAGCGCATCACGGGAGTAAAATGGCGCAGGGGTGTCATCCCTGTCCGGTGCAAGCATGATCACAGGACTGGTGCATTCGGGATGTTGGGGTGAGGCAGATGCATGTTTCAATCCGGGGACTCCTTTTTCTGTCGCATCGTTTTGGTTTCTCTGCAGGCGCGGGCGAAAATCAGTTCGCCCTGGAACGCGCCCTCTGCGTGACGTGAAAGCCGATCGCCGGGCTGTCCTCCTCGCCGCGTTTGCGCAGCTCGTCGCCCAGCATGGACATCAGGCGGTCGGCGTCATTGGCCCCGCCCAGGATTTCGGCCCGGCGGGCAACGACGGCGAAATCGGCCGGCACCAGCCCGGAAAGAGAGGCCAGCGCACGCGGCGGCGTCAGGCCGAAATAATGCTGAAAGCAGGTCTTTGCCTTGTGCGGGGTGAGCGTGTCGAAGCGGATGCCGAAGGTAAAGCGGCGCATTGCGGCGCGGTCGAGGCGCTCCATCAGGTTGGTGGTGCAGGCAAAGGGCAAGGGGTGCTGTTCCATCGCCACAAGCAGCTCGTTCACCTGCGTGACCTCCCAGGAATGATGGGCATTGCTGCGATCCTGCAGCAGGGAATCGGCCTCGTCGATGATCAGAAAGCTGCCCTGACGCGCCGATTGTGCGAACAGGCGGCGGATATTGGCTTCGGACTGCCCGACATAGGGGCCAAGGATGTCAGAGGCACGGACCTTTTCGACCTCAAGGCCGAGCTGCCCTGCCACATGGGTTGCAAAGGCCGACTTGCCGGTGCCAGGCGCCCCGTAAAGGCACATGGAAAAGCCCTGGCCCTTCCCGATCAGCGCCAGACGGCGGGTGAAATCGTCAAGATCCAGATCGGCGCAGGAAATCTCGGGCAGGAACGGCTTGGTCACGAACGCACCGGGGCGCGAGGTCGGGGTCACGCCAAGCGCCTCGCACAGACCCACCAGCACCTTGTCGGCCAGCCCGGCGTCGCCTTCGGCCAGTTTGGTGCTCTGCGCCATCTTGTCATAGACGGCGGGGGGCACGGGAAAGCGGTTCGCCAGTCCCTTGATCTCGGCCTGTTCCAGCTTCAGATCGTGACGGGCGCAAATCTTGCCAAGGATGCGTTCGCGCACCCGGGCCGGCGGCAGATCCACATGCAGGGCGTGGCTCATCCGGCGACGGATCGAGGCGGGCAGCTCGTCAGGGTCGTTCACGATCCAGATGGTCGGCACGGGGTTGTTTTCGACCATGTGGTTGGTGAACAGCTTGGAGCCGGGGGCACGGCGCGAAAACGGGTGGGGGATGCCAAAGATATCGTCGGCCTCGTCGAACAGGCACAGCCCGACACGGTTGGATTCCCCCATCAGGTGCTGAAACATCAGATAGGCGTTGAGGCGCTCGTTGCGCACCGGCTCGCGCCCCCCATCGTCGGTGGCACCCGCCGAATACAGCGGCATGCCGGTGGTGTTGGCCAGCAGCTTGGCAAACTCGGTCTTGCCGGTGCCGGGACGACCGTAAAGCAGGATGTTGACCCCACGGGCACCATAGGCGGTTGCGTTCCACAACAGGCTGCACAGGGTCTTGAAGTCGCTTTCGAGATGCTTGAAATCTTCGGCCTCGAGCGCGGTTTCCTCGGGCATGCCCAGCAGGCGCTGGACCAGGTCATCGGGGCCGTCCAGATCGCTCGTCAGGGCCTCCTCAAGTGCGCTCAACAGCTCGGGGCGCAGGATGTTTTCAAAGTTGCTGTCAATCCGCAGGATGCCGTTGCAGATCAGCGGGGCGGTGACGGACATGCGCGTCTTGATCTCGGTGCGGTCAATGTTCAGCAGCACCGCAAGGCTATCAACCAGATTGGTGGTGCGGGCAAAGACGCGGTCATAGATCGCACAGGCATGACGGTTGTTTTCCAGCGTCAGGGCAAGGCCGACAATCGCCTCTTCGATCTCGTCCAGACCAAGGACACGGGCCGCAATCCCGGCATGGCGATTGAACACCACCGTGCGATCAGGATAGTCGCCACTTTCAAGCAGGCCGTCGATGGCCGAAAGGATGCCGTCAAGGTTGATCCCCTCCCAGGAGGCCAACGGACGCGAATGCGCAGGGCGGCGCTTGGGACGGGGCCTGGGGCGGGGAACAAGATGCGGGCCAACATCCGGGCCGGTGCGAAACACCTCCACCAGATCGGGCTCGTCGTCCTTGTCCGAGGTATCGGGCAGATCATCAGGCCCGCTCAGATGCGCGATGACGGGGTTGAGGTCATGTTCGATCGCAACCACGGTAACAGCGGCGGTGGCGGCCTTGTAGATCAGGGGAAAGCTGTCCCGTTGGCGCAGCATGTTGGCAAACGTGCGCAGGCAGAACGCCGGGGCGATGGCGAAATCTTCGGGCTCGATGAGCAGTTCTTTGAATTTGCGTCCGTGCATGTGGTCTCCTGTGCTGTTGTTGTTGACCTTTCGGTCGGCGAAAAAGGGCGGGCAGCCATCTGGCAAAAAGGGGGTCCGGGGGCGCAGGGCGTCCCCGTGGTCAGGCCCGATGCTCAGGCCCATGTCTTGCGTTCCTTCGGGATGTGCCGCGCCATCCTGAAAACCTTGATAAACGGCAGACACGTCAGAAATGGACGTATCTGTTCAGCCCTCGTGATTGCCGCCGGCCCGGGGCGTGAGGGCCGTCAACTCTACCGCCTTGCCGCCAATGCGCATGGTCGTGGTGCCAAGGTAAAACGCCTGTGCCGTTTCTTCGATGAAATTGCCCTGCAGGTCATAGTGACGGGCGTAGAACGGGGTAAGGTTGATAATGATGCCGGTCGGCCGGCCAAAGGTCGGAATGACGCCACTTTCACCAGCACGCCGCGGGATTGCGGCAAGCACCTGCGCAACAAACGAGGGTGCGTCACTGCCGAAATCAAACGCGACATGCTTGCGCCCGCATGCCCCCGTGAAGGCCGCAATAAAAATGGACAAAGGGCGTTCCCGTTCGGTCTTGATGACGCCGTGGGGGCGAAAGGCACGCAGGCGGCTGATCTGGATATTATGCCGGCTCTGTTCCAGCCACAGCTGAACCGTGCTCAGATCCACACCACAGGCCCCGGGCAGACCATCAAGAATAAATTTTTGCTCGATCTTGCCCTCCAGAAACTCCGCGTATTTACGACAGCCGCGGCCAATGTTTTCATAGCCCAGACGGGCCACAAATTCGGGTCGGGAAAGCCCCTGCACCTTGCGGGCATGTTCGGCCTGTTCGCCGATAACCGACTGAAACCTCAGTTCACTTCCCGGGATTCGCGTCATGTTTATCTCCTGCTTCGAGGAGATCGGCACATGTCCTGATTGCCGTTTCCGGCCACATCCTGTCAGGCAAAACGTCCCTGACAGAAACCACCTTACCCTGTCGGGCAGGTTGGCGAGGGTGCCGACCCTGCTCTTGATGAATGTCGTTCGATGTCGATGTCCTGCGACGGACAGCCGCTCCGAATATACGGGTGGGTTGTCGGTGTCAAGGAATTGTTTTGTGTTTCCATGCCGCGGACCGGGTCAATAGTCGGTCACCGGAGAGAATGCGCCGGGCCGCGCCGGGCCCAGCAGCTGTGGCACGGGGTTTTCCGCCTTCCCTGTCGCCTGATTGCCGGAGGACCTGGGCAGGAACAGTTTTTCCGCGTCCGTGGCAGAGCGGTTTGTCGAGGGTTTCCACGCATAGGCAACAACATGCATTGGCGCGCCGGTGACCGGGTGTTTCCCGCGCCATTCGGTAATCTTGTAAGCCCCACGCAGGGTGATGGATTTCATGACCGATTTGATGTGCTGCTCAAACGCGGTGGCATCCAGCGCACGGGTCGATCCATCCTTCATGCGCGAAAACGCGAAGGCGCCGCTTTTCACGTCGGTGGTTGCAATGGATTCGCTGGCAAAACGGGTGATCGCCGCCACGGCATCTATACGGGCACGGCCTTCGTCGATCGACTTGATCGATGTTGCGGGCGCGGCGCCAAACCCGACAACGACCATTTCACCGTTTTCGTCGGTCCAGACCCGGCTACCGAGCGTCATGGCCATCCAGTTCGGATTGCGCCGGTCGAATTGGGCGAAGCGCCGCGCGAGCGAGCGCCGGTCCTTGCCCGGCTGCAATGCGAGTTCGGGGTTGGCGATGATGCGGGCGATACGCAGCAAACGCGGCGACCACACGACCCCGACCAGAACCTCATATTTTCCGGCAGTCGCCGTGCCATCGCTGCGCGCAGGGCCTTCGCACTGGATCACCGTCGTGGCGCCGCCGGTCAGCAGTTCCGAATCGGCCTTGATTGCCTCGCGATAGCTTTGCGACAGTTCGACCGCAATTTGCCTTTTCTGCGCGTCGGTCTTGCCTTCGCCTTTCCATGTCGGATCGAATTTGCGGATTTCGGCGTCTAGCTTCAGCCCTGCCAGATGGCGCGCCCGTTCGGTCAGCGAAATCCTGTCCGCAATCTCGGCGACCAGCGGTGGCGGTGTATCCCCGGCCTTGAGCCAGTCGGCGCGGGCCGAGCCGCTCAACCGTTGTCTGATGAAACGCGAAATCTTGCCCAGCGCCTTCAGGTGGAGCTGTCCGGCCAGAGCATTCCGGGCAGTGACCCATTCCGGCGCCCCGGGGGAAACCTGAACGACATCGGATGCCTTGACCACAAAGATGACGTCGCCGTTTGCCTTGCGGTTGATGCCCTCCAGCATATGGTTGCGCGCCAGCCAGCCCCGCCAGCATTGTTCGGGGGTGACAAAACCGGCAGGGCTGGCAGCCGGCACCACCGCCGAAAACGGCCCGTCGGGCACAGAGGCCGAATCGGTAGTGGCGCGGGCATGGTGGGCCGAAAACAGGGCCAGGGTGAAAATCAGTGTCGAGACGGTGACAGGTTTGCGCATCGGTTATCCGTTCCTTGTGTGATCAGTGTCGTGTTCGCTGCTGCTGGATGACGGCCCCCAGAACGCCCAGAAACAGGCGCGTCGCCATTTCATTCTGCTGGCGTCTGAGCCGGGCGTGTTCGGCCGCTTCGATCTGCTGCTGCTGTTCGATCGCAGCCTGCTCTTCGGCCTGCCGGGCGCGTTCCTCTTGCCGGGCATCGAATTCATCAAGGCTGCGTTGCGCCACTTCATCCCCAAGCGCGGCTGCGCGGGCATACAGGTTCGCAGCCCGTTCAAGCGACCAGGGGGTGTCCATCTCTTCATAGATCCAGCCAAGCGAAACCATCGAGGATGGATCGCCAAGCCGGACACCGTTTTCAAATATCGCCCTTGCTGCCTCGGGGCGGTTCTGGCGTTTCAGTATCCAGCCAAGATTGTCATAGGCGGCGCCATATCCACGCTTGGCGGCGCGTTCCAGAAAGGGCCGCGCCTTGGCCAGGCTGCGCGTCTGCCACGCCCGGCCAAGCTGATACGCGTAACGGGGTTCATTCGGGCGCAGTCCGGCAGCCCTGGCGCAGGCGGAAATAGCCGCCCGGGCCTGCAGGCGCAGCACACCGAAACCCGTTCCCGCGACATTTGCAGGCTTGCGGCGGTCACGCGGATTGGCCGCTAGCACATCGCATTTCTTCAGGCTGTCCAGTGCACGCTTGCGCGCAGCCTCATGCCTTGCGCGCTGTTTCTTCCATTCCGATGCAATCTCGGCCGTGACCGGCTGCAGGGCATCCCCAGTCTCGGGGTAAAAGCCGGCCTTGTCATATAGCAGGATCTCGCCGTCCGGTGCCTTCCAGAACCACAGGCGGGGCTTGCCGGTGCGCGGGTCGAAAAATACTGGCCGAGGGCTGTCGATTTTCCTTGGAGGGCGCGCCTTTTCCGCGGCAATCTGCCGCTCTTTTCGGATCTCATCTGCCGTCTTGGGGATGCAGACCGTGAACTCCAGATCCAGCATCAGCAGGTTGACACTGCGCCCGTCGATGTTTCGGGCCAGCATGTTTTCGTGTGTCAGACGGTATTTGACGAGGCCGCCGGTCTTGCGGGTTTCCGTCGAGATGAAGAAATCCCGGACCAGCGTGTTTTTCGCCTCGACCCGTCTTTCCTCGGTCGCGGCATAGGTGAAGCCGATGACGCTGTTGATGGCCAACATGCCCGCACGCCTTATCGCCGTATGGCGCGCGTCGTTGATGGAAAGGATGCTGTCGAATGGCTCGGTCACGGTCACGGGAACCTTGCGAACCTGGCGACAGGCTGGCCCGAAGGATCGGTTGCCAGCTGCAATATCGGACGAAACCTGCCCCACGCGATCGCCCGGCGTCGTTGCCGGCTGGGCCGCGCCTTCCGCTGGCGCGACCAAGGCGAGCGTCGCCAGTGCAGTAAACCCGAGTGCATCAAGCGTTCCCAATCGATGTGCTCCTTTCCCTTGCGGTCGTGGAACACAATATGGGGGCGCCATGCGTCAGAATCGGATGTATAGCCGGGTAGCGCGGTCATGTCCGTTTTTGACGTATTCCCTCTCTATTGTGGAAACATCAATTTCAGCAAGAAAAGGATCCCGCAATAATGACCCGAAAATGGAAAGCACGCATCCGCGTATCAAACGGTGCGATTCAGGAAATCACCGTCGAGGCAGACAATTTCTTTAACGCACGCGCCATGATCGAAACGCAATACGGCGCAGGATGTATTTTCAGCGGCCCGCATCCGGCCTGATGCGCGGGGCCGATCAGTTTTTCCTGCCTCTTGCCTGATGGAAGTGCCGGCGCGAACCATATCGCGCCGGCACTTGATCGGCCAGCGGGGCGTCATCCCGGTTTCCACGAACAGGTCACAGCGAAGGTGACGACCGGTTTGATATCACCAGCTTCTTTTGATGCGCCATCAGATCACGCAAATCTTGCCCGGCTGACCCTGGCCCGTTCCCAGAAATCGGTGGGCTCGACCACCTCGACAGCGTCGCCCCAGGTCAACAGGTGCCACGCCATTTCCAAGGCGCCGCCAGCCCGAAAGCGCACGATCAACGCGCCCTCGTCATCGAATTCCGTTTTCTGGTCGGGATGAAATACATATTCGACGGCATCCTTTGCTGCTTCGGGACGAAAGCGCCAGACGACATCGAACGGGTCTTCCCTGAAGGTGCCGAAACATTGCCTCGCGTGGTCCTCGAGAGTGAACCCCTCATCCCGGACAAAAGTTTCGTCCAGCAACCGGGCCTCGGTTATGCCTTGCAAACGGTAATGCAGGAGGGTGTCGCCATCCTTCCTGCGGGCCACCAGAAAGGGCCGCTGGCCGTAGAGAAATCCGTAGGGTTCCAGCACCCGTTTGCGGGGGGTAGGGTCAAGCCTGCCGCTGTAGATCAGTTCAACCCGCTGTGACATCAGCATGCCCATGCGCAGGGTTTCGATACATTCGGCCCTGGTCACCACCTTCGGGCCGGGCCTGAGCGCCAGACCTTCGGATTCAAGCAACAATTCGAGGTCGGGTTCGATCCTACGCCTCGCATTTTGCGGCTGAGCGGCAAGAATCTTGTCCGATATGGCCGACAGGGTCTGGGCCTCTTCCAGCCGATTTTCCTGTTTCATCAGTCGGGCGGCCGCGTTCAGCGTGGCAAGCTCGGCGGCCGTGATCCCAAAGCCCAGCGCCACGGCGCCCTTGCCCCGCCAACGCTTGCGACCGCTGTCATCACGGAATTCTTCGACTTCTTCCATCAGGTCCATCGCTGCATCTCGCATCCGTTCGGCGGTGCTGCGCGATACTTCGAAATGGTCCATGATGTCTTCCAGGCCAACACCCTGATGGCGCGCCGCAAACATGGTGCAAAGCCGCAGGATCTGACCTGCCTTTCTGTAACGCATCCGGTAACCTTTCCCTTGTCGCCCCGAGCCATCGTAATCGCGGTAGATCGGGTTATCCAGTTTTCATATCTGCAGTATGGGAAACGGTTCTCGCAAAAGGGGACGTTGCGGTTGTTTTACCAGGGGCCGGCACCGGCTTGTGCGGCCGCCGATGCAGGTGACCGGAATATTCCTTTTCGGAGCGCGGACACCCACCAATTTACGCGTTGGTGCTACAAGGAAACTCATGCGCGCCCGTGACAAGAATTGACACCCGTGTAGGCTATTGGTGGCTTCGGGTTCTGTCGAGATGATTCTCTCGACGGGTTTGAATTGGTCAAACGGGGGTGCGCATGAGAGCATTGAACGGAGGGATCCTGTTTTCGGCGTCCGATCTCATGCGATTCATGGGCTGCCGGCACGCCACGGTGCTGGACCTTGTCCGCCTCCGCGGCGAAGGACCGGAGCCGCGCGCCGACAGCGAGGACGCGGCGCTGTTGCAGAAACAGGGCGATGCCCATGAGGCCGCGCATCTGGCCCGGCTGGAGGAGGGCGGGCGCCAAGTGGTCGAGATCGCGCGCGGCGATCTGGCCGAAAATACCGAGGCGACCCGCGTGGCACTGACTCAGGGCGCCGAAGTGGTCTTTCAGGGTGCGTTCCTGTCGGGCAGTTGGGGCGGCTGGTCGGATTTCCTGGAGCGGGTGGACAGGCCCTCGGCGCTTGGGCCGTTCAGCTATGAGGTGGTCGACACCAAGCTCAAGCGCCGCGCCCATCCCAAGCATGTGCTTCAACTGGTGCTCTATTCCGACCTCCTGGCCGAGGTGCAGGGGGTGATGCCGGAATACGCCCATGTGGAACTGGGTGACGGCACACGGGCAACGCTCCGGCTGGCCGATTACGCCCATTACGCGCGTGCGGCGCGGCAGCGGCTGGAAGCCTTCGTGGCCGCGCCCGAGCCCACGCGCCCGGTGCCCTGCGCCGACTGCGCGCTCTGCCGCTGGGGCGATCATTGCGCAAGTGTGTGGGATGCCGAGGACAGCCTATTCAATGTGGCGAACATCACCTGCGGGCAGGTCAAGAAACTCGAGGCCGCCGGCATCACCACCATGGCGGCACTGGCGGCGCACGAGGGCGGCGTGCGCGGTATGGCGCAGGGCACGCTCGACCGTCTGCATACGCAGGCGCGCCTTCAGCACGCCCGCAAGACCGGTGAACCGGCCTATGAGCTGCGCGCGGCCGAGCCGGGCAAGGGGTTTGACCTGCTGCCCCAACCGCGCGAGGGTGACCTGTTCTACGACATCGAGGGCGACCCCCATTACGAAGGCGGGCTGGAATATCTGCACGGGGTCTGGTTCGATGACCAGTTCCGCGCCTTCTGGGCCCATGACCACAAGGCGGAAGCAAAGGCATTGGCCGATCTTCTGGACTTCTTCAGGGCGCGGCTGGAGCAGTATCCGGATGCCCGCATCTACCACTACGCCCCCTACGAGATCACCGCCCTGCGCCGGCTGACCACGAAATACGGGATCGGCGAGGCTTTCCTCGACAGGCTTCTGTGCGAGCGGCGCTTCGTCGATCTCTATGCCGTGGTGTGCGGCTCTCTGATCGCGTCCGAGCCCAACTATTCGATCAAGTCGATGGAGGTGTTTTACGGGCTCGAACGCAAGGGCGAGGTCAAGACGGCGGGCGGCTCGGTCGTGGCCTATGAGAAATGGCGCGAAACCGGCGAGCAGGCGATCCTCGACGAGATCGAGGAGTACAACCGGATCGACTGCATCTCGACCGAGAAATTGCGCGACTGGCTGGTCTCGATCCGCCCCGAAGGCCCCTGGCCCGCGCTGGCCCCGGATGCCGGGGAAAAGGAGGTCGAGGAGGATGAAGAGGTCGCCGCCCTGCGCGCGCGGTTGGCGGCGAGCGGTCTGCCTGAGGCGCGCCGCGAGATGCTGTTCAATCTGGGTCTCTTCCACAAGCGCGAGAAGAAGCCCGCCCAATGGGCGGTGTTCGACAGCGTCGGCAAAGACGAGGACGAGTTGATTGACGATCTCGACGCGCTTGGGGGACTTGTGGCAACCGGCCCGGCCAAGCCGGTCAAGAGCTCGCTGGTCCGCCGCTATCGTTTCCCGCCTCAGGAAACCAGGCTGCGCGAGAACAAGGGGGCGACGGTACCCCAGCCCGACGCCCCCCCGGCGACGGTTTCAATCGTGGAAATGGATCCGGCGGCCGGGAAAGTCACCCTCAAGGCGGGTAGGCTTAGGGCACATCTACTGACAGACCGTCTGACGCTACATCCCGACTGGCCGATCAATACCGACGTCATCGCCTGCGCCTTGCGCGACGTGATCGCGGATCAATGCGGCAGGCATCGCTATCGAGCGGTCGATGATCTGCTGTCGCGCCGCGCGCCCCGCCTGATGACGGGCTGGAGCGGCATCATCCTGCAAGGCGAGGACCCCGTCGCAGGCACCATCGCCGCCGTGCAGGCGATGGATGAAACCATTCTGCCCATCCAGGGTCCGCCGGGCACCGGCAAGACCTATGTCACCGCCCGCGCGATCCTCGCGCTGGTGCGTTCCGGGGCGCGGGTGGGGGTTGCCTCGAACAGTCACGAGGCGGTCCGCAACGTGCTGATGGGCTGCCTTGCCGCGCTTGAGGACGAGGATCTGCCGATCACGCTCGATCTGATCCACAAGGTCTCGAGCGATGATGATGGCTACCCCGTGGATTGCCCGATCAGGCGCACCACCTCGAACGATGTGGCCGCCGCCGGGGGGCATGTGGTGGGTGGCACCGCCTGGTTCTTTGCCCGCGAGGAGAACCTGCAGGCCTTCGACTGGCTGTTCGTGGACGAAGCCGGACAGGTAGGGCTGGCCAACATGGCCGCCATGGGGCGCTCGGCCCGCAACATCGTGCTGGTGGGCGATCCTCGGCAATTGCCGCAGGTGATCCAGGGCGCGCATCCCGAACCCGCGAACCTCTCCTGCCTCGAATGGATGCTGGGCGAACCTGCCACCATCCCGCCGGATCGTGGTATCTTCCTGCCCGTCTCGCGGCGGATGCATCCCGACATCTGCCGTTTCGTCTCGGAACAGGTCTATGAAGGCCGGCTCACCAACCACCCCGATACCGCGCGTCAGAGTGTCAGCGGCACGGGCTTTCCCGGGGCGGGCGCCTTCTGGGTGCCGACTCCCCACGAAGGCAACGCCCAGGTGGCGCCCGAGGAAGTGACCGCGATCAAGGCCGCAATCACCGATCTGCTGCGGGGTAGGTGGACCGACAAGGACGGCCGCACGCGGAAGATGCGCGCGTCCGACATCATCGTTGTCGCCCCCTACAACGCGCAGGTTAACGCCCTGCGTGCGGCGCTGCCCTCGCGTATTCGCGTCGGCACGGTAGACAGGTTCCAGGGCCAGGAAGCGCCAGTCTGCCTTGTCTCGATGACCGCCAGTTCCGTCGAGGAAACCACGCGCGGGCTGGAATTCCTGCTCTCTCTCAACCGCATCAATGTGGCGGTGTCCCGCGCAAAGGGGCTGGCGCTGCTCTTTGGCGCGCCGCGTTTACGCGAGGCCAGTTGCGCAACAGTGGAACAGATGCGACTGGTAAATACGCTTTGCGCGCTGGAAACATGCGGCGGGGTAAACGGGTAGGAGAGAGAGGCAAAGGGAAGGGCAAACCTTGGGCAGCGAGCCGCACGAATTCATCCAGCCACGCCCCAACCCCGGTTTCTGGGCGAGGGTCAAGGCAAGGGCCAAAGAGGACGAGCGCCGGCAGCCGGGTTTCCTTGCGTATCTTGTCGAGGGTTATCTCAAATACATCCGGGCATCCGCGCCCGGCCTGATTGCGCCTAATGGTGCCGGCGCGATTGTCTCTATGGTTTTGCTTTGCACGATCATGGTCACGTCAGCGATAAATGAAAGGAACCGCGTCAGAGCCGCCGGGGGCGCGTGGCTCTGGTGGAAATTCGTACTGGGACAGGTCCTGGGCCCCATCATCGCCCTGGCCGCGGTGGTCGGGCTTGCATATGTTTTCGGCGGGGGATGATGCCGCGATCACTTCGGACACGCATCTGACCGGCGCGGCCGGAAGAAATGGCTTTTCGCGCCATGCCACACGGGGCAGCGCTGGCCCATCCGAGGGCAAATTCGAGGGCGGGCCGTGACCCTCTGCAACGCTCCGAGGAACCTTGCTGGCGATTTTTGAGCGTGTTAATTTTTGAAGGCGGAGCCATGAGGGCGGAGAAGGAAAAGGCTCCCATGGCTCCGACTCGGAAAGATTTGGTGGTCAGGGAGGAAAAATGGAATACGAAACCATACGAAATTTTGGTCATATTCATTATCTTGACTATCTGGAAGACGGGAAAAAGACACGGATTTCACGGATAACGTCCGTATTCTGCTGTAAATTCGAGGATTGATTTTGGGTCGGCCATTGTGGCCGTGCTCTCTTAGGTTTGGCGATAACGACAACGTCAACCAAGG
>Ga0256829_1001485_pt1 | contig 19142 bp, 15 predicted proteins | sample 131447metaG_FD_185979 | JGI IMG/M metagenome (GOLD analysis project Ga0256829, IMG submission 185979) | Hydrothermal vent microbial communities from Lau Basin, Pacific Ocean - 131-447 | ecosystem: Environmental > Aquatic > Marine > Hydrothermal vents | place: Pacific Ocean: Lau Basin | collected...
CCGGTCAAACACCCCCGAATCATGACCGAAATAGGCTGTTGCCCTGACTGCAAGCTTGTCTTCAACCACCGGCAGATTAACGGAGGCGTCAACTGACCAGTCGACATCACCTTCTTTTACCGTGGCCAGTTTCCCGTGAACCGCGCCGGAAACGCCGTTAAAATCCGGCTGTTCGGTAATCAGACGGATCGTACCGCCCATCGACCGGGCGCCGTAAAGCGACCCTTGCGGCCCGCGCAATACTTCAACCCGGGAAATATCCATCACCCTTGGCATAATAGAGGCCGGCAACGGCGTGTCATCAATGTAAAAACCGGTGGTATTGTCACCGGCAACCCCGCGAATGGTTGGCGAGTTGGCGTTAAAGCGGCCATCGGATGTGGCGTTGCCGAAGCCGAGATTCGGGATCCGGACCGCAAAATCTGCAAAAGTCGAAACCCCCATTCTTTCAAGGTCCTGGGCGCCGATGGCGGTCACCGCCATGCCGGATTCCTGAACGGTTTCTGTCCTCTTGGACGCCGTGATAACAATTTCTTCAAGGCCCTTGAAGACCTCTTCATCTGCCGCCATGGCCCCGGTCACTGTTCCGGCCGCAATCAAGGCCGCAAAACAGGTTGTCCCGGTCAATTTGCGCATAAATGTTGATGTAATGGTTTCCCGCATGTTCGTCTCCTTAAATTTAACGTTTGGATTATAATTGATTTTTATGGTTCTATTTTCACATACTAGCATTTTACATATAATACTCTCTTGCCTGAGCGCGCCAGCATAAATGTCCCTGAGTGACAAAATAACGATGTTTTCCCCGATGGGTCGTCCCTACAGGCGCTGTTCAGACAATCTGATCTGTCTTCTATAGTCCCGGGGGGACTGGCCAAATTCCTTGCGGAATGTGCGGCTGAAATGGGCCGCATCATTGAATCCCCACTGAAAGGCAATCTGGATAATGCTGTGATCCAGAAAATGCTTGTTGGCCAGTTGTCGGCGCGCCTCCGACAGGCGGCGGCGGCGGACCCATTCCCCGAAAGACACCCCTTCGCCCTTGAACAGGCGATGCAGATGGCGCGGGGATATACCGCTCATCCGGGCAATCCGCGCCGGACATAAATCCGGATCGGTTAAATTCTGTTCAATAATCTTCTTGATCCGCGACAGCTGCCGCGCTTTCTGATCCATGATCTGCGTCGGCAGGTCGCCGCGCAGGGTTGCGGTCAGAAAACCAAGCAGGGCAGAACGCACCGCCGGATAGGCTTCTTCACCGATAAAACCGGCCTCTTTATAGGTCGAGGCGAGAAAATCCTTGGTCACCGCGCCCATTCCCGAGAGGCCGGAAATTGTTTTTGCTTCCTCGATATGATGGTACGGCAGACAGGATTGCAGGGTTTCGCGCGGGATATGCAGGGAAATCTGGCGCATAAACCCGTCATAGGAAAATTCGGAGGGATAACCGGAGTCAATCAACGCCATATCGCCCGGCTCCAGAAAGGCTTCGTTATTGCGCTGGGACAGCAAGGCACAACCCTGCATCTGCATAATCAGAAAGCAGTATTTATCATCACTCTCGGCAATCTGCTTTTTTGACCGCACCACCCTGTCGGCATTCATCGAAATACCGGCAACGTCAAATCCACCAATATTGCGCAGTTCAATATTGCCCTGGAATTTTGACCAGTCGCGCGAAATAGTCCGGAATCCGCCGCATACATTCTTCAGCGATTGCTCCCAAAGATCGGCGCGATCTGTCGCCGTCACATTCTCAACAGGGTAAGTTATATCCATTCACTCCCTATATTATGATACGTATATTGCCGCAGTCTTTGCAGAATAGTATCAAATGAGCGATAGATCGTCAATATAACCCTTGAAATCGGGGCCATGGCATAATTTAGCCATTTAATCCCGGGCGAGCTTCATTGCTTCGGACAGGGTTTCGGCATCGCCGATATGATTGGACAGGATCAGGATCAGCTTGGCATTCATTAATTGTGCCTCTTCCTCACTCAGGTCCCGCTGCATATCAATCAGTTCCTGATAAAAATCATCCGGACGGGCAATATTCTTTTTTAAATTCAGCGCCATCATTACTCTCCTGCTGCTGTCTTTGTTTCCATCTGGCCGGTGGCCCGGGCCATGGCGGCGGCTATCTTGTCCTGGTCAAATTTTCGCCAGCGGGCGGCAACATGCTGATCCGGGCGAATCAGATATACCGCGCCATTTTCACCGTCATATCTTGCGGCGAGCAGCCCGTCCCGGTCTTCTATATCATCGCCGACAGTAAGTACCCTGACGCTAACCGGGCCACAGGAAATCTCGCGCTCGCCCGGCGCATCACCAAATACCAGCAGCGTAAAATCCTCGCCCAGCATATTCAGCAGCCAGCCAGGCTCACCCGCCACCGTGATCGGGGCATCGATACAATTGGTCCCCGGCAGAATACCGCCGTCAAAATCCTCCTCATCCGGGGTATTCAATGACGAGTTGACATAGGGCGTCGGGGTGGACAACCGGCCACTATTGACCAGAGGCCGGGCAAATTCATATTTCTTCGACAGTTCCAGCACCGCATCGCGGAATATCCGGCTGCCCTTGTTTTTCGGCGTGATGAAATCGGTGGAGCGGGTGGAATTCAACAGATTGTCATCGGCAGCAAAAGACCGTTCCTCGTTATAGCTGTCAAGCAGCGAGTCCGGGGCCGCGCCCGCCATCACCAGTTTTAATTTCCAGGCCAGATTATCAATATCCTGCACCCCGGTATTGGCCCCGCGTGCGCCAAAGGGCGAGACCTGATGCGCCGCGTCCCCGGCAAACAGCACCCGGCCATAACGGAAATTATCAATCCGCCGACAGGCAAACTGATAAATCGACACCCATTCCAGATCAAATTCGGTATCATTGCCGAGCATCGCCTTGATCAGCGGGATGACATTTTCCGGCTTGGTCGCCTCTTTCGGGTCGGCGTCCCAGCCCATCTGAAAATCCAGCCGCCAGACATCGTCCGATTGTTTATGCAACAAAGCCGACTGATTTTTGTGAAACAGCGGGTCAAACCAGAACCAGCGTTCGGTCGGAAAATCCGCCTTCATCACCACATCGGCGATCAGGAACCGGTCCTGAAAAAACTGGCCGGTGAATTCCGCATGAACCATCTCGCGCACCTTGCTGTTGGCGCCGTCGCAGGCGATCAGCCAGTCACTTTCCATGGTAAAGACCCCGTCCGGCGTTTCAACCTGCAGGCTGGTATGATCCTCATGGCGGGTCATGCTGATCAGCCGGTGCTTCCAGCGCAGATCAATCATGTCAGTATGACGCATGACCTCATCCACCAGATATTGTTCGCAGTAATATTGCTGAAGATTGATCATCGCCGGCATCTTGTGGCCTTCTTCCGCCAGCAGATCAAATTCGTAGGCCAGATCCTCCTTGAAGAAAACCTTGCCGAGATTCCAGCTGATGCCTTTTTCAACCATCTTGTCCGCCACCCCGAGCCGGTCCCAAACCTCCAGAGGCCGTTTGGCATAACATACCGCCCGCGAGCCGACGCTGACGGTATTGTTATCGTCGAGAATAATCGTCTTTATCCCCTTGCGGGCGCAATCAAGCGCTGCGGTCAGACCGATCAGCCCGGCGCCGATGATCACCACCGGATGGCGCACGGGAGTACCGTTTTTCTGCTCTTCCGACTGAATATAGGGATATTCAGGCCATGTATAGGTATTCAACATTATCTTGTTTCCTGCTTCTCAAACGGCCTAACCTTCCAGATCCTGCCACATTTTCATGTCGCGTTCTGCGGTCCAGATGCGCGGGTCGCGAATGCCCTGACATTCATCATAGGCCCGGGTGACATCAAAGGGCAAACAATGTTCGAAAATCACCCAGTCACCATATTTGGGGCTGAGCGCCGCCATGGTCGCCTTATAGGTGCTGTTGAGGTCCATGCCCTTCTGCTGACAGGCCTTGACCGAGCCATACATGTCGCTGATAAAGGCCCGGGTCTCTGTCAGACCCTCCTGACATTGTTCCGCCGTCATCAACGCCTCGCCGCGCCCCGGCACCAGCTTTTCAGGCTTTAATGCCGCCAGATTATCCAGCGTTGCCGGCCAGTCCTCAAGATAGGCATCGCCGGTATAGGGGGTGGCGCCAAATTCAACCAGGTCACCGCTGAACAATACCTTGTCCTTTGGCAGCCAGGCGATGGTATCGCCCTTGGTATGGCCGCGCCCAACCTGTTTCAACTGGACTTCGACACTGCCGAGCCACAGGGTCATCTCGCCACGGAAAGTCATGGTCGGCCAGGTCAGGCCGGGAATGCTTTCCACCGCGTCAAACAGGCGCGGGAAACGTTCATATTCCGATTTATAATCCTGTTCACCGCGTTCGACAATCAGGTCGCGCGTGTCCATGCTGGCAATAATATGCTCCGGATGATAGCCGCTCGCGCCGAGAACCCGGACCGCGTGATAATGGCTCATCACGACATATTTGATCGGCTTGTCCGTCACCGTCCTGATCCGGTCAATCACCAGCTGGGCCATCACCGGTGTCGCCTGGGTGTCCATCACCATGACACAGTCATCGCCAATAATTACCCCGGTATTCGGGTCGCCCTCAGCGGTAAAGGCATAGGCATTATCGGACAATTTGGCAAAGGTGATTTTCTTTTCTTCCAGATCCGCCTGAGAGGCAAATTTCCGTGAAGCCGTTTTTTCGTCTGACATAATTTATGTTTCCCTGAATAAAATAATGGTGTTTTTTCAGGACTATTATAGATGTTAAATAAATTGCTGTCTGTCCTCATAAAGGGGGACAGACAGCATATAACCTGAAAATATCAAAATTTTTATATTATCCGGATTATTATTCCCCGGTCTGGACCTCTTTACGGCGGGCATATTTATGTAACGCCCACAACAGCAAGCCAAACAACAGATGCGGCATGAAAGATGCCGGGATCAATTTCGGACTGATGGCACTGCCGGCAAATCCCCAGCCGACCAGCGGAAAGAATACCACCAATACACCAAGCCAAAGCACGACCGCAAGCAACAGGGCCGTGACAATATCCCGGCGCGGAAAGAACCGCACGAATACCACCGACCAGAAGGTCACATAGGCGGCATGAAACAGCACCCCGACCGGCATCGGCAGGGCGTGGCCCACTATTCTTTCCGCAAAAGCCAGACCAAGCGGTTTCGGCAACGGCAAGGCCCCGGCTTTCATCATGATCATCATCATCGCCGCCGTGATGATTGCAATCACCAGTCCGATTATGATGCCCCGGCCCCAGGACCGGTCAGATTGAAGGGTTTCAGTCATAGAATATACTCCTTTTCCTTGGTTGAAGTGATCACATATAGTCAACACTCCCGGCCTGCCGAATGCGGGCCGGATAATGTCAGATCCCCTCGAATCATCAGAATAGGTTATGCCGTATTTTCATCCATATACGGTGGCAGCAGATACCCGGCTTAAGCCGTTATTTAATCTGCGGCATGAATTCATCCATACATCAACATAGAAAATATTGCAATGAAATTGACCATTACCCTGTCTCATTACCCTGTCAGGGGAATATATTCGAGATACAGGCTGAACAGCTCATTCTGCGAAGAAATACCGAGCTTGGCATAGGCGCGCTTGCGGTAGGTGTGAATGGTTGATATTGCCACCTTCAGGTCAAGGGATATCGCCTCTGACGTATAGCCCTGCAAAATTCTGAGACAGACCTGCCGCTCGCGCGCAGTCAGCCGGGCAAACACCTTGTTGCGACTGTCAAGAAGCCCCGACATGGCCTCCCCCGACCGGCTGAGCGGCAGGCGGGTGACAATGGGGTCCGGGACAGAGTCCGGAACATTCTGTTTTTCAACCCGGCCCACAAGCAGGGAATGCTTGAAGATCAGGTTGGTCAGGATTGGCAAAATCCGCGATAACTCCTCAAATTCCCCGCGTTTGAACCGCCCGGAACCCTTCAGGCGGTAAAAACTGCAATAGATGGTATATTGCCGGGTCTGCAGCAGGCTGGAGACCTTGTCAATCAATCCGGTATCGGTGAAAAACTGCGCCTTGTAGCTCTCGTCATAGGCGCTGTCATATTCACTGGCCGGGATATGTGGCAACAGGGTCATTTTAATGTCCCCGCTATTTTGCCTTTCCTGTTTTTGCCGTTCAGGCATCACAAGATTGGGGTCCCGGGCATGAAATCGTTCGGTATAGGCATGGGCAAGGGTGCGGCAGATATCCTCATCCAGCTTGCTTTTGGTAAAAAGATGGGCGGTCGTGCCGTCATTATTATTGATGAAAACTGCACAATGGTCCACCTGAACCACGGCATTGACCAGATCGAACAGACTGTCTTCAAAAGCCGCCCGGCCCAGCTTGCAGATGGTCCGGTTGAGCCGCAGCAGCCAGTCTTCCGAGCCTGTTATGGAAAAATTTTCTGTCATATTATTCTGTCCGGCGTTCATTATGGCGATATTCTGCTCTGGAGACAAGCCATTCCCGCACCATATTCTTATCGCCGCCCGCCCGCAGGTAAGCCGCGACCTGACCGGAAATATGTGCACAGCCCATGCTGGCCCCGCCAACCCGGGGCAGGGTATCCGGTCCTGAACCCATTCCCCGGGGACAGCCGCCAAAATCGGCCTGCGGGCTGTCAAGAAAAGACACCTCCGCCACATCACAGCGCGCATCGCCGGTGGCGCGGATAATCCCGCCGTAAGCAGACGGATAGGTCTTTGCCCCGCGTGCCGGCGCAGCGGCAATCACAACACTCCCCGCCTCCAGCGCCCGCCCGCAGGCGGCGGCAAGCACGGGGCGGTCCTGCCTCAGGCCGAGGCTTAAATTAATTATATCAACATTCTCATCTGTCAGCCAGTCGATGGCCGCCGCAACAATCGCCGCCGTCGTCACCCCACGGTCGTCAAATACCCGGGCATTATAGATCAGTATATCCGGGGCATGGTGCCTTGCTATATCGCAAATCGCCGAGCCATGGCCCAACCGGTCCGGCTGCACAGGCTGTCGGCCCCCGGCGGTAAAATGCCACCCGGCAACCGCAGGCTGCCTGTCCGACAGACCGCTATCGACCAGCCCGAAACGAACCTTCATGGCCTGTCCCCGCCCAGCATGTCCTCGCTTAACCTGCCATCCGCCATCGTAAATATCCGGTCAACCGCGCCGACGGCCTCCCGGTGGTGGCTGATAATTATCCGGGTACAGTCGGCAAAATACCGGTCAAGCATCGCCTGAATTTCCGCCCCGGTTTCCCGGTCCACGGCGGAGGTTGCCTCGTCAAGGATCAGCAGTTTCGGCGCCATCAGCAAGGCCCGGGCGATCGACAACCGCTGTTTCTGCCCGCCGGAAAGCCGCGCCCCGCGCTCACCGATCACAGTGTCATATTTATCCGGCAGGTCCTGAATAAACTCGTCAATCCGGGCGGCGCGGGCCGCCTCTGTCACCTGTTCCAGGCTGGCTGTCCCGACACCATAGGTGATATTGTCTTTTATCGTGCCATGAAACAGGATGGTATTCTGATCGACCACCGCGATAATGTGGCGCAATTCTTTCAGGGCAATATCAGGGCAGGCCACCCCGTCAAGGAAAATCCCCCCATGCGCCGGATCATAATGACGGTGCAGCAGATTGATCAGGGTTGATTTGCCGGCCCCGGACGGCCCGCTGATCAATATCTTCTGGCCCGGCGGAATATGAAGCGACAGATCCCGAACCCCGCGTCTTTCCGCGTCGTCATAAAAAAAGCTGACCCCGTCCAGCCTGAGGTCGCCGCGCGCCCGCGCGCCAATCACAATGGGCTGCACCGGATCGGTTACGGCAATTTTCTGACTTTTAATTTCCTCAACCCGGACCAGACTGACCATCGCCCGCTGCCAGGCGACATAGAGGCCAAGAAAGGTCTGCACCGGCCCGGTGGCCCGCGCCATATAGGCGGAAAAGGCAATCAATGTGCCGATGGTTGCCGCCCCGCCGGTGACATAATAGCCGCCGATCACAAAGACAAATGCCGTCGCCGTGGTCGTCAGCAGCCCCGGCACCCCGCCAGTGACATGGGAAATAATCTGCAATTTCAGCAGATCGTCAAGATAGCTGCGGTTAAGATGCGACAGACGCGCCTGTTCGCGCCCCTCACCCGACATCGACTGGATCAGCTTGACCGACGACAGGCTTTCGATAAAAAAGCTGCTGATATCGGCGGATTTTTCCCGTAAAATCCGGCTGGCCCGTTCCAGCCGGGGCCGCATCCAGCGCAGGAATATGACCTGTAGCGGCAGCAGGGCAAAGGCAATCACTGTCAGCTGCCAGCTCAGGAACAGCATAATCGCCAGACTGCCGACAAGCGCAAGCGCGCCATTGACCACCGCAAGCAGACTGTCGGTGGCAAAACGCTGAACCGCCGCCACATCACCGTCAAGGCGCGAGACAATATCGCCCGTACGCCAGTGAGCGTAAAAATCCGGCGACAGCTTCATCAGATGGCCATAGACATCCTCCCGCAGCCGAAACAATATCCGCCCGGACAGCCCGACATAAAGCCAGCGGTTAATCCCGCTGATGATAAAGGCGACGATGCCCATGATGACGATCAGCCCGGCAAAACGGATCACCTTGTCCATATGGCCCTTAAGCAAGCCGTCATCAATCAGGATTTTGGTAAAGTAAGGCTGCATCAGGGCAAAGGAGGTCATCAGTGCCGCCAGCAGCATCACCAGACACAGGGCCTTCACCTCGGGCCGGATAAAGCCGCCGGTCCAGCGTAATGCGCGCTTTATTCTGATGTCAGCAGTCTCTGTAATCGTCTTTCCTATCCGCTAATATTATGTTCCGCGAGCCAGCGCCGCGCGGCGGCCAGCTGCCCTGCCGTCACCCCGAATGCTGCCGCCATACCCTCCCCGCTGCCAGCCGACCGCAGCAGCGGCACCAGCGGCACCCCGTCCACCTGCCACACACCGCGCGGATGATCAGGCGTTACAATCACCTCTTCACCGGTGATAAAACCATCTCTGACCACCGGCTTCCGGCAAAGTTCAGCTGTCCCGGACAGTGAACCCGCAGATGATGCCTCAACGGGCCAGTTCCGGCGGGCCTGCCAGAATGGCTGCCCGGGCCAGCGCTGTTCGCTCGCATAGAATTCCCGGGCGCTCTGACAGCCTCCGGCAAAGGCCAGCTCTATCCGTTCCCGGTAAAACTGTAACGCCAGATCACCGTCCGCCGGTCTGTTAATCAGGGTATTGATCACCGGGGCCGCCGCAAGGCCACTGCCGATGGCATAGAAAATGCCGTTGCCCGACAGCGGGTCAAGGGCAAGCGAGCCATCCCCGACCACCAGAAAATCTTTACCCCCCGCAGGGCGGGTCAGGGTAGCCGCCGCAGTACGGACGGAAACCGCGCTATCCTCTGCCTGCGCCCCGTCCAGCCAGTCTTCCGCTTCGTCTATCTGACCGGTCAGAGCGGAAAAATATACCTCAAGACCGTCTTTCGGCGGCAAATCCCCCCGCTCACTGCCGATAAATATCTGTAATATTGCCATGCCGGCCCCGTCACGCAAAAACCAGGCCCAGCCTTTGGCGAAAGCAGCAACCGAGGTCATTGCCGGACGGTCCATACTCACCCGGTATGATTTCAGCAGCGCCGATGTTGCCGGGGCCGTGACGACATCACTGCCGGATAATCTGCGCCCGAGCCGGGCTTCACGCCCCCGGCCCTCAACCAGAAAATTCGTGGCAAAGGTCCGGGCGCCCTGTGCGGTCTGACAGGATATGTGCCAGCATGCCCGCTGTCGTTTCACATTTTCAACCCGGCCCCGGATCACCTCAACCCCCTTGTCCATGGCATCCTCAAGCAGGGCCTGGTCAAATCGTTGGCGCTCAAGGATATATTCCTGATTCTGGACCCGGGAGACACCGTTCCAATGCGCCGCGCGCGCGACCTTCGGCCCGATTGACGCCAGTGTTTTGACAAAGCCGAAATGACGCAGGCTGACCCGGGGGCGTTCCGACAGCCCCTCCCATGCCGGGAATGGCCGAGGACGGGTGATCAGCCCGACCCGGAAGCCGAGCTTCACCAGCCCGCAGGCCGTAAAGACCGAGGCCGGACCACCGCCCAACACCATAACGGGTAATTTCTCTGTCCTTGTCACGTGCCAGCTCCTTCAAAAACCCCTGTCTGTCACAGGTAACAGATATTACTTTTCAGAACAATTTTTTAAATCCGGAAACTTTGACTTTGGCCCCGGTCTGTTTTATGATTTCTCATATAACCACAGACAGCTAACCGCCAGCTAACTCAAGGATAGTAAATTATGAAATTCGGCATTCGCTTCATAGAAAATCTGGGTCGGGTTCCGGATATCGTCCGCTTCAGCCAACAGGCCGAGCTGGCCGGATTCGACTATGTCTGGTATCCCCATGACATCTTCATGAAGAATACCTGGGTTGTGACCTCCGCCGTGGCCCAGGCAACAAGCCGCATCAAAATCGGCAGCGTCGGTCCCAATCCCTATACCACCAATCCGGTTGAAATTGCCTCATACCTTGCGACGCTGGATGAGCTGTCCAACGGGCGGGCGGTAATCGGCATCGGCCTGCATACCTATGATATGGTGGCCTGGGCCGGGGTTGATTGCCGGGATATTCTCGAGGTTGTCCGCGAATCGGTCGATTTGATCCGGCGGCTGCTCAGGGGGGAGGTGGTCGAACATCACAGCCGACATTTTGACTGGTCAGATCAATGTTATCTGCGTTTCAAGCCCCTGCGGCCCGATGTGCCAATCTATGTCTGCGCCTTTGGCGATGAATTCCTTGCCCTGTCCGGCGAAATCGGCGACGGCAGTCTGCCGATGCTTACGCCGCCCGCCTCGGCCCGGCGCATGGTTGACTGTATCCGCCGGGGCCAGCGGTATAATAAAAGCGGCCCAAAATATGATCGGGATTTTGACATTGCCGGATGCGCCTGGCTCAGCCTTTCCGAGGATGGTGAGGAAGCCGAAGCCGCCATGCGCCGGATGATTGCCTATTTCGGTCCCTATCTGGAGGCAGAGGCGCTGGCAACCATCGGACTGAAGACAGAGGATTTTGACGAAATCCGCCGCCTGATCAGCAATCAGGACTATGAAACGGCACAAAAGGCCGTGACCCGCGATATGCTGAAACTCGGCCTGACCGGGCGACCCCGGGATGTTATCGACCAGATCGAAGAATTGCGCGATGCCGGCATAACCCAGATCAATCTTGGCGGACCCCTTGGTCCGGATGTCAAAACCGCCATAGAATTACTCGGCAAAAAAATTCTGCCCTATTTTGCAAAAAAACATGATTAGTGAACATTTACACTATTAATTCAAACAATCGTCATATATAATCGGACCTTATTGATAAAAATCACAAGGGCCTGTTATGGCGTTACAGGAAAAAGAACAGCAGCTTCTTGATCTGCTGAAAATCAACAGCCGGATGAGCGCGGCAGAACTTGGCCGACAGCTTGACCTTGCGCGCTCCACCATTCACATGATGCTCGCACGGCTCGAAGAAAAGATTATCGACAGCTATACCGTGACCCTGAAGGACAGTCAGGGTGAGAATCACTCGGCCTGTTACGTCCTGATTACCCGGGACCCGAAAAAAGCCCGGCAGATAGAGCAAAAAATGCAGAGCATGGCCGAGGTAATCTCGTTGGTCACCGTCACCGGAGGTCATGACTTTATTGCCCTCGTCCGGACCGCCAATAATCAGCATATGGATCAGGTTCTGACCGAAATCGCCATGATGGACGGCATCATCAAAACCGAAAGCCATATAATTCTGTCGGAAAAATTTAACCGCAGGCTATAATTTGTAGTAATATATATTATTTTGTTCATTATATATTGACTTATGTTCACTTATTATGGAAATAACGATTTAAATACTGTTAATTGGTAATAAAATGAAAAAAGAAACTGCGGCCCGCTGCCTGGTCCGGATTTTGGTGGAAAACCATGTTGAAAAAGCCTTTTGCGTGCCGGGAGAAAGCTATCTGCCGGTGCTGGATGCGCTTTATGATGCAAAAGACCGCATTGACCTGATCACCTGCCGTCAGGAAAGCGGAGCCGGCAATATGGCCGAGGCCAGTGGCAAGCTGACCGGCAGGCCGGGAATATGTTTCGTCACCAGGGGACCGGGGGCCGCCAATGCCGCCGTTGCGGTTCATACCGCCTTTCAGGATTCAACCCCGATGATCCTGTTTATCGGCCAGGTTGCCCGTAACCACACAGATCGCGAGGCTTTTCAGGAAGTTGATTACCGGCAGATGTTCGGCCCCCTTGCCAAATGGGTCGCACAGATAGACACCGGCGCGCGCATGGCGGAATATGTTACCCGCGCCTTTCATGTTGCCCTCAGTGGCCGTCCGGGTCCTGTGGTCCTTGCCCTGCCGGAAGATATGCTTAAAGATGACATTCCCTGCGCCGGAATTCTGCCGGCCCGGGCGGCTCATGCCTGTATTTCCCCGGACGACCTGAAAACACTTCATGACGCCCTGTGTGCGGCAAAAAAACCGCTGCTTCTGCTCGGCGGGTCTGGGTGGGACAAGGAATCCGTGAACAATGTTCAGAATTTTATCCAGAAAAACCATCTACCGGTTGCGGTATCCTTCCGCTGTCAGGATCTGGTGGATAACCGGCTTGACAACTATATCGGTGATGTTGGTATCGGCCTCAATCCGGCTCTTGCCAATCGAATAAAATCCGCCGACCTTATCCTGTGCATCGGCCCGAGGCTTGGCGAGATCACCACGGGCGGCTACCGGCTGTTTGACATACCCTTTCCGGACCAGAAGATCATCATGATCCATAACGGGGCGGAAGACAGCGGCCATGTCCATCGCCCGTTTATGGCCATCAACAGCAGCATGGCAAATATTGCCCGCGCGCTTTGTGGTCTGCCCGAAATCCCCTCACCGTCATGGACCGCTGACTTGGCCGCCGCCCGCGCATCCTATCTCGACTGGAACCGGCCTCTGCCGACGGTCGGGGATGTCGATATCGGCGCGGTCTATGATCATCTGCGCCGGGATATGCCCGACGAGGCCATCCTGACCAACGGGGCCGGGAATTTTTCCATCTGGCTGCACCGTTTTATGGTCTATAAAAAATACCGCAGCCAGCTCGCCCCGACCAGCGGCGCCATGGGCTATGGCCTGCCGGCGGCGATTGCCGCGAAGCTCACCTGTCCCGACAGGCCGGTGGTGTGCTTTACCGGCGACGGCGACTTTATGATGACGTCGCAGGAAATGGCGACCCTCAGCCACCACGGGGTCAATATTATCATTTTGCTGTTTAACAACGGCATGTATGGTACCATCCGCATGCATCAGGAGCGACATTTTGCCGGCAGGGTAATCGGCACCGGCCTGACCAATCCGGATTTCGCCGCCCTTGCCCGAAGTTTCAGTCTGCACGGCGTCACTGTCCGTAAAACTGCGGATTTTGCCCCGGCTTTCACACAGGCCCTGCAGGCTGACAAAGCCACCCTGATCGAAATTATGGTTGATGCCGAGGCCCTGACCCCGGCGGCAACCCTTGAACAGATTAGAACAGCCACCATTACACAACAGGAAAAATCATGAATATCCAGCAAATCTTTACCCGGCTCGGCCTGTCAGAAGAAGACCTGAACGGCGGCACCCTCACCGTCCACAGCCCGCGCGACGGCCAGAAGATCGCCAATGTCGCCATGGACAGCCCGGACAGCGCCGCTGATAAAATTGCCGCCTCTGTCACGGCCTTTGAAAGCTGGCGCAGCGTCCCGGCCCCGCAGCGCGGCGAACTGGTCCGGCTGCTGGGCGAGATACTGCGCGAGGAAAAGCAGGCCCTCGGCGCGCTGGTGTCCCTTGAAAGCGGCAAAATTTATCAGGAAGGCCTCGGCGAGGTTCAGGAAATGATCGATATCTGTGATTTTGCCGTCGGCCTGAGCCGTCAGCTTTACGGGCTGACCATTGCCTCCGAACGGCCCGGCCACAAGATGCGCGAATACTGGCTGCCGCTTGGCCCGGTCGGCATTATTTCAGCCTTTAATTTTCCGGTCGCGGTCTGGGCATGGAATGCGGCGCTGGCCCTGGTCTGCGGCAACAGCATCCTCTGGAAACCATCAGAGAAAACCCCGCTGACCGCCATGGCCTGCCAGAAATTATTTGATCGGGCCTGCGACAGTTTCGGCACGGACGTTCCGCAAAATCTGAGCCAGATTCTGATCGGCGAACGCGACATCGGCGAAATCATGGTTGATGACAGCAGGGTTCCACTGATCAGCGCCACCGGCAGCTGTGCCATGGGCCGCATTGTCGGGCCAAAGGTCGCCGCGCGCTTTGGCCGCAGCATCCTTGAGCTTGGCGGCAATAACGCAATTATTGTCGCGCCGTCCGCCGATCTTGATCTGGCGTTTCAGGGCATATTATTTGGTGCAGTCGGCACCTGTGGCCAGCGCTGTACCTCAACCCGGCGGGTATTTGTCCACCGGGATATTTATGATGATCTGGTGCCGCGCCTGAAGGCGGCCTATGCGACGCTTGCCATCGGCGACCCGCTTGATCCGGCGACGCTGGTCGGGCCGCTGATTGATCAGGCAGCGCTTGATAATATGACGGCGGCGCTGGAACGTGCCGGCGCACTGGGGGCCGTCATCACCGGTGGCGGGCGGACGCTTGCCAATAAATATCCCGGGGCATGCTATGTCACCCCGGCGATTGTCGAAATGGCCGGGGCAGAGGATAATGTCAGGCAGGAAACCTTTGCGCCCATCCTCTATATCTTTGCCTATGACGATCTGGAGGAGGCGATCCGGCGTCAGAATGATGTGCCGCAGGGGCTGTCATCGGCCATTTTCACCCGGGACATACAGGAGGCCGAAATTTTTACCTCTGAATCCGGCAGTGATTGCGGCATTGCCAACGTTAATATCGGCACCAGCGGCGCGGAAATCGGCGGGGCATTCGGCGGGGAAAAGGAAACCGGCGGAGGCCGCGAAAGCGGCTCGGACAGCTGGAAGGCCTATATGCGGCGCATGACCAGCACCCTGAATTATTCCCGCACCCTGCCGCTGGCCCAGGGTATTAAATTCGGCACGGAGGACTAGAGATGGCCGGGCCACTGTCCCATATCAGGGTTCTTGACCTGAGCCGGGTGCTGGCCGGGCCGTGGTCAACCCAGATGCTCGGCGACCTCGGGGCAGAAGTCGTCAAGATCGAACGGCCCGCAGTCGGTGATGATACCCGGGTCTGGGGGCCGCCCTTCCTTGCCCCGGCGGATGGCGGGCAGGGCGACGCCGGATATTTTCTCTGCACCAACCGTAACAAGGTGAGCCGCCAGATTGACATCACGACCAAAGAAGGGCAGGCGGAAATCCGCGCCCTCGTCCGGGACAGTGATATTCTGGTGGAAAATTACAAGGTCGGCGGCCTGAAGAAATACGGCCTTGATTATGACAGCCTGAAGACACTCAATCCGGGGCTTGTCTATTGCTCGATTACCGGCTTTGGCCAGACCGGCCCCTATGCACAGCGTCCGGGATATGATTTTCTTATTCAGGCCATGGGCGGCTTGATGAGCATCACCGGGGAGCCGGACGGCCCGCCGCAAAAGGTTGGCGTTGCCGTCGCCGACCTGATGACCGGCATGTATGCGACCGTCGGCATTCTCGCCGCCCTTGCCCATCGTGAGCGCACGGGAGAGGGGCAATATATTGACCTTGCCCTGCTCGATTGTCAGGTCGCGATGCTCGCCAACCAGAATATGAATTATCTGGTCGGTGGCACGGCCCCGACGCGCATGGGCAATGCCCACCCCAATATCGTCCCCTATCAGGTCATGGCGACGGCGGACAGTTTCCTGATCCTCGCCATTGGCAATGACAGCCAGTTCCGCAGCTTTTGCCGCCTGTGCGGGCAGGAGGACTGGATCACGGAATATCCGACCAATGCCGTCCGGGTCGGGCAGCGCGACCGGCTCGTCCCGCTGATCGAGGCCATTATGCAGCAGAAAAATACTGCCGAATGGATCCGGCTGCTCGAAGAGCATAACGTCCCCTGCGGCCCGGTGAATAATATTGCCGAAGCCTTTGATGATCCGCAGGTCATTCACCGTAATATGCGGCGCGAGATAACCCGGCCCGACGGCACGGTCATTCCAACGGTTGCCAATCCGATTAATTTCTCAAAAACCCCGGTTGACTATAAAACCGCCCCGCCAAAGCTTGAGCCATGAGCGCCTCCACGCCCGCTATCCTGATCTGTGGTCACGGTAGCCGGAATCCTGATGCCGCGCCCGAATTTTTCCGTCTGGTGGAAAAAATCCGGCAAAGACGACCGGGGCAGATGATCACCGGGGCCTTTCTCGAATTCAACCAGCCAACGATAGAAGATGCTTTGCAGGATATTTATGATCAGGGGGAGCGCAACATCATTGCCCAGCCGCTGACCCTTTATGCGGCGGACCACAGCCACCGGGACATTCCGGATATACTCAACCGCTTTCAGCAAAAACACCCGGATATGACCTTGCGTTACGGCGCGGCGCTCGGCCTCTGCCCGCCGGTGATTGACGCCGCAGTCCATGTGGTGACGCCTTTTCTGCAAGAAGACTGTGAAATACTGGTGGTCGGGCGCGGATCGCCGGACCGCAGGGTCGCCGACCAGACAATAAATCTGTGCCAGAAACTCCATCAGAGGCTACCGGCGCATCACATAAGATATTGCTATGCCGGGCATAGTCTGCCAATGCTTGTCCCGGCCCTTGAACAGGCGGCGCGGTCCCATTACCGCGCGGCTGTCATCCTGCCGTTCCTGCTGTTCCCCGGGCGGTTGCTTGAGGAAATCTATCATGCGGTTGACGGGGTCGCGGCACAATATCCTGCTGTCCATTTTCATAAAGCGCCGCCCCTCGGCCCGCAGAATTCGATTGCCGATGCTGCCCTGGTCCGGATTGACGCCCTCTCGTAACCTGCTACGTGACCTCCATCCCCGCGCGGGAAAAGGGCAGGGATCTCAGCCGCTTTCCGGTCAGGGCAAAAATCGCATTGGCGAGCGCCGGGGCCAGCGGCGGCAGACCCGGTTCACCAATGCCTGCCGGGGGTTCCGCACTCGGGACAAGATGAACATTAATTTCCGGGATATTGGCGATTTTAAGCGCCGGATAATCATGAAAATTACTTTGCTCGACCGCGCCGTCCTTTATGGTGATCTCGCCGTCCACTGCGGCGGTCAGGCCATAGATTACCGCACTTTGAATCTGGGCCTCGACAATCGACGGGTTGATCACCGTACCGCAATCAACCGCGCAGGTAACTTTATGAATTTTAACCGCATTGTCGCCGGTGCGGGAGATTTCCACCACCTGTGCGACATAGCTGCCAAAGCTTTTGACCAGCGCAACACCTCGCGCCCGGCCCGGTTCAGGCGGATTGTGCCAGCCGGATTTTTCCGCCACCAGATCAAGTGTGCCGATATGGCGCATGTCTGCCCCGAGCAGGCGACGGCGCAACGCGAAAGGGTCTTCGTCCCGCATATGGGCCAGCTCGTCGATAAAGCTTTCACGAACAAAAGCATTCTGTGACTGGCCGACAGAACGCCACCAGCCGACCGGAATACCAAGGTCACGGCGGACATAGTCAACCCGGGCATTCCGAAAGCCGTAAGGCTGATCGCTCAGGCCGTCGACGGCGGCATTATCCAGCATGCTTTTCGGAAAATGGGCCACCCGGGCCAATATTGACGGCGCGACAAGCCGACAGTCAAAGGCCAGCGCTGTGCCGTCCTTGCCAAATGCCGCCCGCAGCCGGGTGACCGAGGCCGGACGATAAAAATCATGGGCAATATCCTCCTCCCGCGACCAGATCAGCTTGACCGGGCGACGCAGTGCTTTTGAGGCGAGCACCGCCTGCTCGACAAAATCGGTCTCGCCCCGACGGCCAAAGCCGCCACCAAGAAAGGTCACCTCCACCCGGACCTTGTCGAGCGGCAGACCGCATATTTTTGCCGCGAGCGCCCGCGCGGCACCCGGTGACTGGGTCGGGGCCCAGATATGGCAGCTGTCCGCCGTCACCTCCGCCGTGCAGCTCATCGGCTCCATACAGCTATGGGCCAGATAGGGGGTCTCGTAAATAGCGGACAGTGTTTGCCCGGTCCCGTGATCAATTTCGGCCCTGGCATCGCCTTTGTTCAGGGCAACCAGTCCGTCCTCTTCAAGACCCTGATGCAGGGCTGCTGAAATATTGTCACTGGTTACCCCGCCGTTGGGGCCGGGGGTGAAAATAATGTCAAGCTGCTCTGCCGCCATATGGGCCTGCCAATAGCTGTCGGCCACCACGACGACCCCGGCGGGAACCGGCACCACCGCCCGGACACCGGGCAGGGCAAGGGCGGCCTTGTCATTATGGCTTTTCACCACGCCGCCAAATATCGGACTGACCTTTGCCGTGGCAATCAGCATCCCGGGGCGCTTGACATCAATGCCGTAAACTGCCGTGCCATCAACCTTTGACGGGGTGTCCCGGCGCGGCAGCGGGTGACCGATAAGGGTGAAGTCCTCCACCTTTTTCAGGGTCGGATTTTCCGGAATTTTTCTTTTGGCGGCCAGTACGGCCAAGGTTCCGTAGCCGAGGCTGCGCCCGCTCGCTTTATGGCTGACGAGCGATTTTTCCGTGACACAGGCAGATGCCTCAACTTTCCAGATATCAGCCGCCGCTTCCCTCAGCATATGCCGGGCCGCCGCCCCCATCTCGCGCAGTGGCCCGTACCAGCCGACAACCGAATGGCTGCCGCCGGTGGTCTGTCCGCCGCGCCCGGTGCGGAATCCATAGGCCGGGTCCGCCGGGGCGGTTTCGGCAACCACCCGCCCCCAGTCGGCATCAAGCTCATCAGCCAGAATCATCGGCAGGGCGGTAAACACCCCCTGTCCCATTTCCGAATTTGGCACCTGAATGGTTATTGTGCCGTCCCGGGCAATGGTCAGGAAGGCGTTGAAAGCTGCCGCCGGGGCGGAAGAAGCTCCCTCCTCCTGTGAACAGGCGGACAGCGTGATGCCAAGGATCAGACTGCCTGCTACGGCGGCGGTGGAGGCCAGAAAAACCCGTCGGTTAACATTTGCTATGGTCATTTTA
>Ga0256829_1001486_pt1 | contig 19126 bp, 18 predicted proteins | sample 131447metaG_FD_185979 | JGI IMG/M metagenome (GOLD analysis project Ga0256829, IMG submission 185979) | Hydrothermal vent microbial communities from Lau Basin, Pacific Ocean - 131-447 | ecosystem: Environmental > Aquatic > Marine > Hydrothermal vents | place: Pacific Ocean: Lau Basin | collected...
TGTTTTTTTTTAATTAAAACACAATATATTCATTATCGTATCTTAATTAAGAAAATGAGTTAATTTGAATTAAATAATATAAAAAGGATGATATTATGGTAATATTAATGATACCTAAACCTGATATACCTACCACATTAGGTTGGACACATGATGGTACGGATTGGCAACTGGCTACTAGCCCTGAATTTAAAGATGATGATATAGTAGTTGAATCAAAGGCAGATACAGAAAATAAAATATCTATAATTTTTGATAATGATTTAGACCCAGAGACTACATATTATGGTAGGGCTAGGGTTATTTGTAATAAAGGTATCTTTGAATGGTCGCATGTAGGAGTTGTTAAGGTTACTGATTTTATTAAAGTAGCATTCGATTACCCTATACCTTCTATGGTTATGGCGCCTGAATTAGATATTGTTAATGTAACTGGTGGAGAAGTTATATATGAAGATGCTCCTGCAGCAGCTATGAGTTTTAGACCAACTCCTATATCTACTACTTCTAATAGTGAAAGACTATATACATCTTTTATTATAGAGAAATTAGATGGTACGCCAGTTTTTACCGATTTAGAAAATAGTGATAGTAGTAATACGTATGTACAGAGTAAATTTATCTTAGAGGAAGGTATACCATATATCATCAAAGCAGCGCATACGGCTACTAGTAATGATACTAGTGATTTCGCATCTAAAGTAATCTATGTTAAGGCTAGACCTGATATTAAATTAAAAACAAATAATATAAATGTAAATCCTACTGGAGGAATACCTATAGCATTAGAACCTATAGAGAACTTTAAAAGTATGCGTTATGTTTTAATAGCGGTAGTGGATACTGCTGAGATAGTTTATGCTATAAATTACACTGATAGTTTATCAGCTGTTATACCTCAATTTGTTTTTGAGGAATCGCATACTGATAAATATATATTAGCCATAGAAGTTAAATATCAAGATGATTCAGAATCTGGTTATAAATACTTTCCATTAACTATAGACGGTTCTATATCATTAGATAGTGGAAGCGGTAGTAGAGACTTACCATCGTAAAAAGAAAGTTATAAAAGATATATAGATATAGGACATAAGTCCTATATCTATATATGTATATTAAAAGTCAAAATCATTACTTTCAGCTGTTACTTCTGAACATGGACTATGTAACTCATTATCTTCTGGTATAGGAGATATCTTACTTGTGAATTTAAGTAATGCAAATTTATCTTCTTCCGGTATAACTGTGGCTATCCTATGTTTACCTCTACTTATAGCTAGATAAGGTTCTTTATTAATTTTAACTATATGCATAAATAGTTCTAAGTCTATCTCCTGTCCTAGTTGCGAACTATCTGCATAGTAACTTTTATCTGCTATATGTTTAACAAACTCTATACCAGGCATACCTGTTTTAATTAAGTTATTAGCGGCTGTGTTCAATTGGTGAGGCGTTACAAATGTTATAGATTTACTAGAGAAGTAATTCCTTAATTTACTAAATAGGTCTAATAAGTCAGTACCTTGCGGCCCAGTATTCCTACACCCATTCCTACTCATCTTCTTAACATAGTCTAAATATGCAGCTATGAGTTCAAAACCATCTTTCTCATATTTTTCAACTATATCGAATAATACTCTAAAGTCTAACTGGTCTGGATTAATTCTAAGTACTCTTAGATGGAAGCCCATGGTATTAACATTATCCATAACATACTTAGCTATATCCGAAGAATCCATTTTCTTAATGTCATCTTCTTTAATCTCTATATTATCTAAAGTATATTTTAAATACGTATAGAAAAAGAACATGATGTTATCTACTTCCTCCTCTACACTTATGAATAATAACATAGGTTTTTTACCAGGTGTGTTAACTTCAGGTTTATTTAATCTTAATGTCTGTAAGAATACAGATTTAAGAAAACCTGATTTATAGTTATGTTTTAAAGCAGTTACCGTAACAAACTCACCTCTTCTAAAACCGCCTTGTGTCATTCTGTTTAAACATTCCCAACCTAGTTTATATGCGCTTCCTCCTCCTACTAACTCATGTGCTTTACTAGCTGCATTAATAACAGATGATGTTTCATCAAAGTTAATTTCATCTATAACCATATTAAGACCAGTTGATTTCCTTAACTCTTTAATCTTAACTGCCTCTTCTATAAGGTTCTCTAGGACATCATTAATGTTAGCATTATTACTATGTATCCTAGCTATACTATATGATAAAAGTTTAGTAGCTTTTATTTTATTAATAGCGGCATTTATTTCGGCTTTCATTAATTCTATTACGTTATCAGTTTTACGCTTAAGAACATACTTATCTATTATACTTAAAAATGATTGTCTCTCATTAAGTATAAGTTCTAAGCTAACCATTATATTTTCGTCAGGTTTAGTATCGCCAGATATGATACTATTTATCATCTGTTTTAATTTACTTATGATGTTCTCTTCATCGTTAAATGTTTTAGGACGGTTAGGTTCATCAGTCACTTCTAATAACAGCATAACTAACCCAGTAGAGTCTATTCTTTCATTAGTCTTATATTCAGCCATTAGTAATATTATAGCTTTAATATATAGTTCCATTTTATTCATCTTTTTTCCTCTTTAAATCTCTTAAAATATATGTTCAAATAACACGATTGAATTAAAAAACTAAAACTTTAAACTGAAGAATATATTATAAGGATTAAAGCGATGGAAAGAATCGACTATAAAAAAGTCATTTTCGTAAATGAAAATACATTAAATAATATAGATGTGGTTAGTAAATATATGACCTCTCTATTAAGTAAAAATAAAATAGAAAGAGATAATAGTGAAATATATATAGATTTACTATATAACGTATTAAATAGTGATGAGTTGTATAAACTTCTTACTATAGGACTTAAAACTTCTTTTAATATACTATTACTTAATAACAAGTTAACAGGTATGAAAATGTCTAGTAATGATTTTGTTAAAGAAAATTATTATCTATATGAATCTAGTGATAGGATACTGAAAGAAAATAAAATTCTAGAAAACTTACAAATAGGAGTTGCAGATGAAGAAAATATATGCTTAAAAGAAATAGAAAACTTTAAAAGATATGATACTTTGAATAGTACAAATTTAATAACAAAAGATAAGGTTAAGGTTAAAAATGGAATAATCTATGTTGCTGTAAGCGACGGGTTTATGAAATATTTAACATGTTTAGATGAAATAGATTATAATAACACTACAAGCCTTAACGACTTGGACATTTACACTAATGGTTTATTTATGGATATAATAGTAACTGCTAACCAAATCACTATGGACTATAACACTAGTACAACTCACATAGGACTTAAAAGCTTATTTAATAGCTATCTCAAAATGAAATTAAAATAAATATATAGTGATTTATATATAACTGCCGTTGGTGTTACGGCGAAACTATAGGTGACTATAGTGGAATGCTTAGTATTACTTTTATAGTAATTACTAAGAAACTAACTAGAATTAACTAGTAGTATACCATTTAAGATTAAAAAATAAAATAAAATAAATTCTAAGGAGCTCCGTTATGGGCATGGTTGAAAAACTTATAAAAGATATTGAAGGCGCAGTTAAGGTTGATGGTAGTTATAAAAATGTAGCTGCTGGTGTTGAAGGTATAGACGAATCTATTAAAGGTATCATACTTGCTAAAAGAGAAGAACTTAAATCTGGTGTTGAATCAGCATTCGCTGCTTTAGATATGGATGGTACTTCTGATATTGAAATTTCTCCAGTACAACTTGAAGCTGCTAAAACTGCTGCTATCTATGCTGTTGACCCTATGGAAACACTTAAACGTTTCTCTAAAGGACGTGTTGACGGTTCTATCGCTGAAGGTATGGAAGCTACTGTTGTAGATAATGCGCAAATTGTTGCTGATATGATTCCTAATAACCAACTTATGGCTGGTATCGAATCTTTTGATGGTCAAGTACTTGCTTCTAGTTTACATGTAAGTATTGCATATAACACACTTGCTATTAAACAAGACGCTGTTTCTGAGCTATTCTTCCCAATCGTTGTAATCGACCCTTCACAAGCTGGTGCATCTGTTAGTGCTAAAATTACTAACATCATGACTGCTACTAAACGTGATATCAGCGGTAAACCTGTTGACTTTAAAAAAGAGTCAATTATTAAAAAATTGAATGATACTTCACTTTTCGAACTTGATGCAAATAAACTTTATCCTGTTGTTAGAGATGAGTCTGCTGATAAACTACTTGTAGTTGATGGCGTTGAAGGTCTTGTACATACTGTTGAAGTTATGGACGGAGTTAAAATTCAAACTGCACCTATCCGTACTGGTGTTCGTGTTGATGTTCTCGGTATTTCACAATCTGACGAACTTATTGCAAAAGGTATCATGGATGAAACAGATGCTCTTGATAGACATCTTTCTGTAGATAAATTATACTTTAAAGTATCTGGTAAAGACGTGGATGGTAATGATGTAGTAGAGTACCACTCTAAAAACATTAAAGGTCTTCCTGCAACATTTACTTATACTCCAACTGGTTCTTCTAAAGGGCTACAACTTGATTATCAAACAACTTCTATCGCATGGATTGGTGGTGATATTACTGATGCAAATGGCGTTACAACTAAGATTGCTGACTTAGCTGGTCTTCCTGCTGGTTATACTGTTAAACTTAAACTTAACCTAAAAGGTGACGGTGATGCTCAAACTGCAAGCACTGCTATCTATGCTGTTGAAATCGGTCTTGATGATGTACTTGATGCGAATGGTGTTCCAGTTGCTAGTACTTCTGCTATCTATGGTAAAATGGCTGCAATCTTTAATGCTGCAACAATGGAAGGTTATGACCTTGACGCTTATGCAACAAACTCAAATGCAAGATTCCGTGGTAAAATGTTAACTACAAATACATATACATATTACTACACTGTTCCTACACGTACAAAACTACGTGAGTTAACTCCAATCTTTGATTCAGGTACTGATGGTGATTCAGCTGGTCTTCTAGCACAAATCGATTTCACTAAACGTGCTCTTGGTAAAGCTGGTCTTAGCGAACTTAACAATGCTGCAGTAGTACTTGCTTCAGTTGCCGCTGATACTGATGCTTATGGTATCTCTTCTAAACTTGTTAACAAGTATTTCTATAGAGATGCACTTAACCTTAATACTGTTGTTGATAGTATTAAATCTTCTGATAGAGAAGGCGATATTTCATCTGCTCTTAAATTAACTATCAGAAACATGGCTGTTTCTATGTATGTAGGTTCTAACTATAACCTTGCATTCGAAGCAATCTATCCTGGTGCTAAACCAACAGTTATCATCGGTACTGATGTAAACATCGGTAGATTCATTTCTAGTTTTGAAGATGAAATCTTTAAATATGAAGTACGTATCAGTAATGATAATCTTATCGCTGGTAAACTTTTTGCATCATTCTCAATCATGGATGCTGAACGTAATAAAGCTGGTAACCCACTTTCATTCGGTGTATGTCTATGGTCTCCAGAAGTTGTTATCGCACTACAACGTACTGAAAACGGTTCTGCTGTACAAGAAACAATTACTATGCCTAGATATAAACATCAAACATTGATGCCTGTACTATCTATGCTAGAAATTTCTGGTATCGAAAGCGTATCTGGAAAACTTCCAGTTAACTTCGCACAAGTATAGTAAACTGTATTAGTATTACTCCTTATGGGGTAGTGCTAATATACTTACTTTTTTTAATAAAAATTAAAGGATAAAATTATGGCTAAAAGAAAACCTAAACAATCTGAGGTTAAAGAACCTGAAGTTATTGAAGAAGTAGTTGAGACTACTCCTGAAGCTGTTGAGCAATCTGAAGTAAAAGAAGAAGTAGTTGAGACTACTCCTGAGGTTAAAGAACCTGAAACTAGAAAACCATCTGCTCCTAAAACTATAGAGGATGTTTATGCTAAATATAAAGATAATGCTATAACAGGTATGCTTATGGAAGCTATCATGCATTATTTAAGTGTTATCTTTGGTTCACGTGGTAACGATGGTAAAACTGTTGCTGGTCAGAACTATAACTTCTATAAACTTTTACTTAACGTACTTAGTGAAAAAGACTATGGTACTTTTAAAATGAAGTTCGATGCTATTAATGAAATGTTCCGCGTTGGAAAGGATGATAAATTTAATCCTGTTTCATTAAGCAAATTCGACCACTATTGGTCTTATGGCGGTGATAGTAGAATGAAATATCTATTACTGATAGAATTCATATCTACTATGTCTAATCCTGCTGATAGAGCTAAAGCTAAGAAACGTTTTAATATCAATAACGTTACTTCAAGTGTTCCTCATGATGCTGTTGAGAACCTAGTAAGATATTACGGGTTATAATTAATAAAACAACATATGTCCTTAATTGGGCATATGTTGTATCTATTCTTTTTTGTTAATATATTATTAATATAGTTAAACAGCTAGTTTAATTATTCATAATGATTTTAATAAGGATAGAAAGGTGAAACTTACAGATGGTGTTAAAACTGAATATGTAGAAGAATTGAAGTACGGTGATAAAATATTCCCTACTAAGATGCAATATATGGACCCGGATATAAATGAGGATTACGAATATAAAGAACCGCATGTTAGAACTTGGTATTATACTAACATAGAACATTATAATGTATTCGTTAAAGATGATATGCCTATGCCAGTTAGGTTTAATAATAATTTACATAAATATAAAACAGAGCCAGGTGTTTTTATTATTAAGAGATTTAGTATACCTAATGGTGATGTTAGAATGGCTGCTGATTATATTAGGTTTATAGGTAATGCTGATTTAGAAATACCTATAGAAGAACTTAATAAGATTATTAATAAACTTAATCTTACATTAGAGGATACGACTAGTAACGAACCTATAGTTATACGATTAGTACATTTTATATCTAAGCATAGGATAGATAATAGTAATATAGTTTTAGTAGGTAATTTAATGTTAACTAAAGATATAGATTTATTATCAAGAAGAGTTAGTAATGAAAGAGGTATAACAGCTAAAGGTAATAATGGTAGTAATCTCATAAAGATAGATTACTATAGTAATACTGAAAGTACACTAAAGATTAATTTATTAGGTAGAGAGACTAAATTATATCCATTTGTAGATAAAAGTTTAGATTTAGATAGCTTAGTAGTATCATATACAGGTAGTAATGGTAAGTATAATAACTTTACTATATTACCAGAAGAACTTGATAAATTTGGTATAATAAAATCAGAAGAAACCATAGATGAAAATGAATTATTAAAATCATATGCTAATTATAAAATAGAAGAATTAGAAACAGCTAATAGAAGATTAAAAGGTATGCAAGAGTTCCGTAAGTATTTAATAGAACATGATATATCATTACAAAAACTATATGCGTATATAGCTAAAGTAGAAACTGCTAAAATAACATTGGAGAAAGAAGAGGTTAGTAAAATGAAAGAGTTAATAAAAACTGTCACTAGTTTCTTATAGTGATTACTAGTATTAAAGAAAAGGAAAAGTTATGACTGAAAAGAATAAGTATGATATATTTATGATGGAAACTGCTATGATATGGAGTAAGGCTTCATATTGTGATAGAAGAAAGGTAGGGGCTGTTATAGCTAATGAGAATAGGATAATCTCTATAGGATATAATGGAACATTAAGCGGTGTTGAAAATAACTGTGAGGAGGTTATTGTAAAGTGCGAATACTGTGATAAGTCCGTTAACGTAGATACAATATTAAAAGATATTGATAAAGGTGAATATAGCATAAAAAACTATGAAGTTATCTGTGAATGTGGAAAAAGTCATATATATACTAAAGATGAATTATGTAGTATAAAACCAGTTACATCTGATTTAACCATGCATGCTGAACAAAATGCTTTAATGTTCTGTAGTAAGAGAGGTATAAGTACAGATGGGTGTACTATCTACATAACGACATCACCATGTAAAGTATGTTCTAAGTTAATAGCGGCCGCAGGTATAAAAGAAGTTGTATACTTAGAGGAGTATAAAGATACAAGCGGTATAGAGTTCCTTAATAGAATTAAAATACCAGTTAGACAAATAACATTATAAGGAGAGTAAAATATGAATATAGTTCTTGCTGAAATATTAGATAGTACAGGAGTTAAATTTAATAAGAATATATTAGAGGGATTAGCAACTGTCTATATTAAAAATGCACCGGAGTATTTAGACGCTGTTATAAAATCTGCTATGAATACATTATCACCTGATTTACCTTTAATATATAAAGGATATAGAAAACTAGGCCCATTAGAAGATTTCTATAATAACATCAATGCAGCTATGACTAAAGATGTTGTAGATATAAGTACTAATTATCTATATAAGGTAGCATATGGTTTTGAGTTAGATGGAGAGCCTATTGAAAGAGTAGTAGCATTACCATATACCGATGATGGCGGATACATGAAGTTATCTGATGCTAACTATGGTTTAGTACCGGTTCTATCAGAATATCCTATCTCACCAGCACCGGGCGAAGTTTTTATAAGATTATTAAGAGATAAACTTATAGTTAAACGTATGGAGCGTAAAATACTTGTAGATGGTGACCCTGAGATTAAGCCGATTATCTTTAGTAAATCATATAAGCTTCTTGATAAAGTAAATGATGTAGTACCGCAAGCATTATATATGTTCGTTAAATATGGTTTTTATGGAACTTATAAAAAATATTTTAATACTAAACCAATTATAGTAACAGGTGATGTTAATACTGACCATCTTAAAGATGAGTATATGTGTTTCACTACGTTAGGTATCAAGCCTAAACTTATTAAAGTACCTAATTATATACCGCATAATGTTAAGATATTCATTAAGCGTAGTGATGTAACACCATTCTTAGAATCAGTAACAGCTGCTCTAATATATAGTTTTGATATAGCTCCGCAGTTAGCTATGAATATTAAATTAGTAGCAGGTATTAAGGAAAAACCAGAAACTGATTTAACATTTGAAAATATAGATGATGAATCTATATTCTGGGTAACATTATTAGGACGTATAATATTTAAAAATAAATACTCTATAGATAGAGTACAGGTAGATATGTTAGAACATATTAATATCTTAAACGGTTATCTAGATAATATAGTAAAAGAGAAACTAACAGAAATAGATATCTATATAGATGATTTTTATGAATTAACAGCTTGGGTTATAGAACACTTTAATGAGTTAACTATAAATAGTGAAAAACATAGTTCTGATATTAATAACAGATATATAGATTTACCATATTATGCACTATTTGATTTAATAGTAGGTATTAACAAAGCATTCTTAGAATTTAAAAGAGCTTTCGCTAAAGATAAACTTACATTAAAAGAGGTTAATAGATTATTTAATAACTATTTCTCTACTAAGAGGATATATGGACTCATTAATTCTAGTGGAGTTAATTTAACAGTAGTACCACTTGATTACTCTGGAGATAGTTTATTCTTCAAAATGACGAGTATATTAGAAGACCAGAATCGTGGTTCAGGCGTTAAACGGAATAAGGCAAATGTACTTCCTCCTAACACTAAGATATTAAGAGCAGAAGATTTAGTATTTGGCTCTATGCTACATCTTATGAAAAAAGCACCTACACCAAGGATACGAATTAATCCATTCGTAAATATAAATATACCAACTGGTAAATTTGTATTAGATGCTGCAACTACTAGAACAGTAGATAAGCTAAGACCACTGCTTACTAATAAGTTTGTAGATGAGAAGATTATTCAGAATGAAAAAATATCTGATGATGTAGAGTAGTAATATTTATCTATGCAGTATGTCTGCATAGATATTGATTAGTTTCTATTTTTTTTTCATACATATATCATTAATATGAACCTAACATGGTATCAAAATTTTAATTAAACAAAGGAGTCGTTATGACTAAAGAACAAATCAAACAAGCAGTCGAAATTGCAGGTGCGGAGATGCTTAAATTCGTAGAAAGAACAGGTGATGATAAAAAATTATTTTCTGGTAAAATTATTGTTAATGAAGTTGTCGGTAATGTAGATTTTGAAAATGATGAAGTAAAAACAGTTACTGAACTACAGTGTGTAGTATTTGCAAATCAACCGCAACCACAAGTTGTCTTTAACACAACTATCGAAGTATCCGGTGAAACACTTGAAGATGGTACGTTTGAAGCAAATGCAATAACTGCGTTCCCTTCTAAAGAAGAAATTGAAGATGCAAAAAAACAACATGAAGAACAACTTAAACAACAACAAGAACAAATGGCTAACATGGATGGTATATCTCCAGAGCAAATGCAAGAGCTTATGAAAAACGCTGGTGCTGACATGGGTGATATCATGCCTGCTGATGAGCTACCTACTTCTGTAGTAGAAGAGATGCTGGATGATGAAACAACAACTGAAGAGTCTGCTGCAACTGATGATAAATAAAAAAATGTAATGTATAAGATAACTCATAACGAGTTATCTTATATCATCTTCTATATCTTTTTTTATTTTTTCAGTTATGATGCTCTTATAGTTAAAGAACTCAACACTTATGAATGTTATATCTATATACGGCTTATATAGCTCGCTGACGCTGTTTAAAAGATTCTCTAATGCTTTTACACTATTGAACTGTATCGGCTCTTGTAAGAGAGCTGGTACGTATAATTTAGAAGATGGCGCATTATCTTTTTTTACTGTTAATAAATAATCTAACCATTCTAATCCATCATATTTTATAACAACATCATACTTACTCTCTATTAACTTCATAGTTAACTCTTCATTAGCTATAGATACTAAATTAATATAGACGTTATCTGTTAATAGAGTTTTATATATGGCATTGGTTATTTTTTTACTAATAGCTTTATTAAGTTTATATGGATAAATGTTAACATCTACATTAACTACATTTGTTAAGCCTGATTGCATTTTCTTAGAAGATATTAAATCAATCTCTATAGATAATAGCTCAGTCATTTTAGTTATATAGGATTTACTTAATGTTTTTAAGTTTCTATCCTTATAAACTTGTTTAAAACTATAGTTATCTATATAACCAAATTCGTCATATAGTCTTTTATTAAAGTAGTTATCTTCTATTAACATTAAAGTTAAATCTCTATCTAATAAACTTAAAGTAGATAATCTAGTGTCTAATATAGTATCTAAATCTATAAGTATTCCCTTATCTATAGAAAACCCATTACTTTCATTACTCATTTTCAAAACTCCTATATATTAAATAAATTATTATTAATGTCATCATTCTCTAATGTAGACATACTATTTTCAAAATCTATATTGCTGCTATCTATTTTAAATCCTAAATATTCTATAAATAAATCTCGTTCTAGTGTAGTCATGTTTTTAAACTCAGTATAGCTTACACCAGTTGTTTTATATATGTCCATGCGTATATAATTTTCGAATAAGTTAAATAAACTTCTAGTCCTATTAATATTAGTTTTATCGCTATATGTAATAACATCGAAATTATTTTCAGTACTAACTTCTAATCCTAATAATAACCTAGTTACTTTTTTATTAAATATAACTGCACCCAAATAAGAAAACTTAGCACCAGTTGGAGTAACTGATGCTATTTTCTTTAGATAATTAAGTATAACATCTTTATTAGACATACGCATAAGTTTATCTATATGAGAGAATACATCTTTCTCTATAGAGTATTTACTAAAGTACTCTTCATACAGATTCTCTACTGCGATACGTCTTTTACGTTCTACTGGAGTTTCTCTAGTTTTTTGGTTATCTTCTCGTATTTTGAATGCAGTAGGATAAAAAAATAATCATATACCGATAATGGAATAAGGTCATGTTTAGATTGTGTAGTTTTACAATGCTTACATTCAAAGTTAGGAACGCCTACTACCGCTACTAATGTTTCATCTATAAATTTTAAGATACGTTTAACTATTTTATCTTCTATATCAAAATTAGAACTAAGTGTTTCTATAGCATCATTGATTTCATTAGGGTCAGCTATATCGACATCATCTACCTTAATTTTATCTATAAAATGGTTTAATGAACTAGCTTTAATAACGTCTACCAAAATCTTTTCAGCATCTTCTAAACTTTCTATCTGTTTATTGTTCTTAACAATCTCTGTTGTTTTATCTTTTAAATCACTTATGAATAAATCACCAAATTGAAAATATCTACTTAATGATGGAGTAGCTAAATAAATAGTAGCAGCACCTACTTCTATATATACATCGTCTAATGATTCTTCTAAAATCTTCTGATAAGCTAATGCCTCATCAGTAGTTACGCTATTACGTGTTTTAAAATTCATCTGCGGTTTAAGTTCTTTAGGTACTTTATTTTCATCTACCCAGAATAGTTCCGGTAAATCAAATTTCATGTAAGCTTTAAAATTACATTTAGGTTTACCATCTATAATCTTAACACTGTTTTTACAAGGAACTACTCCATTAAACCCATTAGGATACATACTATAACTTAAATGTAATGCTATAGTATATAAATCATTTATTTTAATATAATCTTCTAATACCTCACCCTCCGGTAGTTTTAATGTACTGTCTATAATCTTATCTTTAAAATGTCTATAAACAACTTTAGCGAATAGTATATTATAATTACTAAAGATTAATGTATTAGTATCTTTACCGATACGTTCTATCTCGTCTATTAAATCTAACTCTAGGTTAATAATCTCTACATTAGTTAAAGGTTCTATTGTTATTCTAAAACCACTATGCCATAATGGGATAGGGACTACTGCGCCTATACCGGCTACTTGCGATAGCTTAAGTAATGCTGATTTACTATTAGTGGCTCTTTTCTTTAAAGAGATAGTAGTAGTACGCATAGGACTATCTTCAAACATAGGATTATTATTCATACTACCCATGTCTTCTCTAAACCCTATATCATCGGGATTGATATACTCTTCAGTAGTTTTATTTATATAGTAGTTAGTTTTAGTTTCTAAATCAGATTTAGCAAGTTCTTCTTCATCTGTTTCTTCTATAAAATCATTAAGTTCTTTTCTAGTAAAACTAGGAATGATTTTAGGTTCTTTAAGTTTGTTTATATCTTTACTATTTACTTCTTCATAATCTAAGAAGAAATCATCTTCAATAACTTCTTCTTCCACAGGTTCATCAGTATCGATGTTGTTTATAGCATCTACGCTAATTACCTTATTTTCATCTTCTCTAGGCCCTTGCATGATTAGTCCTTAATTACTTTCGCTACATCCACTTTAGGTGGTGTTTTTTCTTTAGCTGCATCAGCGGCTACTGCGATATCGCTAAGTATAGTTGTTTGTATAGCTTCTGCAACAGTACCTATCTTCTCAATGATACCGTTATATGCAACTACGATAGCCATATATAATGTTGTTTGGTCATTGTTATTTTTATCAACAGTACCTACATATGTAGCAACAGACTCTATACCGTTTTCATCAACATTAGTTCTACCATGTTTACGTAGAATATCGTTATTTTCTTCAGCGATATCTTTAAGTGTGCTAACAGCTCCTTCATACTTTTTCTTTATCTCAGGATGTTTATCAAGGATTTCTCCGAATTGATTCTTAACCATACCTAATGTAACATCTGCATTCTTAATATACTCTAATGTTTGTAAATATAGTTCTCTTAAAGAGTCCCACTCGATTACTTCAGTATCAGCGCCTTTTTCATTAACGACTTTATATTTTTTCTCAGCTTTTTTACTCATTGGTTTAACTCCGTATTTTTTTATTTTTAAGCAATTTAATGGCGTTTAGTATAAAAAAAATAATAACCATATTTAAGCCATACTTGAATATTTTGAATAATTAAAAAAAAAAAAAAAAACTATGGAACAAGAATATGTGTTATTAAAAAACAATACTAATGAAACAACATTTAAAACAATTATAGATATGTTAAACTTAATGGAAGATATAGGATATACCGCCCATGAGATAGAACTCAGTAACTTATTAGGCAAAAGTGAACTACTTATAGATACTAATCATATAGTACCTGATGTTATAAGTCTTTTAAAAAGACACATGCATAATGTATTTGAAACTTATGGAGTCATCATTAATGATGATGTCTTTTTACTTACTATAGAGGATATTTATAAGATTCTATTTAGTCTTAATAACATAATAACTATGTCCTTAACGGACGCTACTGTTATAGATGATATTATAACTGCGGCTATTGATGATGATGAAACTACTGGTACTCTTTTATTATATAATATATTAAAAGTTTTTAACCCATTTTTAGATTTTGATACTATTTATAATATAATAGATGATATAGCTTCTGATTTATTCGAAGATATAAAAACTATAGCCCAAGAAGTTATAAATAAAGATATTTTAATAGAAAGCATCCCTATTAATAAAGATACTATCCTTTTAGTAGATAGAGATATTTTTATGCAAAAATTAAATACTTATGATATATTCTTTACACCTAATTTCATATCTACTATATTAACAGATAATGTATCCTATTTATCTTATAAAAATAATAGTAATACACTAATGACATCTATAGTTAAAAAACTATCATTCTATAAAGGCGAATTAGCATTTACTGATTTAACATTACATATTAAATTAGCTATATTAGAAGTAGGTCTTCTAACTATTATAGATAATATACACGATACTGATTTAGAGACTAAAGTAGCTGAAGATATTCATGAGAGATTAAGTTCTTTTTTAACTAATGAATTTAATACTTTAGTATATGATACATATGATATTTATAAAGAATCTGGTTTCATAGATTATTTAAAAACTATAAGTAAAGGATAACTATATGGATGATGTTTTAATAGATTTTATTAAATACAGTATAAGTATCGATGCTCCGCTTAAGTTAAAATGGATATTATCCGTTTTAGCATTTAACCAGGAACTGCAGTATGAAGATGAGTTTATCTTTATTAAAAATAAACAGTTCTCTTATAAAAAAGATGATGGGCTTATTCTTTTAACAGATAATTATACTAAACCTATATTTACAGTAGATGATATACTAACTGTTGATAAAAGTTTTTTACCTAATATAACTGGTAGTAAAGAAACTACTATAGGTATTTTAATCATGAATTATCTAGTAACTAGTTATGCTTTAAATAATAAAATAGATTATATTAATAAAAAATTCAATATGAAAACTATTGAAAAGGATTATGTAGTTAAATATTTAACTAATGATGAACTTTCTACAACAGGCATAACTATTAAGGAGTATCATGCTTATTTGGATATGGCGTTATATATAGATAGTTTCTCTAAAGTATTATCAGTATCAGCTTCTGAAAAAGCGTTAGTAGCTCCTACTGGTATTAAAGAATTTAAAACAAAATTAATTAAGTACTATAAATCTACATATGGAGAACATGTATTCGACGACCCTAGAATGGTAGCTGAATTTGAAGATAAACTAAAAGACTTCGACACTGCTTTTACTAAAGGTGATGTAGCTGATGGTCGTGTTATTTCTGGTAAAGTTAAAAATGCAGCTAGAAAAAGATTATACTTATCATTCGGCTTAGGTAACAGATTCTCTAATGATAGTAAAGCTTTATTAAGAAGTCTAGATGAAGGCATGGTTAAAGACCCTGAAATATTAGCCTCTATGTTTAATGATAGTAGAGCAGGTAGTTATGGTCGTGGCGTTGAAACTCAGTATGGCGGAGTTACTGCTAAAGATAGTCTTAGAGCTACTTCCGATACTAAAGTTATAGATACTGATTGTGGTTCTACTATAACCATACCTAGAACAATAACAGACGTTAATAAACAGGTTATGGTAGGTAGATATTTTATAGAAGGTGGTAAGTTAAATAAATTAACTAATGAAAATATAGATAAATATTTAAATAAAACTATACATATGAGAACTGGTTTAACATGTAAAGCTGCTCCTAACTTCTGTACTAAGTGTTTAGGCGATGGTATAAAGGATTATGAAAATGGTATATCATTATTAGCATCAGGTCTAGGTGGGAATATATTATCTATTGCTTTAAAAAAGTTTCACGCTTCAGGGTTATCCTTAGCTAACGTAGATGTTACCGAAGTTTTAAGCTGATAATATAGAAATGAAAAGGATTTATTAAACGTTTACATAAACATATACTAGATAAAGAAGACCTTAAGGCTAATACTGGATACACTATAAAATATACTTCTATGATGAAACATGCCGCCGTCATGTGGTATGAAGAAGTAACTAAAACAAAAATACATCCATCAGTTTTAATACGTGGTGGATATAATACTTAAGCGTTATGAGTAAAAATAACGCTTAGTACATTCGTGCTTTCTTTAGTTTTCACTAATATAATAGTTAAGAATGAAATTAGCATAGGGCTTTAATTAGCTCTATGTTAGTTTCTAATTTTAATTAACCATATATTATTAAATTAGATACTTAGGTAGTATCGTAAATATTAAACCTAAAGGACAAGTGATGAAAGATAATGAATATAATAAAGCATGTATGTATGTAACTGGTATTAAAGTAGTTGGTGATATAGTAGAATTCTACAATGAGGCTATGTCTAAAGATGAACCTATCATGTATGGTAATAAACGTAATATATTAGATTACATTAAAACTAATAGTAGTGATACGGAAACTGATGTTGAAAAAGAGTATTCGAAACCAAATGATACATCTATTAAAGACCTTTCTATTAAAGACCTTAAAGAAAAGCTGGTTAATACTTTACTAGAAGATGAAATTCAAACTGAAGAAGATGAAGAAGATGTAACAGATATTGATGATGTAATTAATACACTATTGAGACGAGTTGATGAGTTAGAAAGAATAACTGGTGACTTATCAAAAGTTAATATTGAATTAAAGGCTAAAATGAGCACAATGTTAATAAACGATGAGTTACCACAGTATATTAAACAATATGCACGTCAGAGTGTTAATCCTATATCATTCATGAATACATACCGTAATCCGATGGAACCTGGTATGCATAGTACTAATGGAAGTTACCGTGATGATGAGACTTTTAATCCATACGGGCGCTTCATGAATGGTCATGATTTTCAAAATGGTAAGACTGGATATCCTAATGGATTCGGAACTGAATTGGATGAAAGTATAATTATAGCTAAACGTATTGGTGAAATTAATGGCAGACTATCAAGTTTGTCTAGCTCGTATCAACAGCGTATAATGGTAAATGTGGATAATCATAATAAAATTTTCGCTAAACGTGAATTAGAGCAAATTGCTAATCAGACCATATATAACGTTGACTCGCTAATTAAATATGGCACCAAGCCATCGTTAAGAAACTTGGATGAAGTAGATAAATTATTAAACCGATTCGAAAATGCTTTAAAAGCATACGACGAACTATGGTAATATACGGCAGGTAAAACTGCTGTATTTTTTTTAGTATATTAAATATATGTTCTGAAATTATAACAAAATAGGTGAGGAGGTATTCATGGTTAATACAACAATGGCATTAGAGCCATTTAAAATAGGCAGAAGAGAGTTATTAGAACACTTAGTAGTTAGTTCTAATTATGAACAATGGGAAATCGGTATAGAAAGATTTAATTTTGGTTTAACTCCTGGTATTAGAGAGATTGAAATTAAAGAATTAATAATCGGTAAAGATAAGTACGGTGATGTAATTAAAACTACATTAAATTAAAAAAGTAAAGATGTTCTATATAATGAACTTAATAAAATAATAATGATAAGGAAAAACACATGGATGACGTATTTGACGATTCAGCTTTCGATGCAGTCGCTACACCAGTAGAAGAACCAAAAACTGCTTATACTAACAATAGAAGCGGTAATAATAATGGAGGGTTTAAACCATACCCTAAGCGTAACCCTAATATCATAGGTACTAATAAAATTAATCTTTGGAATAAAGATGAAGTTACGCCTATAGAGATTAACTTAGATACCCTTAATAAAGATAAGAAGATAGCTACTCTAGTCTTACCTGATAAAACATACGTACCTACTGAGACGGGTAAGGATAAATTTAAAACTATCTTAACTCTCCTTAAGGCTAAAGATTATGAAGTGAGATTTATCTGTAACTATGTAAGAGGGATTCATAAAGAGGTTATTGAAATCATGGGTGCCGATAAAGTAAAACATATAACACCTTGGTCTACGTATTGTAAAGATAGTGATAAAGATACTAAACTTTATTTACCATCAGATGTTAACTTACAAGCAGCCGCTCATTACTTTAAAGGTTTTCAAAACTTTCATAATGCGTTTAAACATATTAAAGCATCTATCATCTTTAGTTTATACGGATATGAAAATAATGAACCAAGTTCATTTGTTATAACATTAGACCCGTATTATAATGGTAAGAAAATAGATTTTACTAAATCTAGAGATACTGCTGATTATTACTTAATTGGTAAACACTTACCTACTGATGTATATAACATAAACAACGATAGTGATATGGAAGATTTAAGAAATTTACTTAAGTAGAATTAACTACTTAAGTAAATAACTATTTTTTTTTTTAAGGAGAATAAGCATGGAAGATTTCATTTTAAAAAATGAAATAAAGAGATTAAAACGTAGAGTAGAAGTACTAGAAAAAGTAAATAGTGAATTAATTAATGAAGTTAAAAAATATAAATATGATGCATTAACTGGATTTAAATTACGTATTGATTTTAATGATAGGATGAAAGATTTATTTTTCAGCTTTAATAATAGGTACACTCAAATGCATAATAAAGAATTAACCACTAAACGATTAATTGTCGTTGATATTAATAGATTACATTATATTAATAACAAATATGATTATGTAGCCGGAGATAAGTATTTAACTAGTATATCTAAATTAATAGTTAGAAAGTACCCAGATGGAGAGTTTTTTAGAATAGGTGGTGATGAGTTCGCCGTTTTAACTAATAATGAAGCTATACCCGATATTAGGAATACATCTTCAGTATCTCTACCTATACATGATTTTAATTCTTTGGAAGAGTTAATGGTTAAAGCTAGTGAATTATTAAAG
>Ga0256829_1001487_pt1 | contig 19121 bp, 17 predicted proteins | sample 131447metaG_FD_185979 | JGI IMG/M metagenome (GOLD analysis project Ga0256829, IMG submission 185979) | Hydrothermal vent microbial communities from Lau Basin, Pacific Ocean - 131-447 | ecosystem: Environmental > Aquatic > Marine > Hydrothermal vents | place: Pacific Ocean: Lau Basin | collected...
AACCAAAAGATGATTTAATTGCGCAGGCGACATGTGTAACAAGTATTGCCGAGCAGTTTGATTTTGCTCTACCTACAATTTCTCGCCATTTAAAAGAGATGAAAGATGCAGATATCATCATAATGACCAAAAATAAAAACAAAATCTACATAGAGCCCAATATTGAGACAATGAAAGAGATAGCTGAGTGTTTTACAAAACTGGTAAAAGAGTATGAAGAGGGTGTTGTCTATCAGTTTGACAACACCAAGTAAAGCATAACAAAATCATTTTTAATCCCTAACAGGAATATACGCAAAACCTTCATTTTGCTTGTCTATAAGACCTATTGTTGAATTTGGTACTAATTTGACAAATTTTACGACATCTTCAGCTTCAAGATGATTTTTTGGCATAGAAGCTTTACACATTAAAAACTCTACTTCATAGGTATCTGCCATACTTGCTATTCTCTTTTTTAATTCCGGATACGCTTCTACTAATTTTAGATTAGTGTTAAATATGGATTTGTTGATATCTTTGACAAAAAATCTGTACGCTCCGCCATGAATAACAACTGTAACTTCGAGTTCTTTTAAATTTCCCTCGTAATATGCCTTATTGACGGCAATACCTTTTAATATGTTTTTTTCAAATTTTGCTATATTGCTTGTAGTTAAATCATAAACAACTTTGGCAATTTCATCATCTGCTTGCACTAAGCCTAGAAGGGCTAAAAATAACACTATCTTTTTCATCATAAAATCCTTATTTAAAACGTTAATACTTTATCACTTTGAAGCACCCAATCGGAGAGTTTTTGCATTGTTGAAGATACACTCTCATCGAAATATGCTTCATTCTTGAAAATACCACAACGGGCATTACATGTTCCACATGCCTGTAACGCAATTCCATTTTCATACATCTCTTGTAACATTTGCACTAAATCGTAATCATAAGTATCTGGCTTAAGCATTTTATTACGAGCCAAATCCACAGCATCGTTCATCAAAAATATATTAACTTTTTCATTATTTTTATATAATGTTTTTGCTAAGCGCAATGCATTCCAAGTTACATCAGTCCCGTCATAGGGCTGATGATTTAATATAATTGTAGTCACGATTATTTTTCTTTTGTCAGAACAACTTCACCAAGACCTGTTTTAACCGGATAACCGGCTTTTGCCCACCCTTTGAGCCCGCCTTTGAGTGTCGTTGCGTTTTTGTAACCCATCTCTCGTAGAACTTCTGCTGCAAGTGCGCCTCGACCGCCTCTACGACAGTATGTGACTATTTTTGCATCTTTGTCAGGAATGATTTTGTTGATCTTCCACTCTAAATTACCGCGAGTGACAGCACGGAAGTTCTCTTTGTTGAAATCATCAAAAGGTATGCTTCCTTCTGAATGTTGTTCGCTCTCTCTAACATCTAAAACAATGACATCTTCGCCATCGTTTAACATAGTTTTGAGCTGCTTAGGAGTTACCTCTCCCACCTCTTTTTTCGCTTTGTTTATAAGATCCATCTTCGTTAAATCTTTTGCCATCAGTTGTGTAGTTGCTACCAACATCAATGCTAAAAGGGCTGTTTTTATACCGTTCTTCATTTTTCTTCCTTTTGGTTTTATTTGTAAGAATGTAACATCCATTTGTAAAACAAACGTTAAATTCTCTTAACTTAATAGTTAAGTGCATATTTAGGCATTTAACTAAATATATGAGAGTATGGTATAATATTACTATTAAAATGTCAAGGATATGTATGTTAAATATGGAGCAAAAGATTAAAATCTTTAAAGCGTTAGGGAATGAGACAAGATTTTTAATTTTTAAAAATGTTTTTACAGGCGGCTATGCATGTTCTATAGACAAAAAAGATCCAAAAGTTGAGGTAAGTGCTCACGCTACCTGCGTGAGCACTATAGCAGAGCATTTTAACTTCTCCTTGCCGACCATTTCAAAGCACCTCAAAGAGCTGCGTGAGGCTAAAATAATCACAATGGAAAAAAAAGGCAACAAAATCTACATTGAGCCAAATATTGAGACCATCAAAGAGTTAGGCGAGTGTTTTAATACTCTTGTCGAGAACTTTGAATCAAATCGTGAACTCTTTTTTGGTGAAGTGGCTCTGAGTTAATACTGCATAGACAGTTACAAAGCAAATTTTATAGGTACAAACCAATTTGTTATCCAAAGAGATAAAAATAATATCAAAAAAGTACCTACAAGAATAAGAATACTTTTAGAGGCACTCAAATGTGCGCCGTGATGCTCTTTTTTCTCCATGCTTGATGACATATCCATTTTCATATCCATTGTTTCTGTACTCTTTGGTTTTGCGATAGCAGACATCATACCGTGCTTCAATCCCTTCGCGACCAACCATGAATTAATCGGATAAGCAGTTATCATCCCTGCAATGGTAGCCAGCGACATAACACCCCAAAATAAGAGATGATTTGGATTATTTGCACCAGGAAGTGTGTGCATTAAGATAACCATTGTAGGTATCATTCCAAGCATAACCATATTCATAGAGACGGTCTCAGCAAAGAAAGTTTTACGCACAGCCATCCAGTAGTTGCCGTCATACATACTGAGCATAAAAAGTGCTTGAAAGATGAAGAGACCGACAATAAATGCACAGAGATACTCTATACTTAAATCAAGACCATTTGGCAGACCAAAATGATAGACAACAACAGCCGAAAAAATTATTCCCGTTGCATCGCCTGCAACACAGTGCAGTAACGAACCTACAGCCTGCTTCCAGTGTACATTGATGAAGGCATCATGCATCCCTGGCATCGGTTGTCTGCATGAAAGCAGATAGATAAGTAAGCCGATAGGACCAGTGTAGAGAATCACGAGTATCCATGCCAGTTTCATCAGTTTTGTTGTTGGTGTATTGGTAAAAAGATCCCAAAGTAGAAACAGTAGAGAACCTACCGTGAGAATATACCAAACTGTTAACACTCCTTCAATAAAATTTTCCATTAGAACCACATTCTAATGCCCGCTGTTACATAGGTCTCGTTTAATGGGCTGTAGCTGTTTGTTTTACCAAAGTTCTTCGCCCACTCTACACCGATATAGGGAGCAAATTCTCTTCGTATTTCATATCTGAGCCGTGCCCCTAGGGTTATGTTGGAAACTCCAGAACCATATTGCATTTTCGGAGCATCTTTTGAGTAGGCATTGAGTGTAAACTTTGGCGTGAGGATGAGTTTTTGGGTAATGAGTGCTTCATACTCCAAATCTAAACGCAGTCCGATATTGCCGTTATCGCTCACAAGTAGTGCTGCACGTGTTTCAAAAAAGTAAGGAGCAAGTCCTGAGAGTGCTACGACACCCCATGTTTTGTCTTTTGAACCTACAACATCATAACCAACCCCTGCCTGAACATCCCAAAAAGGAGCAATAGCACGGGAGTAAAGTAACTGATTTTGACTCTCGGCACTCACGCCGTCAGCTTTTTCTCCCTCAGAGTAGAGATAGACCTTGTTCAGATCATAGCCCACATATCCATAGGTATCCCAATAGATTGTTTTACCATTATTAAACTGATACTCAAGATTGTCTGCAGTAAAACTTGCACGGAGTATATCGCCCCCACCTCCTGCAAAAGCCGCTGTTGCCAGAGATGTTAAAAGTGTTAGTTTTATTATTGTATTTTTCATCATATTATCCTTATGCTACTACGACTTTTCTAAACATATCTGTCATATGATAGAGCAGATGGCAGTGGTATGCCCATGCACCTTTGGCATCAACTGTTACACGAAAACTGATTTTTGAGCCTGGTTGGGAGATGATAGTATGCTTGCGTACAAGGTGATTTTCATCTCCACTCTCCAAATCGCTCCACATTCCATGCAGGTGCATTGGATGGTTCATCATTGTGTCGTTTATGTATGTAATGCGCAGACGTTCACCATAATGAAACTCCAAAGGCTGAGACTCAGAATACTTTATTCCATTTATAGACCACATATAGCGATCCATATTGCCTGTGAGATGCAAGATTATCTCTCTGTCTGGGTATCTGTCATCTTTTGTCGAGCGCAAAGAGCGAAGATCTGCGTATGTGAGTACACGTCTGCCATTGTTTCGAAGTCCGACACCCGGATCATCGAGTCTGTATTGTGGATTCATTGCTCGCATAGTCGTTCCCACACCCCATTTTATAGGCAGTTTTGTGAGAGGAATTGGCTTTTTCATGCCCTGCATATCGGTAGATTTTTTCATATCCATGCCTGACATCTTTTTCATATCTTTACTCATGCCCATATCAGTTAGTGTAAGTGCTTCTCTTGGATCCATTGGCGGAACATCTGCCAAGATCTTTGCATCTGTTGTCAAATTTCCAAGTGCATAGCCACTCCTGTCTATACTTTGTGCAAAGATGGCATAGGCATCTGCATCTTGCGGCTCCACGATGACATCATAGGTCTCTGCAACTCCTATGCGAAACTCATCGACATCAACAGGCTGTATATTGTTCCCATCTGCAGCGACAACATGCATTTTTAAACCAGGAATGCGAACATCAAAAAAGGTCATAGCGGCTGCATTGATAAAACGCAGTCGAATTTTCTCTCCTTTTTTAAAAAGAGCGCTAAAACGCGAAGCAGGATTTTGTCCGCTCATTAAAAATGTGTAGGTGTAGCCCGTTACATCGGAGAGGTCTCGGTCAGACATTCGCATCTTGTTCCACATCTCACGCTCTTTAAAGGCCTCTAAAAAGCCCTTTTCTTTTACTTCGGCAAAAAAATCGCCTACTGTTCTTTGGTTGAAGTTATAATAATCAGCAGAGAGTTTGAGTTTTCTGTAGATGGATGCCGGTTTTTCATCGGAGTAGTCCGAGAGTACTAACACATGTTCTCTGTCATACGCAAACGGGTCTTTCTCTTTAGGCTCAATCACAATAGCACCATAGACGCCTGTTTGTTCCTGAAATCCTGAATGGGAGTGGTACCAATAAGTACCGCTTTGCTGAACTGTAAAAGTATAGGTAAAGGTCTCACCCGGGGCAATACCTTCATAACTGATGCTGGGAACTCCGTCCATGTGAAAAGGTAGAATGATTCCGTGCCAGTGGATGGAGGAGGATTCACTGAGATTGTTGGTGACATGAATGGTAAGCGTATCACCCTCACGCCAGCGTAGTGTCGGACCTTGCAGCATGCCATTGACCGTTGTTGCATACGAAGGGTTTCCCGTTATATTGACAAGGGTTTTATCGATTGTTAGATGAAATTCCGTGCCTGAGAGTTCCCTCGTTTGTTGTCGCTGTTTGACTCCATTGCTCTTTGCACTCAGAGTCATACCTGAGAGCAGAACTGTTGAAGCGACAACGCCTTTGACAAATGTTCTTCTTGATAACTGTTGTGTTGTTTTCATAGTATCACCTCTTTAAGTGATACAAGTATAACACGCGTTTGTGTCGAGTTTGTGAAAGATTGCTACTCTTTAGCAAGCTCAAACTTTCCAACAGCACAGGAGACAAAACTTTTTGCCTGTGCTGTTGTATTTTCTATAAATCCTAAATGCTCATCAGCCATTGGGTAGCCAAGAGATTTTAGTGCTTCACGCAACTTAGAAATCTTTTTTTCATCTATCTCAAGTGTTATCTCTCTTGGCATTACTTCAAGATTGACCTTAATAGCGCCAAACTCATCGACAAGTTTACTCATCAGTGTGTTGGCGCAACCGCCACATTTTACATTTTGTACTTTAAACGTCTGTTTTTTCATCTCTGTTTAACTCCCATTTCATATAAATATCATAAAGTATTGGAATAATAACCAAACTTAAAACTGCTGAAGAGACTATTCCTCCAAGCATTGGAGCGGCGATTCGCTGCATCACTTCACTTCCTACTCCATGTGTGTACATAATAGGCGCAAGACCTGCAAGAATAGCAAAAACTGTCATAAGTTTTGGTCTTACACGCTGTACAGCTCCATCATAGATAGCATCATTGAGATACTTGTTGTTAAAGTTTTTGCCGTGTATCTCTTTGGACTCATCTACTGCTTCTTGCAGATAAATTATCATAACGATTGCAGTTTCGGCGGCTACTCCAAGTAGTGCCAAGAAACCGACAATCACGGCGATACTCATCGCAAAGTTGAGCATGTCAATATAAATAAGTCCGCCTAAAAGGGCAAACGGCAGTGTAAAAAAGACGATAATTGTCGGTACCATTTTTTTAAGTGCCATATAGATAAGCAAGAAGATAACAATGAGAACTGCCGGAACAATCCAGACGATGCGTGCCATCGCAGAATCAAGATACTCAGACTGTCCTGCCCACTCTATGTAGTATCCCGGATCAAATTTTATTGCGTTTATGAACTTTTGTGCACCTTTTTTGTACTCTGTTGCACTTATGCCATCTTTTGGTGTAATGTAGATGAAAGTCACTGGTGCTGCCATCTCACTTTTTATCACCGAAGCACTCTGTCTGTAGGCTACTTTTGCCAAGTTTCCAAGAGGAACAAAACCGAGTTTTGTTTTGACTTGAATGTTTCTGATAGAGTCCAGACTTCTGCGCTCGCTTCCTTCTAGACGCAAGGCAATAGGATAGCGCTCAAGCCCTTTGTACATGGTCGATACACGCATACCGCCAATGGCAAGGGCAGTGTACTCTAAAAGAGTATCTTTTGTCATATCATAACGTGCAAGTTTATCTTCATTTGGAATGATGTCTATATAGTAACCGGCACTGGCCTGATCAGCAAAGACAGAGAGTGTTTTGTCATATTTATTTAACTGTTCTTCTATCTTTTTACCAAATTTTTGTAGGCCTTTTGCGTCAGTTCCATAGAGTTTTATACCAATAGGCGTTCGAATACCGCTAAGGAGCATATCAATACGACCGCGGATAGGGTAGGTCCATGAGTTTGTAAGTCCAGGAATCTGCAGAGCCGCTTCCATATCTTCACGCAGTTTCTTATAGGTCATCCCTTTTGGCCACTCAGATTTTGGTTTGAGTGTGATGATAGTCTCTAACATTGAAAGAGGTGCAGGGTCCGTCGCAGTATCTGCACGCCCCGCTTTCCCAAAGACATTTTCAACTTCAGGAAATGATTTTATAATCTTGTCTGTTTTTTGCAAGAGCTGTTTAGCCTGATCAATACTGATTCCATAGGGAGTTACAGGCATGTACATAAAAGTCTGCTCATTGAGCATCGGCATAAATTCCCATTTTAGACTTTTATAGAGTGGGTACATATAGCCAAGAGAGAGCAGTACTAAAACGATGACAAGATATTTTGCTTTTAATCCATAAATAATTACAGGACGGTAGAGCCAGATAAAAAATCGGTTGAGTGGATTTTTTGACTCTGGTAGAATGCGCCCTTTGACAAAAAATATCATGAGTACCGGAACGAGTGTGATACTTAGAAGTGCACCTGCCGCCATTGCAAAAGTTTTCGTAAATGCAAGCGGTGTAAATAGTAAGCCTTCTTGCCCGCTGAGTGCAAAGATAGGTAAAAATGAGGCTACGATAAGTGCAAGCGCAAAGAAAATCGGGCGCCCGACAAGCTGCGAAGATTTTAATATAATATCTATGCGCTCTTTGTCTGTGGGTACTCTCTCTTTTTTATGCTCAAATTTGTGCAGCATCTTATGAGCATTCTCTATCATAACGATGGAGGCATCCACCATTGCGCCGATGGCAATGGCGATACCGCCAAGACTCATGATGTTCGAGCCGATTCCAAAAAGCTTCATAAGTAAAAATGTAAAACCGACGGTAAGCGGCAGGACTATGATAACGATAAGGGAGGAGCGAAAGTGCATCAAAAAGAGACCAATGATGATAACAACAATGACACTCTCCTCAATGAGTGTATGTTCCAGTGTATCAACGGCTTTGTCGATAAGACCTGATCGGTCATACACAGTGACAACATCTACACCATCGACCTTAAGCTCTTTCATCTTTTTCTTTACGCGTTGGAGCATAGAGTAGACATCTTCCCCGTAACGTGCCATGACGATACCGCCGACAACTTCTCCATTACCATTGAGGTCAGCCAGTCCACGACGCGGCGCAGGTGTAAGTTCTACTCTTGCAATATCGCCGAGTTTTATAGGTGTGCCGCCTTTGGTCGTGACAACGAGCTTGCGGATATCATCAAGATTTTTGATGTAGCCCTTGGCTTGAACCATCCACTCATAACCGTTTTTGATGACGATGCGCCCGCCTGTATCATTGTTATTTTTCTTTAATACCCTTGCGATATCTTTGATACCGAGGTTGTAACGGACAAGATTGTCATTGTTGACAGTTACTTGAAATGTGGGGATAAATCCACCGATAGAAGCGACCTCACTGACTCCATCTACACCCATAAGTGCGTATTTATAGTAGTAATCCTGCAGCGTTCTGAGTTGCGCAAGATTTTTTGTTTTTGATTTGAGGGCATACTCATAGACCCAGCCGACACCACTTGCATCTGGCCCGAGAGAGACGTTCATATTCTTAGGCAGTTGTGACTGAATGGAAGCGAGCTGTTCAAGTACACGGCTACGTGCCCAGTAAAGGTCGGTTCCTTCTTTAAAAATGATGTAGATAAGACCATTTTCATAGGTAGAGTATCCACGTACTGTATCAATGTCTGCAATAGCTAAAAACTGGGCTACAAGTGGATATGTTCCTTGGTCTTGAACAATCTCAGGAGACTGTCCGGCCCAGTTTATCTGTACAATTACCTGAGGAGGAGAGAGGTCAGGCAGTGCATCAAGAGGTGTATGTTTCATACTCCAAATGGAAGCACCAACAAGTGCAAGTGCCGCCAAGAGAATAATAAATTTGTTTTTTATGCTAAAAGCAATGAGTTTTTCTATCATAGTGTTCCCAATTATTAATTTAAAAAAGTATACTCAAAATCTGTGGCAGGTTTGTGAGAACTACCTTAGTAGAGCCCATTTATCTGCGCATCACTGTCCATCATAAAGAGTGCGTTATTGACCACTTCATCACCGACTTTCAATCCATTTAAGACGATGTAGGTTTGGTTATTGAGTGGTTTGACAGAAATCTCAATTGGTTCATATTCACCTTCATACTCTCCGACCATAAATGCATAGTACTTGCCATCTTTGAGAATGACTGCACTCTGTGGCAGTGTAAGATACTCACGTGCTTTGTCTTTTGAGATGACCGTTGCATACATTCCTGGAAAAAGCGTGTTGTCTGCATTATTTAGTCTCAGACGCATTGTAAGTGTTGCTTCTTTTGGATCCAGCCTCGGATAGAGCAGTTTGTTGTGTGTTGTGTAGACTTTGCCGGTTGTTTTAAAACTTACACGAAAATCATCGGCATTTTTTATCCACTTCACATCATCTTCAAAGATCTTTGTCTCTACCCAGACTTCATCAAGATTGACCACTTTAAAAAGTTTGTTTTTGGCATTAAAAGCAGCACCATCTACGATGTTTTTTGTAAAAATGTAACCCGAAACCGGAGCGTAAATTGTTGTGTTTGAAGATACTTTTTTATTTTTAAGAACAGCTGCTATCTCGCGCTTATCAACACCTAAAAGTTCAAGTTTGAGTTTTGCACTCCTGAGCATCCCTTTGTTGTCTCTTACTTTTGTGTATCTGTAGGAGTTGAGGTAATCCTCTTTTGCTTTATAGACCTCAGGAGAGTAGAGTGTGACAAGAGGGTCGCCTTTTTTTACATACTGGTAAATTTTATTGGCATAGAGTTTTTCGACAAAGCCGCCAAAACGAGGGGAAACATCATAGGTGCGTGCTTCATCTGCTGTGACAAAACCGTAGTTCTCTTTAGAGTGTGCGGTTTTTACCTTTTTGACTTTAACGGTCTGTACTGAGAAAAGCTGTTCTACGGTTGGTTTTTCTTTTGGCTGTGCAAAAAGTGCCAGCGGCAGTATGCATGCAAGTAGTATTAATTTTTTCATTTTGTCTCTCCTTTGAGTGCGGCAATTTGTGCTTCACTGCGTTTATAATTTGCAACGGCATTGATGCTCTTTTTTTCTAAATCAAGTTTTTGGAACAGGACGTCAATGTACTTAAACAGATCACTTCCTGTAGAGATAGAAGAAGATGAAAGTTGAAACATGTGTGCAACTTGAGGCAGTGCGGCATCCTGAATAATGTGATATATCTTGTATGAAGCGAGCATCTGTGCGTAATAGATCTCTACCTGTGAAGTAATGGCCAAAACGGTATCACTTTTTTGACTTTTCTTTGCAAGTAAAAGTGCACGCTGCTCCTCTTCTTTTGCATCTTCCGTACCATACATCGGCAAGGAGATACCTACACCAAAATTAAAGTAGTTGTCATGTTTTTCTCTGTAAGCATAGCCTGCAAGCAGAGTGAAATCAGGATAATTATTGATATCCGCAAGCTCTACTTTCGCACTCTGTTTTGAAATTTCACGTTCTTGAATCATAATGTCGGGATTACTGTTTAAGGATGCTTTGAGTGCTGTAAGATTAGGTTTATGGCTGATTTTTAAATCAATATTGAGACTCTTTATCTTTGTAGCAGCGAGGTAAGAGAGCTGTGCATATGCTGTATATATTTTTGCATCGAGCGTAGTCTTTTGCACTTCCAAATCAGAAAGAGAAAGTTCCGCTTTCATAATGCCCATGTGTTGGTTATCGCTGACACTTGTGTAGGATTCATACAAGTTAATGTTCTGTTTTGTCAGCGTGATATACTCATCAATGATAGCTTCAAGCTCACGCAGCTCCCAAATAGTATAGGCTTCATTCTTGATGCGTTCGACAAGTTTGACCTGTGCAGCACCTAATTTTTCTTGAAGTACTTTCTCCTCTGCTACTGCTACATCTGCTCTTTTTTCTCGTTTAGAGTAATAAGGGAATTTTTGTTTAAAGGTAATGACGCTTTGACTCATAGGCTGCGCAGCATCGATGGTATTTTTTGTGAGCAGCAGTTGGGGATTGTCAAACTGGTCTGCGATGTCGATGTTTTGCTTGTTTGCCTTAAGTCTTGCGTTGATTACTTCAAGCGAAGGACTTTTGGAGAGTGAAGCTTCTATGACTTCACTCAAACTCATCGCCTGAAGCGAGCCTGCAAGAAGAAATGCTCCGATAAGTAGATTTTTCACTGCTGTGCCTTTTTAAAAATTGAGTGTCGTTTTAATACGAGATTTTTTACCCTCTTTTGGAGCAATAAAGATATGCAACTGCCACGTTCCGCCCATTGCAAGATTGAGTTTTGCTTCATATTTGCCGTTACCAAGATTTTTGGCATTTACTTTAGAGACCATAGCCGGCATACCTGGCATTGCAGGCATAAAAGCTTTGAGCGATACTTTCGCATCACTAATGACTTTACCCGCTTTTTTGAGTTCTACAACAACAACGTTAGAGCCTGTTGTCAGAGGTTTTTCAGCCGTAATGTGTGCTGTAGTACTGTGAAACTTTGCGTCTTTAGAAAATGCTGCTGCCTGAGAAAGTGTAACTCCTAAGAGAAGTGCTAAAAAGATTTTTGTCAGATTTTTCATTTTGTTTCCTTTTGTTGGGGGTAAGCCCTTTTGATAAGAGAAGTATATAATAACTTTGTGTGATGTTTGTGAGAGAGCTGCTTAAAAATAGGAGTTGTTATAGATATCTGTTGAAAAAGTAAGAGATAGAATGGTATAGTATAAGATAATAAAATACTTTCAAAAGGAGGGCATCATGTTTAGTACAACAAAATTTAGCACACAAGAGAGTCATAACTGCTGCACGCCACAGCCAAAAGGAAAAGTGGAATGTCCCTCTTGCCATCAAAAGGCAAAAGGTGTTTTAGGCAAGACCTTTGACGCTTTGGTAAAAGAGGAGATAAAAGCGAAGTTTGACTGTTTTGATGGCTTTTACTATTGTAAAACACCGAGCTGTAAAACAGTTTATTTTCGAGATACAACTATTCTCACGCAAGAAGATATGAGTATCGTTGTTGGTTTAAAAGAGGGAGTCTCTCCGGCAACTGTCTGTTACTGTTTTGAGTGGAGCAAAGAAAAAATAAAAGCCGAACTTGAAGCCACAGGTGAGACAACAGCACTGGAAGACATCAAAGCAAAGATGGAAAATTCGGGGTGCTCGTGTGAGATTTTGAACCCAAGTGGGGGATGCTGCTTGGGGGATGTGACTAAAGCGATAAAAGAGATAAAAAGCGCGCTCTAAAGAGAATTTGATACAATAAGTGTATGAAAATACTTTTACTCGAAGATGACACGGCACTGGCAAACATTTTAGTTGATTACCTTGAAGATGATTATGAGGTTGTGCAGACCTACAGTATGAAAAAAGCACTGCAGTTGAGTGAAGAGATGAAGTTTGATCTCTACATCTTTGACATCAATGTCCCTGACGGTGACGGCATCTCGCTTCTGCGTGAGCTTCGAGAGTTTCACGATGAGACACCAGCTATCTTTATTACCGCTTTTCATGATACAAAATACCTCAAGTCCGCTTTTGAATCAGGAGCGAATGACTTCATAAAAAAACCATTTGACCTTGAAGAGCTTTCGCAGCGCATAGAAAATGTGAAGAGACATTTTGGACTTGATTCGCTTATAAATCTGACAGATGAGATTGCGTTTGATACAAAGACACATACATTAAAAAAAGATGAAAAAACAGAGAGGCTGACACAAAAAGAGAGTGAGTGTCTGCACTATTTTTACAAAAACCGCCACCGTGTCATCAGCTCTGATGAACTGCTGCAGAATTTTTGGGAGTTTGAGGAGATGCCAAGTGATGATGCCATTCGTACCATTGTGAAAAACTTGCGCAAGCATATAGGAAAAGAGCATATTGTCAATGTTCGCGGGGAAGGGTATAAGTTTGAATGAGTTAGAAAAAAAATCTTTTTACTCTTTTGTAGCACTTTACCTTTCCTCCTCTATACTTTTTATTGTACTGTTGGGGTATTGGTACTACAGCGCGCAAAAGAATGCGCTTGAGAGTACGACTTACTATAAACTCAACCATATTGCCGACAAGCTCTCCGGACTCATTATCAATGCACAGATGAAGCATAAAACACTCCATTTGCCCAATGAAGAGGGATTTGAATATACACTCATTCCTACAGATGAAGCTACAGCTTACAGAAGTGGATACTTTGAGAAAGAGGGCTATAAAATTTTAGTCTCAGATGCGCCACAGGAGCATTTAAACATTGAGTATGTTGTCGTAAAAACAAAACTCTATGCACAAAAGCTGCATCAGCTTCGTATTTTGGTTTTGGGTGTTGTGGGACTAAGTTTTATACTTGTCGTCATCATCTCCTTTGTGCTTTCTAAACTCTTTTTAAAACCGATGCACAATAGAATGGCACAGATAGAAGACTTCATACAAGATGTTTCCCATGAACTTAATACTCCCATAACAGCACTGGGAATGAGTGCTAGTCGCGCTCTAAAAAAGGGAGTTTATGATAAAAAGATACTACAAAATATCTCCATCAGCACCAAACAGTTAAAGAGCATCTACACATCACTGACTTTTTTAAATTTTAAAGAAAAAGAGCAGGCAAACAGTGAAGTGGATCTTAAAACAGTTCTTGAGCATGTTTTACTTTACTATAAAGAACTCACGGATGCAAAAGGTATAACCGTAGAAGCAGAACTTGGAGATGCAGAACTTATGGTAGTAGAGAGTCGTGTGGAATTGCTTTTTTCAAACCTCCTCTCCAATGCCATCAAGTACTCTATGCCCGAAACAACGATACGCATCCAATTGACACAAGAGCAGTTCAGTATTGAAGATGAAGGTGTTGGCATAGAGGAGAAAAAACTTCAAGAAATTTTTGAACTCTACAGTCGTTCATCGGATATTGCCGGTGGTTTTGGCGTAGGGCTGAGCATTGTCAAACGAATCTGTGACAATTATGGTTGGCGTGTAAGTGTTAGCTCCACACTTGGCAAAGGAAGCCGATTTTTAGTGAGATTTTGATGCTGAAATCTTTTGTGCCATGGACTCTCTTTTTTGTAATACTCATAGCTTTTGGAGCTCTTTTGAAGCCGGTAACGAAGGTTTTGATACAGAGTTATGCGTCGATAGCGCTTGATGCAAATGTTTCTGTGCAGTCTCTGGAAATTATGGACTCTTCACTTACGGCAAGCATAAATAATAAAGAGAATCTTCTGCATTTAAAAGTGCTCAATGTCTCCCCTCTTGAACTGCAAATTGTGTATGACGGAGATGTGGCGGCATTAAAAAAGTATCAGCCTCTAGAGGGCAGAGCACATCTGCAGGCAGATCTTGTTTATGATAAAACACTGCGTGAGCTCAATCTCAAAGCACAAAGCAAAGGACTGACACTTAACAAACAGGTATTTAAAGATATAGCTCTGCATGCAAGTCTTAAAGAGAAGGGCTTTAGTATCAACGGCTCTTTTATAGCTCCTTTTACAGGTAAAACAGAGATAAAAAGTTCCGGTAGGATAGATAAAAAACTACAGGCACAAGCTGACATCAACTTTGCCGGTAAACAGATTCATCTTTCATCCATAGAGTTTACGCAGGAGAAAAAACTTTCACTTAAAAGCTCGATATTTGATGGAGAGATTACCGCCTCTTTAGAGAATAAAAAACTTACATACCATTTGCGGCACATCAATACGGAAAAACTGTTGCATTTTATGCAAAAGAGTATGCCGCTCTCTGGTTATGTCAATGCTGATGGTCTCTTGAATCTAGCATCTATGAGTGGCGATTTTTCTGCTGAGTCTAAAGAGTTTAAGGCTTACAAACAGACATTTAAAAAACTCTCTGTCGATGGAAAAACCTGCTTAAAAACGCTTGATTTTACACTGCGAACGCAATTTATGAAGCAGCAGATGGCACTCAAGGGGAATGTCGATTATGCCAAAGAGCCAAAAATCACACTCTTTAGTACGCAGTTCGAATCGGAGAGTAGATTGGTCTATGAAAAAGGGCATTTTTGGCTCAGAGCGAAGCATATTAATGCAGTGGCAGTGCAGAAAGCTTTTGGCTTGCAAGAGTATATTGACGCTGAGGTAGATGTTGATGCCAAGGGAACACTCAAAGATATTGATTTTACTTTAGAGAGCCCAAGTTTGCGTGTCGTGAAGTACCCAAAATACTTTAAAAAAGCAGCTGCCGCGAAGATAAACGGAAACTTTAAAAAAGGCATTGTGCAGTTTCAAACGCAGCTGCACAATGAGAATTATCGCTTTGTCTCAAAAGAGGCTCTGTATGACCTGCACTCCAAAGAGCTGAAACTGCCGGCACAATTAGAGCTCTTAGCACAAAAGCAAAAGAGGCTCATCGACATACAGCTTCAAACGCTGCTTCAAAAACCATACACAAGTAAGGCTCTGATTGTCCATGGTAAAGACAAAATAGAGGTCGATGATTTTGCATATACACAAAAAGAGGGTATTAAAAGTAATTTTTTAGTAGATATACAAGATTTAAAAAAGTATAAAATCATAACAAAAGTAGATATGAAAGGAGCTTTAAAAGTCAGAGGTAAATATGACATAAATCTTCTTATCACTACACCTTCTTTAGGGGGTATGTTGAAGGTGGAACTTGAAAAAAATACTGTGTTTATGACATTGCATGCTCTTGAACTGCAAAAAATAGACAATATGTTCAACAAAGATGCACTCTTTGAAAAAGGTATAGTTTCTGGGAGTATTAGCTATCATGTTTCTGAAAAAAGTGCTTCAACTTATATCACTGTCTCTGATGCAGTGCTTAATGGTATAGACATAGATGCAAAACTCTCAAACATAGAAGATACACTTGGTCTCAACATTGTACAGCTCGGTCGTGAAACTTTAAAAACTTTCGAGTACTCCAAACAGCAAACGACGATACAAAAAGCACAAATAAATCTTTCACTTAATCATAAGATAATCAAACTCAATGATGTTGCGTTTTCCACAAAAAAGTTCAGAATAGCTACTCTTGGAAGTATTCATGATAATGGTGATATTATTCATTTGAGTGTCAATATTTTAGATAAACAGGGCTGTGCTATTCTCACACAGGATTTAAGCGGCAATATCCGATCACCTCAAGTTACGAACAGTTCCGGCGCACTTATAGATATGGTCACTCATATGCCTTCTGCTGTTTTAAATACTGGAAGAAAGCTTATTGATTTTGGTACAAAATCTGTTGATAAGGTCTCTACTTTTGCAATAAATACGACGCGTATCAGTGATAAAAAGATATCTTTGACAAATGATATTGTCCATGGAGCGGACACCCTTATAACAGACACTTCTACCATAGTTTTACCACGTGGATGTAAAGTTATTTACAGAGGAAAAGTAAAACAGCCAAAAGCTTTTCAATCAAAGTAGCGCTTTTTTAACAAGTGAGGAGATGGGCGCGGCGTGCAGCTCGTCCATTGCTATCCATATACACTTTTTCTCTATCTCTTCAAGATGGTAGAGGTTTACTGTGAGTCTGTATTTGGTGTAGGAGTGTTTGAAACTGCGTAAAAAATCCTCTTCAAGCGGCTCTACGCTTGGCAGCTCCAGCATCCCTTTATACATTGAACCCTCCGTTTGCGTGAGGGCAATTTTGTTGTTGCGTATGTAGATGCCGTAAAAAAGTTCAAGGGACTCATACTTTGTCTTTTTTGTCTGCGTGTAAAGCTCGGGCTCCTCTTTTCCCCGACACTGCTCACGCAGAGGACAGATGTCACATTTTGGATTTTTGGGCAGGCAGAGAAGTGAGCCTAAGTCCATGAGGGCTAAGTTATGTGCGCGTGACTCTTTATGGTTGAGTAGTTGTGCTGCGTGAGTATCTATATTTTTTGCATTGGCATCAAGCAGGGCATAAAAACGTTTGATGACGCGGGCAATGTTGGTGTCAACGACGGTGATGCCTTGATGGTGTCCAAAGGAGCAGATGGCACTTGCTGTATAGCTTCCAATTCCGGGCAGTTTGAGCAGCTCTTTGTATTCACTTGGCAGCTTGCCTTGCGTGAGCTGTGCAGTTTTGTGAAGATTACGCGCGCGTGAATAATATCCCAGACCGCTCCACGCAGAGAGCACCTCTTCAAGTGGTGCTTCTCCAAGACTTTTAAGAGTAGGAAACTTCGCTAAGAATTGCGGATAGTACTCATCGCGTACACGGTTGACCTGCGTCTGCTGCAACATGATTTCACTGAGGTAGATATGGTAGATATCTGTTGTATTTCTCCATGGAAGCTCGTGACGACCGTTTGCTTCGTACCACTGCAGAAGAGTTTTTTGCATCACAGTAGCTGCTCTTTGATAAATTCCCGGTAGTGCCCTTCTTCCTCTTCGAGGGCTTCGTGCGTTCCTCTCTGGACTATTTCACCCTCATTTAAAACATAAATCATGTCGGCATTTTTGACAGTACTGAGACGATGTGCGATGGTGATGACCGTTTTTTCTCGTAAAACCGGCTCCAGGGCTACAAAAAGTTTTGCTTCGGTATGAACATCAAGTGCGGAGGTGGACTCATCGAAGATAGCAATGCTTGGGTTTGCAATAATCATGCGCGCAATACTGAGGCGTTGTCTCTGCCCTCCGGAAAGCCGGATGCCGTGATGTCCTACAATAGTGTTGAGTTTTTCAGGCATATTTTCTATCATGTCGGTGAGTTGCGCGATTTCAAGGGCTTTGTAAAGAGCAGCATCATCGGCATCTGTTTCACCCATTGTAATATTAAAACGAAGTGTCGCATTAAACATGATTGGCATCTGAAGTACGAGAAATATCTTCTCACGCAGGGAGTGTTTGTCCAGATTTTCAACTGCAGTTTCATTGTAGAGAAGCTCCCCTGATTTTTTTTCATAAAAACCGGAAATAATCTGTGCCAATGTTGTTTTTCCGCTGCCGCTTGCTCCGATAAGCGCGATTTTAGAACCGTAAGGCACAGAAAATGTAATATTTTTTAGAATCTCTTTCTCACTGCTGGAATAAGAGAATGAAAGCTTTTCAATCGTGATGTCCAGAGGCGCGCCCTGGAGTTTTTCATGACCATTGGCTTCGCGTTTGAGCATCAAGACTTTGTTAATGCGTCCAAGAGCCGCTTTGGCAGAAGAGTAACTGTACTGCATAGAGAGGATGTCCTGTACAGGTGTCATGATGAACCAGATATAGCCAAACATCGCAAACATCATACCGATGCTCAGATCACTGTAGGCAACAAGCAGAAGCCCTGTCGCACGTATAAGTTCAAAGACGGAGAGAAAGATGGTGTAGGAGAGTTTTTCATAGGCGACACTTTTAAAACTAAAGGTATTGGAAGTATATTTGATCTTTTTTGCCTGCTTGATGGCTTTTTGAAAAAAGTACTCCTCTTTATTGCTCGCTTTTATCTGTCCAAAAAGCTCTAAGGTCTCGCCGACATCTTCTTGAAACTCTGCGATGGATTGATTCTCTTGGCGTTTGAGCTCTCCTACGCGTACCGACATCTTTTTACTCACAAACATGATGAGCGGCTGGACAAAAAGGATTAATATGCCTAAAATTGGATTAATCGCAATCATTACAATACCAACGGCAACAAGGGTTAAAACAGAAGCGACAAAACGGCTTGCAGAGTTCATAATGAAAGCATCGAGTGTGTCTACATCTGTAATAAGGTTGGCAGTAATTGCGCCGCTTCCAACTGTTTCATACTCATTCATAGAGGTGTACTGCAGATGCGTGAGCAGGTGGCGGCGTATCATAAAAGTCACATATTTTGAGATGGCAGTAAAGATTTTTGTTGTTACAACACCTAAAAAGTAGTATAAAAAACGTAAAAAGATAACAGCAACAGCCACGAGTGCGATGTAGTAAAATGCAGAACCGCTGCCAAAAAGTTTGTTAATGGCAGGAACAATGTAATGTGGCTTATGCAGGAGGACTTCATCGACCATGACAGGAAGCATCAGAGGAACTGGAATACTTACGATTATAGCAAGCAGTGTGATAATCTGTCCATAGATGAAAGCTCTTTTTTTATGCAGGGCGAGTTTGAAAATCGTTTTTATATCTATGGTTCTGTTTTTCATATTGCAATTATATCGGATAAGCACAAATACGGTCAGTTTTGAAAATAGAAATAAATTATGATATAATTTTAACTTAAAAATATAATAAGGTGGGATTATGAAAAATATATTTGTACTCTTCTTGGCA